>OGCI01000038.1_pt1 | contig 146485 bp, 124 predicted proteins | sample 1570021 | NCBI WGS metagenome assembly OGCI01 (sample SAMN06264664, study PRJEB24512) | hot springs metagenome | isolation source: Hot spring water | place: South Africa: Tshipise | collected 2015-06-21 | reverse complement strand
CTGTTTATCATCCTGGGGATGGCGCTGTTGTTCTACAGCCGGGCGGGGACAGAGAAAGCCAAGCGCAAGCGTGGCGATGATGTCCTCTTCCGCGGGCCGATTGTATATGGGACGCGCGTGCGGTCGCACGGCGGGGAGTATCTCGACCGCGGACATCCTCAGGAGCGGGAATGAGACGAATAAGCGCCGCTCAGGGCAATTCTGGCGGCGCTTTTATCTGGCGGGGAGGACAGGATTCGAACCTGCGAACCGGTTTAAAAGCCGGTTAACCGCTTAGCAGGCGGCCCCAATCGACCACTCTGGCACCTCCCCATAAGGGATAGGCAAATTGATTGGCGGAGGGAGAGGGATTCGAACCCCCGGAGACGTATAACGCCTCAGTGGTTTTCAAGACCACCGCCTTAAACCACTCGGCCATCCCTCCGGGTTGCCTCCCGACGGACAAGCCCCTCCGAGGCGGGTACAGTATAGCATGTTCGCCCTCTGCGGTCAACGACGATTTGGGCCGGAATCTCTAGATATTTGACGAAGTGCGCAAGTCCTGGTATGATGAAAACGTTCTCACGCAGACGTTTTCTTGTGTCGGACGACTGGCAGGCACACGAGCGCCTTTCGTTGGAGTTACTGCCATTATGGAACTCGATAGACGTTATCTGGGAACGGTGAAGAGTTTTGATATGTACGGGGGAGCGGGCACCATTGCCTTGCCCGATGGGCGCGAGGTCATGGTACGCTACTCGGCCATTCGCGGCAAGGGTGTCCGTACGTTGCGCGAAGGAGCGCTGGTCTCTTTCTTGCTAGAACAGACCCGGCGCGGGCTATACGCCGTGTGTGTGCAGGAAGAACCCGCTGAAAACTGACGCCTTCTCCTCGCGCTGCTGTGCTCTGACCACTGTCCTCCTGGCGCGGTCTGTCTGAGCTGACAAGACCGTCTTTTGGTATATGCCGGGCCGTGCAGGCTGGCATATCAGACACGCCAGCGACTGTTATTTCCCCTGTGCATTCACCCTGATACTGGACGAAGCCTGGGCAGGGCTTCGTTTAAGTGACGTTTGTTTGAATCACGTCCGCCATTTAGCCAGGGACGCGCTGCGTCCCTAGAGGAGTTTATCACGCATGATACCGAACGGTAAGCTGCGCATCCTGCCCCTGGGCGGGCTGGGTGAAATTGGCAAGAACATGATGCTGATCCAGTATGGCCGGGAAGGCATCATCATAGACACGGGCATCATGTTCCCCGAAAACGACATGTTGGGGATAGATTACATCATCCCCGACTTTCAATATGTGGTAGACCAGATTGCCCAGGGAAACCTGGTCATTCACGGCATCATCGTCACGCACGGGCACGAAGATCACACCGGAGCTATCGGGCACGTCCTCGACGCGATCCCCGTGCCCGTCTACGCCACGGCCCTGACAGCGGGCCTGCTCGAAATCAAAATGCTGCAGTTTGGTCACGCCGATCATCCGCTGCACGTCTTTAAAGCGGGCGACGTGCTGGCGCTGGGGCCGTTCACCATCGAGACGTTTCACGTCTGCCACAGCATCCCCGACGGTGTAGGGCTGGGCATCAACACGCCCATCGGCCTGGTGGTGCATTCCAGCGACTTCAAGTTCGACCACACGCCAGTAGACGGCTGGCCGCCCGACTTCGCCAAGCTGGCCGAATTCGCACAGCGCGGCGTGCTGGCCCTGCTCTCCGACAGCACCAACGCCGACCAGGAAGGCTGGACGCCCTCCGAGGCGGTGATTGACAAGGCGTTCGAGCAGGTCTTTTCACAGGCGCGGGGCCGCATCATCGTCGCTACCTTCGCCTCGCTCATCTCGCGCATTCAGCAGGTGGCACAGGCCGCGCAGCGACACAACCGCAAGATGGCCATCGCCGGCCACAGCATGACCGAATACATCAAGGTCGCCACACGGCTGGGCTATCTCGACCTGCCCAAAGACCTGCTGGTGCCGGTAGATCGCGCCAACAAAATGCCCCCTCACGAAGTTGTCATCATGGCGACGGGCACGCAGGGCGAACCGTCGGCAGTGCTGGGGCGGCTGGCCTGGGGGCAACACCGTCAGCTCGAAATTCAGCGCGGCGACACGGTGATCATGTCGGCGCACCCTATCCCTGGCAACGAGGAACTGGTACACCGCACCATCAACAAGCTCATTCAGCGCGGGGCGAACGTCATCTACCATCCTATCGCTCAGGTGCATGTCTCTGGCCATGCCCGCCGCGAAGAACTCAAGCTGCTGATCAACATGTTGCGGCCCAAGTTCTTCATTCCGGTGCACGGGGAATTGCGTCACCTGACCCAGCACAGCCTGCTGGCGCAGGAACTGGGCATCCCGTCGCAGCGTATTGCCGTCGTGGAGAACGGTACCGAGATCTTCCTGACTTCCGACCGCCTGGAAGTCGGCGAGCGGGTGCCAGGCGGTTATGTATTCGTGGATGGCAAGGGTGTGGGCGATGTCGGGCCGATTGTCATGCGCGACCGCGAATCGCTGGGGCGCGATGGTTTCGTGAGCGTGCTGGTGCTCATAGATGCCCAAACGCGCGAACTGCTGGAGCCGCCAGAGATCATCTCGCGCGGGTTTGTCTTCTGGCGTGACGCGACCGAGCTGATGATCATGGCCCAGGAGCTGATCGCCGAGGTGGTGCGCACCCACAAACAGGGCAATCTGACCCTGGCTATCCAGGACGCGCTCGCCAAGCTGTTCTACACCGAGACCAAGCGCCGCCCCATGACCTTCGCCTTTGTGCGTGAGGTGCGCGGTGAGGTGGTGCCAGTGTGAGTTGCCCGTCCTGGGGGACGGTTGCATAATATCGGTGGTGACATTACACTAAGCGCGCTGTGCTGAACCTGCTGTGCCACCAGCGAAGGAGTGAGCGTGCGTCTGTCCAACTTCCACCGAGACCGTCGTCTGCGAGCAGGGGCATTGCTGGCCCTGTGCGCGCTGATGCTGCTGACAGGATGCGGCGGCTCGTCGTCGAATGCCTCCAGCACTGGCAAGATTGACACGCCGGTCGCTCCCCAGGAGGCCGCTCGCCTGGCGGAGCCGACCGAAGAACCGCTGGCCGCCCGTGTGAACGGCGAACCGATCACGCTGGCGGCTTTTGTGCGCGAGCGCGAGCGCCGGGCGCTGGGGCGTTCTGTCCAACCGGCCACGCAGGAAGTCTTCGACACCGAGGTGCTCTCGGCGATGATTGATCAGGTGCTGATCAACCAGGCTGCGGCCAGCCTGGGCATCACCGTCGCCGACGCCGAGATTGACACCGAGATCGCCGTGCAGTCCGAACTGGCCGCCGCCAGCGGTACGACCCTGGAAACCATCGTCGCCGCCCAACTGTACACCATGGATGAGTACCGCGCGGTGATCCGCGACATGCTCACTGTGCAGAAAGTCAGCGAGATCGTGGCCAACGTCTCGCCCTATGCCGAGCAGGTGCACGCGCGGCACATCCTTGTCGCGGACGAAGGCACGGCGCGCGATCTGATCGCGCAGCTTCAGGCGGGGGCGGACTTCGCCCAACTGGCGACGCAGTATTCGCTGGATAGCTCCACCGCGCGACTAGGTGGCGACCTCGACTGGGTGAGCCAGGGCGACCTGCTGCAACCGGAAGTCGAGCGGGCCATCTTTGCGCTGGCTCCGGGCGAACTGGCCCCCTATCCGGTGCAGAGCAGCCTGGGCTATCACGTGGTGCAGACGCTGGAGCGCGTGCAGGATCGCCCACTGTCACCGGCGGCGCTGGCCGAAAAGCGCCAGAATGCCTTCCTGGCCTGGCTGGAAGGGCAGCGACAGCTTGCCAATATCGAGCGGTTCGTCGGCACGGTCGTCAGCCCGGCGGGCTGAGGGGAGAGCAGACAGATGGGCCGGGGAGCAAATCTTTTCTTCAACGCCGTTTCGATCCTCTTTCTGATCCTGACGCTGATGGTGGCCATAGTGGTGTTGGCCGTGGCCGGTGACCTGATGGAAGCGCCCCTGCTGGCCCCGGAGGATACGCTGCCTCCGCCCACCATCGCCAATCCGCCTACGCTGACGCCCTCCCCCGTTCCCAGCCCGCTGTTCACGGTCACCCCGCCGGATACGGGGTCGTGATGCTGGCTGCCACACGCTGAGGAGAGACGCCATGAATCGGACGCTGAACGGTTGCTTCAATGTGGTGACGGTGCTCTTCCTGCTGTTGACGCTGGCGGTGATCGTCGGAGTGGCGGCCATCGCCGGGGATAGGCTGGAGCCGCCCATCCTCAAGCCCAAAGAAGTGGCTGTCGTCCCGACTGTGGCTGTCTTGTATTCGCCGACGCCCAAACCCACCTGGACGCCCTCGGTGACGCCGTTGCCGTCGCCGACCTTCACCGGCACGCCGACCGACACGCCCACCCCGACGCTGCCACCCACGGATACCCTGACGCCAACGGCCACGAATACGCCGACCATCACGCCCACCTTCACCGCGTCGCCGACGTTCACGCTCTCGCCGACCAATACGCTGGTGCCGCCGACGGCTACCTTCACGCCGACCCATACGCTGACGCCTTCCGAGACACCTACCTTCACGCCCTCGCCCACCGGCCCGACGCCCACGCCGACCTCGCAATACGCCTTCATGTTGCAGCCAGGGTCGCTGATCCTGCGCGACAACTTCGGCAACGCGGCGGGCTGCAACTGGCAGGGCATGGCTGGTCAGGTGACCACTGATCGCGGCGAGCCGGTGCTGGGCGTGCAGGTGCGCGTCAAGGGGCCGGGCGTCGAGCTGGCGACGCTCAGCGGCACAGCGCCGTTCTATGGACCGTCGGGCTGGGAGATCAAGGTGGCCGACGCGCCAGTCACCGGTCGCTATGAGGTGTCCCTGTGGGTGGCTGGCCAACAGGCGTCGCCGACCGTGGAGATCGTCTTTCCTGGCGTGTGCCAGCAAAACCTGGCCACGCTCAACTTCATCCAGATGCGCCAGCCCTGACCGCGCGGCTTCAGCCAGCAGGGGCAGGGCGGTCAATTCAGTCAGGCGGGGATCATGGCGCAGCGGCGCTCTTTCTGGACAGGGTTGTTCGATGCCATCACCGTGCTCTTTGTCTGCCTGACCGTGGCAGCGATCGCGCTGGTGGTGCTGATCCTGGACAATCCTCAGACGCCGCTCAACCCCTTTCCCCCGCCGACCGTCGCGCCCGTCCTGCAACTACCCACGCTGACTCCTTCGTCAACGCCCACCGCCACACCGACGGCCACTTTCACGCCCAGCATCACCCCGACGCCGACGGCCACCTTCACGCCGACGGACACGTCTACACCTACGCCCTCCGCCACACCGACCGCCACGCCCACGCAGGTGATCAACGGCACGCCGATGGCGGTGCAACCTTCGCCCGGTCCGCCGACGCCAACCCTGCCGCCGCTCGATGACGGCAGCGGGGGCAGGGTGCCAGGCCTGGCGGGGGCTACCCCTGCGCCGTTTCCTTTCACCGCCGCGCCGGTGCGCTATCAGCGCAACAGCGACGCTCTGGGATGCCAGTGGTTGAGCGTGGCGGGCACGATCAGCGGCATGTCCGGCGAACCGCTGCCGGGCCTGACCGTACAAATCACTGGCGAGAATTTCCGCAGCGTGCGGCTGTCTGGGTCGGCGGAGCGCTGGGGGCCGGCGGGCTTCGAGTTTCAGGTGGGCGTTGCGCCGCGCCCGGCGACGTTCACGCTCTACATCATCGGCCCGGCGGGGACGCCGATCTCCGAAACGGTCACCGTGCAGACAGGCACGACCTGCGACACCAACATCGCGGTCGTGGACTTCGTGCAGAATTACCCCTATTGAGCGCGAGGCAAAGACTGCCACACCGCCGAGGTACCGCATGCGCGGAGAAAGCCCGAATTCTCCGCGCGCTCCGCAGCCCGGCGGTGTGCGAACGGCTGTCTGGCGCTACTGGTAGCGCAGAATATCCGAGACCGTCTTGCGCGAGGCGGCCACCGACGGCCAGATGCTGCTTATGGTGGCAATGATCATAATGCCGATCAGCCCCGCCGCGAACATCCAGACGGGATAGGCGAACTCGATAAACTGACCGAAAGGCAACAGGTCGGTCAGCGTATAGGCCAGCACCACGCTTAGCGGCGCAGCGACCAGCCAGGCGATCACCCCCACCACCAGCCCTTCGACCAGGAACTGCACGATGATCTGCCAGGAATCTGCTCCCACCGAGCGCATGACGCCGATTTCCTTCTGGCGCTCAAAGACGCTGATAGAGAGCGTGGTCAGCAGGCCGATCGCGCCGACGGCGGCCATCACCAGCGAGGCCATGTTCAGGATGATGCCGATGCTGAGGATGATGTCCGACGCCTGATCGGCGATCTCGACCATATTGACGAACGAAGATGTGATGCCGTGCTCCACCAACACCTGATTGACTTCCTCGATGACGCGATCTACCTGCCGGGCGCTCAGGTCACGCTCGCGCAACACCAGGGCAAAGGCGTTGGGGATGGGTTCTCCTTCCAGGCTCACGCCTTCGTAGCGGGCCAGGTCTTCCCACGACAGCGCCACCAGGTCTGCCGAGCGCAGACTCTGTGGATCGGCCAGCCCGGCTTCTTCGGCCAGCGCCAGCGCCGATTCTTTGGGCGTGAAGACCGCCGCGACGGTGAAGGGGCCGCGGTGTTTGGCAAAGCTCAGCGTTACGGTGTCGCCGGGCTTCAGTCCGGCGCGTTCGGCCAGCCCCGCGCTGATCGCCACCGCCGGTTGATCCTGGGCGACCGGCACGAACCCCTGGAAGTCTACCAGCGTCAACAGTTCTTCGTTGACGCCCCAGCCCAGCACTGCGCCGCCGTCCAGCGTCCCCTGGTAGCCGTCGAGTGACACCTGGCTGAAGTAGGTGTTGGGCTTGGGCGCGCCGCGCACGTATCCGGCGAAGCGGGCCAGTTGCCGCCATTCCATGAAGCCAATGTCGAAGGGGAAGTTAGCGACACCGATGATCTCCAGTTCCAGTTGCTTGCCGCCGTTGCGGATGGTCACCGTGTCGCCGACGTGTTTGCCCAACTGCCGCACGACTTCCGTCGTCAGGACGATCCCCTCGCGATCGGGGTCGTTGTTCCAGGCGTCGCCCTCGGTCAGTTCCAACGTGAGCAGCGGCGCAGTCGTATCCAGGCCGCTGAGGATCAACTGACTGGTGTTGGTGAATTGCGACAGGTACCCGTCAATCTGTACCGACAGCGCTGTGCCCGGATAGACTTTCTCCACCGCCTGCACATTCTCCAGAATCAAAGACTCAATGGTTTCCAGTGGCTGACTCTGGGTCGGCTGCACCTGCACCTCAAAGGCGAAGGCGTCGAGAATCTCGTTGAGCACCTGATTGATGCGCACAAACACCGCCGAGACGCCCATGAAGGCGGTTACGGCCAGGGCGAGCGTGACGACAGTCAGCGCCAGCCGCGCTTTCTTCTGGTTGATGTTGTTCAGCGACTGCTTGATCTGAATGGGCAGGGGCAGGCGGCGAATCAGGCGGGCGATAGGGCCGATCTTGTAGCCGCCCGAAATGCCCAGGTCGGTCATGGCTTCCAGGATGGTGACGCGCGTGCCGTTGTAAACCGGTATCGCGGCGGATAGCACAGGCACGGCCAGCCCCAGCACAATGCCCAGGATGATGGCAGGCGGCGAGACCTGAAAGTCGGTGATCAGCGTGCCGGCGAAGTCCCCCACGATCACAGCCATTCTGTAGCCCAGGGGAATGCCCAGCAACACGCCGGGCACCATGCCCAGCACGCCATAGATCAGGGCGATGCCAGCGTAAATCATGAATGTTTCGTAGCGCAGCGCGCCCAGCGACTTCATCACCCCGATCTGTCGCTTCTGCTCTACTACCAGGTTGTTGATCACGTTGATGACCAGGAAGCCAGAGACCAGCATGGCCACGATCGCCAGAGCCGCCAGCACCGCCGCATACTGTTTAGTGCTCTCGATAGCGCTGTTCTGGGCCGGGTCTTCGGCGAACTGGAAAAAGGTGATATAGGGGGTGCGGTCAGTGATGGCTGTCCCAAACGCCTCAATGGACTGCTCAGCCGTGGCGTAGTCGGTGAAGCGGACGGCAATAAAACTCAGTCCGGCGAAGCCTGCCATGTAACGCGCATCGTCGTAGTTGGCGTAGATCGTCTGATCCGCCTGCTGACTGTAGGCGTCGAAGAGCAGGCCGCTCACCGTCCATTGTTCGGTGGGCAGTTTTTCAGGATCGCTCAGAATGCGCACTTCGATGGTATCGCCCACAGTCAGGTCGAAATCTTCGGCCAGGCGCACTTCCAACGCCAGTTCGCGTTGGCCAGGGCGAGGGAAACGCCCCTCGATCAGGCGCGGCGGGCTTAGCTGGATTTGGCCGAAGGGCTGCGTATAGGCCTGGATGCGCATCTCGCGGAAGCGCGTTTCGCCAGGCAGCCGCCAGAACAGGGGATAGTTGGCCTGCCCTTCGATCACCGTCACGCCGGGTAACCCGGCCAACGTGTCGAGCACGGCCTGGTTGTCCAGGTTAGCGGGGGGATCACCTGGGATGACCACCACATTAACCAGCATGGGCAGTTCGTCCTGGCGGATGTCGGCGGTCAGTTGCCGCACCAGCAGATCACCGGCGGTGATCAGCGTCACCACGCCCAGCACGCCAATGAAAATGCTGATCGCTACCAGCGCCGTGCGCCCCTTGCGAGTCCTGATGTCGCCGATGATCTTGCGCCAGATGGAGTCGTTCATGATGCAGTCCTGGATTTCAGTCTGGATGTATGGGTTTGGAAGCCAGAGTTTTGAATTCTGGAGCGATGGCCGCCCTCATAGCTGCCGTCCCAGCGATCTTACAGCAGGCGAGGCACTCTGCCAATATGGATGAACGCCAGGGGCAGGGGGATTGCATCAAACCGCTTGCCGCTTTACCTCACCCCCAGCCTCGCGTCAGCGCCTGTATAGACTGGAGAGATAGGTAACACACGTTCGGAGACATAGGTGACACTTTTTCGGATAATGAGGGGCATTGGGCACAGCAAAGCCGCTGTAACCTTTGCACGCACCCGAACGCCAGCGCTCCTTTGGCATTGTATGCGCAGCAGCTTGTTCCCAGAGGCGCTCACGGGCACTGCACAAAGCCCTGTGCCCACAGGCATCCCCCACACGTGGGGAAGCAATTGCCATAGCAATCTTCTTCGTTGGTCTCCGACAGCGGGCAGCCATCGCAAATGGTGCAGGGCGCGAACTCGAACGCCTGCACTCTGGCACGGAAAGCCACGTAAGCCGGATCATTCCACAGGTCGGTCAGGCTCCGCTCGTTGATGTTGCCCACGATGTAGCGGCGGGCGTAGCGCTCCAGACCGTTGAGATAGCTGCGATCGCTGTGCAGCAGCGGCAGGCATGGGCTGACTCCGCCATCCCAGCCGATGGCTGTCGCCCCGGCCTCGATGAATGGACAACGGTCGCTGCTGGAAGTCAGATGCACACCGGTGAAGTTGAGATTCCATTGCCCGCGCACCGCTTCGTGGAGCGCCGCAGAAGCCAGGTGCTCCGCGTCCATCTTGGGCATGAACAGGTCGGGTTGCCGCGGTGAAGGGGAATAGACATCGTTGCTCATGGCGTGCGCGTAGAGCACTTCGCGGCGCATCTCCGGCGTGTGCGGCAGGACATTGCTCACCATGAAGCGCGTCGCGCCCAGCCGCCGCGCCAGGCGCAGCAGGTCTGGCAGCTCGGTGAAGTTGCGCGCCAGCGCCACGAAGACGATGCCGATTTCCGGGGCGGGCACCTGGGCCGACGAACGCAACAAGCGGAAGCGTTCCACATTGGCCAGCACCTCCGGCAACTGCGCGCCCAGGCGCACGTCGGTATAGCTGGCGGGCGTCGCTCCGTCCAGCGATACCCAGAGCATATCCAGCCCGGCAGCGATCAGGTGCCGCGCCCGCTCTTCGGTGAGCAGCGTCCCGTTGGTGATCAGTTCTGCCCGCGCACCCAGCGCTTTGACTGCTTCCACCATGCCGATGATGTCCGGATGGAAGAGCGGCTCGCCGAAGCCGCCGAAGAACACCGTCAGCGGCGGGGGGAACTCGCGCAGACCGCTCACGATGCGCTCGAAAGTAGCGGCACTCATCTGCCCCATCGGCTCGTCCCACACGTTGCGAAGGCAGGTACGGCAGGTCAGGTTGCACTGGCTGGTTGGTTCGATGTAGACCTTGTCCAGGCGGGTGATGGGACGGCGCAGATACCAGCTTTGATCCACCTCGTCTATGTGTACGGTCACGCCAGGAGTCAGGCCCAACCGCGCGGACAGTTCCGGTGGCAGCACCAGCCGTCCCTGCTCATCCACGATCGCCTGGTATTCGCGTCGCTGATTCACGATGTCTCCTCTGGTTTTGGGCAACGCTCCGGAAGGCACACTTTCGCTCTATCTCGGCGTAATATTCAATAAAGAGAATATAAGTGTTGGCGCGAATCGGTTACTGTACTTCAGTATGTTTCAGGGGTGACGTTTGTGATCGTCTGGCAGGCGCAGTCAGCCGCGCAGACGCCGTCGCAGCAGCTCGCCCAACCAACGCCATTCTTCCAGCTCCAGCCGTCGCGCCAGCGCGTGGAAGGACAGCAGGCCCACGCCGCCCGCGCTCAGCACCAGCAGCGCATGGCCGAGAGGATTGCCGGGCAAATAGTGCTCGCCCAGCGCCAGCGCTGCCCAGGTCAGCAGGCCCATGCCCGCCGCGGCCAGTCCTGTGCGCCCGATGGTAGAGCGCAGCCTCTGTCTGCCATAGCCCCCCATGCCGCGCCCCAGCAGGTAGGCCGAGACAGCCGTATGTACCATGTGCTTGACCGAATCGGCGATCATCAGGGCGAAAAACGAATACCAGGGCAACAGGTAGAGCGCGACGACCATGTACGCGATGAGGCTGATCAGTCCCACCACTGCCGGTGTGAAAGTATTCTGCCGGGCGTAGAAGGCGAAGATGAGCAACAAATCCACTGCGGCGAAGGGCAACCCCAGCAGATACAACCGCAGTGCCAGGGCAGTATGGGCGGTGTCCACTGCCGTGAATTTGCCGTGCTCGAAGATCAGCGCCACGACCGGCCTGGCCAGCACGAATAGCCCCACCGTCGCCGGAATGATCAGCACGATTGCCAGGCGCAGACCCTGCCCCAGCGTGTCCTTGAAGTGGTGCGGACCGAGGTTAGCGTGGTCAACGGCCTGCCGCGAGAGCGTGGGCAGGATCGCCACTGAGATCGCCAGCGCCACCAGCCCCTGCGGAAACTGGATCAGCGTGGTCGCCCAGGCCATGTAGGAGATGCTGCCTTCGCCCGTGCTGGAGGCCAGATGGTAGGAAAAGGGGCGGTTCACCAGCACGTCGAGGGCCAGCGACGCCAGCACCGGCAGATAGAGCAGCCCGATCCGCTGCACGCCGGGGTGTGTCAGCGCCCCGCGCACGCGCACCCGCAACTGCACATCGCGCAGGCCAGGCGCTTGCAGACCCAGTTGTACCACCGCGCCAACCAGCCACCCCACCGCAGCGGCAGTGATGCCCAGCCATCGGTAGAGCAACACCGTCACCAGCACGATGGTGCCGTTGAAGGCGGTCGAGGCGAAGGCGGGCCAGGTGAAACGGCGCAGCGCGTAGAGCAGGCCAGATACCACGGCGAACAGGCTGAGGAACAGCAGCGCTGGCGTGGTGACGCGCAGCAGATCGGTCGCCTGGGCGATCACCTGGGGTGCGGCGTCGGCGCTGGCGACTACAGCGATCACCTGCGGCGCGAGCAGTTCCAGCACCAGGATGAGTACTGTCAGTGCCACCACCACGATCCCCAGCAGCGCGCTGACCAGCTCCCACAGGTCACGCTGATCGTCGCGGGCGGCGGCGTACTCGCTGAGCACGGGCACCAGCGCCGAAGTGACGTGCCCGCCGATCAGCAGGTCGTACAGGCTGCGCGGGACGATGATGGCCAGGTTGAAGGCGTCTACCGCCGCGCCCGCGCCGAACAGGGTGGAGAGCATAATCTCGCGGGCCAGCCCCAACACGCGGCTGGCCACGTTGCCCAGCGCGATCACACCGGTTGCGCGGGCCATGCTCTCCGGCGAGACTTCCTCAGCGCGATCGGGCACCTCGGTGGGGGCAGATTCACTGAGAGTCACACTCATGGCGAGTCCTGATGTTGCGCAGCCGAACGGGCCGCGCCCAAGCCGCGTCTACTCTACCGGACTCGCGCCCAATACGCCAATGTAGACACCCTTCAGCAGGGGGATTGCCTCAAACCGCTCGCCGCTTTACCTCACCCCCAGCCTCGCTACGCTCGGCGCTGGCGCGCCTCCAAGCCGAGCGGGGGTGAGGTCAACCAGAAGATCACACGTCGCTTTCCTGAGCTTATTTCTGCCCATGGTTCTGCTGGCTGGTTTTGATGCGATTACTCTGCTCTCTTCAGCCTTTCCGCATTGCCGGAAGGCATACGACCGCGTAGAATACAGGCGTGGCTCGCACAGGCTCTTCCGTCAGGTGAGACATGCCACACATCCTGGTGCACTACGCACCCCCCGATCACAAATTCGCGCACCATCTCGCTGTGCAGTTGGAGCAGCGAGGGATGGTCGTCTGGCCGGTGCCCGATCCAGCGCTGCGCCGGGATGAGCCTGTGCCGGACGGGAGCGACGGTCTGGCCGACGCCTCGCACATTGTGATCGTGCTGTCGCCGCACAGCAGCACCCCCGATAGGGAACCGCACTGGGCTTCTGTGTTGCAGGGCGACGCCAGAGTGATCGTGGTAACCTGCGACCGCTGCACCGTGCCCGACGCGCTGGCGGCGTATCCGGTGGTGGACTTCGAGGGGCAGTTTCTGCCAGGGTTTGAAGAGCTGGTGCGGCGACTCAAACGCAGTCACGCGCCAACCCGCCCGCTGACCATCGAACACCCGCCGCCAGTCGCCAAGCAGGATTTGCTGCCGCTAAGCCTGCCCGCCGAACGGTGCTGGCGCGAAGACCGCCTGCGCATCAACTACACCCTGCCGATCATCCTGACGGCAGAAGAATTACAGACGCGCCTGCCCGCCTTCCTAGTACAGGCCAACTTCGAGTTGGAACGGGCCACCAACAAGCAGGTGCGCGGGCGGCGGTTGCGGCGCTACCGCCTGTTCGATCCGCGCCGAGCCGAACACACCATCACCATCAAGCGGCGTTCGGGAGAGCTGGCGGTGTATTACCGCATGGCGCGGATGCAGGTCTTCCACTGGTTTCCCGCCCACTACCGCACCCTCGACCGCGAGGCGGCAGCGCTCTACCGCTATCTGGTGACCGGTCAGCTTGAAGGCATCCTCAAGCCGGTCGAGCAGCAGGCGCGGCGGGCCATTCTCGTCTCGTGGGGGGCGATTGTCGTCTTCTGGCTGGTCATCTTCGGGCTGGTCTATCTGATCGCTCGCTGACACGTCCGGCTCTCTTTTCCTCAGCCCAGCTTCAGCGCAAACCAGGCCATCGCGCCGACGATCAACACCGTCACTGCGCCGTAACCGAGCAGACGGCGCATCACCTCCCCCTCGCTCGCGCCGACAGTGCTGCAACCTACGGTGACTTTGGCTGGCGACATCACGCTGATCACTGCGGCGGCGGCGGTTTGCGCGCCGAGGATGACGGTCACGGACAGGCCCAGCATGGTGGCGGTGTCTCGCTGCAACACGCCGAAGATGGCATTGCTGTTGACGTTGCTGCCGGTGACGAACGCGCCCAACGCGCCGATCAGCGGGGCCAGGAAGGGGTACAGATCGCCAGGGACGGCGTCGCTCATGCCTCGCGCCAGCACTTCGACCATGCCCGCGCGCTCCATGGTGGCGGCGATAGCGACCATCATAAACACGCCCTCTGCCGACTTGATCGCCCGCCTGCCGGATTGCTGCAGGATGTCGCGGGCCGCTCCGCGTGGGTAGAAGCCGCGCCGCGCGTAGAGGGCGTAGGCCAGCAGGCTGCTATAGACGATGATCAGACCAGGGTGCCCCGGAATGCCAAATCCGGCGTCTTCCTCTGGCGCAATCGTCCAACCGCGACCGGTCGTCGTGCCGGGGATGTCCACGGCCACGGCCCATTGCCCCAGGTACTCTTTGACCGGAGCTATGCCGCGCAGTCCCAGCGCCAGGGCGATCAGCACGGCGTAGCTCGCCAGCGCCAGCGGAATCGAAGGCAGCGGACGGCGGTTCGATGGGGGATCGGCGGGCGGGTCGGCGTGTTCGGAACGCAGCCATACCCAGATCACTGAGACGGCCAATCCGGCCAGCCCGCCGCCGATAGCTCCGAGCGTCCATAGCCCGCTGACGGCCAGCGTGTATTGCGCCAGGCCCATCACCGTCCCCGTGATCAGCACATAGGGCAGCGCGCGCCGCACGCCGCGCCAGCCCTCCAGCGTGTGCGCGCTCATCAGGCCGCTGGCATAGCTGAGCAGGCCGAGCATGGTCGCCGCTGCCGGGGCGAGCCGCTCGCCGGAGAGACCGGTCACGTTGACCAGCATGACAAACGACGCCGCCAGCGACCCAAAGGAGACCGCCCAGCCGTGCCCGATGGCCGGGATCACCGCCGCAGCGACCTGCGGCACGCCCATGCCGATCAACAGTGGCGCGACGATGGCCACCGGCACGCCGAAACCGCCCACCCCCTGCAAAAACGAAGCGAAGACCCACCCCAGCAGCAGGACCTGCGTCAGGCGGTCGGCAGTGAGCCGTGCCAGCGCCAGGGCGATCACCTGCAAGGCACCCGCCCGATCCACGACGTAATAGAGCAGTAACGCCGCCCACACGATGATCGAGACATCTACCGTCAGCAGCAGCGCCTTGAGCTGCGCGTAGCCGAGTACCGCCCCGTCGCTCTCGAAGCGCCAGGCCGCCAACAGCACGGTCAGCAGCCAGCCAGCCAGGCCCGCGCGCGCTGTGTTCCAGCCACGCACGATCATTAACCCCAGCACCACCAGCATGGGGGCCAGGGAAAGCAGCCAGTCAAGCCAGGTATAGTTCATGGATAGTTCGCCAGGGAGTTTTCTTGCCGCGCAAACAGGCGCAATCTAACCACAAAACGCGCCCTCAGGCAACGGAGAAAAGTCGCTCAGCTTCCGGAGTCATGGCGACTGCGGAAGCCCCTCTTTTGCGGCTATAATCCCTGGCGCATCAGGAGAACACTCATGCGCGGGCAGACTCTTCCTTCTGAGACAGTGCGCGGGCCGATGATCTCGGATCATCCACACCCGCGCCCGGCGTTGCGCCGCCTGACCGCCGTCGCGCTGGCGATGGGCATCGGCGGGGCGCTGCTGGGGATCGCCGGGTTGCTGGCGTTGGGCGTGGGCTACGGCCTGCCGCTGCTGGTGCTCTGCGTCCCCTTTCTGGTGGCGCTGTTGGTGCCGCTGGTGCAACTGGCGGTCATGCACCCGCAGGTGACCGTCTACGAAAATGGGCTATGGCTGCGCCCTATGCTGGGGGCGGGCATATGGTTGCCCTGGGATGGCCTGGGCCGCCTGGCCGACCATACCCTCATCCGGCGCGGGCAACCGCGCCCCCGCGACCGCGAACACTTCGGGCAGCTCGTCATCGTTGAACGAGGGTTGCCACCGGTTTTTCTGGCGGTTGGCTGGATGGCTGGCCTGGGCTGGCGGACGCGCGCCTTCGGCATTTCCACGCACAGTCACGCCGACTACGAAGCGCTGCGACGGGCCATCGTGCGCGGTATGCGGCACCGGAAGGCTCAGGCAGAAGGCTGATCGGGCTTGCCCGATGAGTTGGCATCCAGCGCATCGCGTACGCGCGCGGCGAGCTGCTCGCGCTGCCGTGCTGTGAGCACGGGAGTGGGGTCTTCGTGACCGATGAGCTTGTCGTAGGCATCGCGCAGCAAAGCTGCGCTGCGCGCCCAGGCGTGTTGCTGAATCACCCAGGCGCGCCCCTCGCGCCCGATGGTTGCCCCCAGCGCTGGCTGCTGCAGCAGGGTGACAATGGCGTCGGCGAACTCCTGCGGCGTGTCGCGCAGTAGCATGTGCACGCCATCTACTGCATCCAGTCCTTCCGCCCCGACTGTCGTGCTCACCACGGGGCATCCGCAGGCCAGCGCTTCCAGCAACTTGAAGCGCGTGCCGCTGCCGCTGCGCAACGGGCAGACGAACATAGCACTGCCCTGCAGATAGGGGCGCGTGTCTGGCACCAGGCCCGCTACCGTCACCGGCATGGCCGGATCGTCGTGCAGAGCCAGAATCTCGCGCGGGGCGTCCTTGCCCAGCAAAACCAGCCGGAAGTCCGGTCGCTGGCGCAGCACCAGCGGCAGAATCTCGTGGACGAAGTAGAGCACGGCGTCGGTGTTGGGGAAATATTTGTAGTCGCCCATGAAGACCGCTGTGCGCCCGTCGCGCGGCACGGATTCGTCGGGCTGGAAGTAGTCCACATCTACGCCGTTGGGCGTCAATACGGTACGCACGCCGGGCGTTGCCGCCCGCACTGCCGCCGCGTCCACCGCCGACATCACCCCCACGACAGTGGCATCAGCCCAGGTGCGCGGCTCCCAGATGCGCATTTTCAATGCTTCCAGCCACACCCCAGGGCGTGTGTACCAGGGCTGCGCCACCCGCGCATGGCGTCCCCAGGCAACGTATTCGATGGCCGGTTCGGAGAGCAACACCGGTTGCGCGATCTGCCGGGGCAGATTGGGCAGCATATAGAAAGACTCGACGTGCACCAGGTCTACCTCGCCCTCGGCCAGCATCCGCGCCACGGTGCGGGCCATTTCTGGCGTGTGATAAAGGCGCATGGTGATCGGCCTGGGCGAGGTGAGGCTGAGCCAGGCTGCCTTGAGCGTGCCGGGGCTGGGGGCGCGGTCTACCACTGTCAGATCGCACAGGTCGCGCAACGGCGTCAGGTCGAACGCTTTCTCCTCCGGACGACCGAAGCACACCAGGGAGACGTCGTAGTCCTCGCGCAGATGGCGGATCAGGTTATAGGTGCGGCTGCGACCACCGCTGTTGGGCGGGTACGGCAAATAAGGCGTGAGCATCAGGATATGCCGCTTGCGCATGGTCAACCTCCCCGCAGACTCTGACGCCGCAAAGTGTACAGACCGGTGCGCGCGCCGTCAAATGAGCCAAAAAGATGGGGGCGCGGCTGCTCCTCACCTGTCTGTCGCACGAGCGCTCCCCTTCGCCCGCAGCGCGGGAGAAGGGGCCGGGGGATGAGGGCCTTCGGGCGGGGCAAAGCCGCTTTGCAGCGGTTTGTTGCCCCTTGTGGCGCGTTACCCGCAAGGGCGCGAATGCTGGTTCAGGTTCAAGGATGAGCGGCTGTGTCAGCGTGTGTTGGGCTGGCCCGCTGACAATGGCCTTGAGCCAGCAGATTCGTGCTCCAAAACCCTTGACAGCGCCGCACGGCTCGATTATGCTGAGAACTAGCAACATACACCGCAACACGTTGAGCGGGACGAGTACCGGCTTTGCACCGGATTCAGGGAGAGCGAGTCCTGGACTGTGAGCTTGCTCATCTGGCAGCCTGGGAAAACCCCCCGCGAGTGCGCCGCCGAACGGCTGTGAGACGCCCAGTAAGCCGCGCCGGATGGCCCCGTTAGCGGCCACAATGAGGGCGCTTCACCGCTGCGGCAGAAGCGCCGAAATTGGGTGGAACCGCGTGGTCGTATACGATCCTCGCCCCAGGTAAGTTTGGGCGGGGGTCTTCATTTTTGGGGTGTATTTGGTGTAGTATGGTGATATGACACCGTGACTGTAGAGGATGAAGGGTAACTGCCGTGTTCGTCAAACGTGTGTGGATTGAGACCGAACCTAAGATCGGCTTCGACCCGTTGCGCGATAGTGCCGATGTCTTGGTAGAAATGGAGGACAACAAGCTGTGGCAGGCGCACTTTGTCACGCTTGAACACCTCCAGGAGGAGATGAAGCTCAGCCTGGATGTAGCCCGCCAGTACAACGGTGCGCTGGCGGCCACGCAGTTCCTGGCGCTGGAGACACCGCATGTGATCGTCGAAAAGCTCACGCCCGACATCATCGAGGACGTGGTAGACAACCTGATGGCGCTAGGCATTTTCGAGAATGTCTTTAGCGAATTCGTTGGCGAAAGCGGACTGCTCAGCCGCCCCCAAGACTTGCTGGCCAGTCTGGTGAGCGATAACGGCCACACCGCCGACTAGGGCGTCGCTGTGTCATACCGGCCCGTTCACCGGTGACCGGTTTCCCTGCGCCTTTACGTGGATACAACCGGCAGTGATCGCGCCGTCGGAAGGTTGACCGACGGCTCACAGGGGCGATCCTGGCCTGTTCCCGTCAACCGTCATGCATTGAAGGAGAGACTCGCAGTCCTATGAACCGCTACCAGGACAGTCATCTTTACCGTATCCGTCACTCCGCCGCGCACGTCATGGCGCAGGCGGTGCTGGAACGCTTCCCGCAGGCCAAGATCGCCATCGGGCCGCCCATCGAAGACGGCTTCTACTACGACTTCGACCTGCCCCGCCCGCTCACGGAAGAAGACTTGGCGGCCATCGAAGCGCGGATGCGCGAGATCATCCGCGAGGGGCACGATTTCGTCCGGCGCGAGGTGACGGCAGACGAGGCGCGTGCGCTCTTCCACGACCAGCCCTATAAGCTCGAACTGATTGATGGGCTAGAAAAAGGCGGCGTGGACGAATATGGCGAGAAGACCGACGAAGCGGTGGTGATCAGCACCTATCGCCAGGACACCTTCGAAGACCTGTGCCGCGGCCCGCACGTGAGCAACACGCGCGAGATCAACCCGGACGCGATCAGCATCACTTTCAAAGCGCCTGCCGGTGCCTACTGGCGTGGCGACGAAAAACGGCAGATGCTCACGCGCATCTACGGCACGGCCTGGGAGACGCCCGAACAGTTGCAGCAGTATCTGGCGTTACTGGAAGAGGCCAAGAAGCGCGATCACCGCAAGCTGGGCCAGGACCTGGGGCTGTTCACCTTCAGTACCGAAGTGGGCAAGGGCCTGCCTCTGTGGAAGCCCAACGGGGCCATCCTGCGCGACCTGCTGGAACGCTTCTTGCGCGAAGTGCAGATCGAACGCGGCTATCAGCCGGTGATCACGCCGCACATCGCCCGTGTGGCGCTTTACGAACGGTCGGGCCACTATCCCTACTACAAGGATAGTCAGTACTCGCCCTTCGAGGTCGAGGGCGACTACTTCATGCTCAAGCCGATGAACTGCCCGCACCATATTCACATCTACAAGGACGATCTGCACTCGTACCGCGATCTGCCGGTGCGCATGGCCGAGTTCGGCACAGTCTACCGCTACGAGAAGTCGGGCGAGTTGCACGGCCTGACGCGCGTGCGCGGCTTCACCCAGGACGACGCGCACATCTTCTGCACGCCCGAACAGCTTGAAGACGAGTTCCTGGGCGTTGTTGACCTGATCGAGTTCATCTACCAGAGCCTGGGTCTGACGGACTATCGCGCCCGCGTCGGCGTTCGTGACCCCCAAAGCGACAAGTACGTGGGCAACGACGCCGTGTGGGAGCAGGCGACGCAGGCGATCATCGCGGCAGCGACCAAGCGTGGGCTGGACTTCACGGTGGAGGAAGGCGAGGCGGCTTTCTACGGCCCCAAACTGGACTTCACCATCCGCGACGCGCTCAAGCGCGAATGGCAGGTCAGCACGGTGCAGGTGGACTACAACCTGCCCGCGCGCTTCGAGCTGGAATATGTGGGCGAGGACAACGAGCGCCATCAGCCGATCATGATTCACCGCGCGCTCTATGGCAGCATGGAGCGCTTCGTCGCCGTGCTGATCGAACACTACGCGGGGGCATTCCCGGCCTGGCTGTCGCCGGTGCAGGCCGTGCTCATCCCCGTCGCCGACCGTCACCTGGACTACATGCGGCAGGTCGCCGCGCAGTTGCGGGGACAGGGTCTGCGCGTGCAGGTAGACGACTCCGGCGACCGCATGAGCGCCAAGATTCGCACCGCTACCCTGCAGAAAGTGCCCTGGATGCTGATTGCCGGCGACCGCGACGTGGCCGGCGGCACGGTCAGCGTGCGGCTGCGCAGCGGCGAAGACCTGGGCGCGATGCCGCTGCCCAACTTCATCGAGCTGGCCCGCCGCATTGTGGACAGCAAAGCGCTGACCCTGGCGTAGGCTGGACGGCAGTTGGTGAAAACACATCGCCCCCGTGCGGACTCTGTCGGCGCGGGGGCGTTTTGTGCTCCGGGTGCGTGCAAAATGTGACAGGCAATCTGCAGCAGTCTGCTGCCCCTCACCCCTAAATCCCTGACCTCGCCCCGCGACGCAGTCGCGAGGGAGAGGGGACTTAATGTCTTTCGCGCGAGTGCTCCCCTTCGCCCGCAGCGCGGGAGAAGGGGCCGGGGGGGGAGGGCCATCGGCTCAAGATGTGGGTAATGATAAGTGTCACAGGTAGGGGGTCAAAATCGCCGTTCTAAGGCGCAAAAGGGCCGTCCGTGTTACAGTTGAGGGAGTTATCTGGCTGGTACCTGCGAAAAGGAGAAAGGTTGTGGTGTTCTTCGATCTGTCGTTGGACGAACTGCGCGTCTACCGGCCTCCGCGTGAAGAGCCAGAGGACTTCGACGCATTCTGGCAAAAGACCCTGCAGGAAGCGCGGCAGCACCCCCTGGCGGCGCACTTTGCGCCAGTGGACTTCGGGCTGCGGCTGGTAGATACCTACGACGTGACTTTCGCCGGTTACGGCGGGCAGCCGGTCAAAGGGTGGTTCATGGTGCCGCGCGGCGCGACAAAGCCGCTGCCGTGTGTGGTAGAGTACATCGGTTACGGTGGCGGACGTGGCTTCCCTCACGACTGGCTGCTCTGGCCCAACGCCGGTTTCGCCTACCTGGTGATGGACACGCGCGGGCAAGGGGGCGCGTGGCAGCCGGGCGACACGCCCGATCTGCCCGATGGAAGCAGCCCTCACGCGCCCGGCTTCATGACCCTGGGCATTCTCGACCCCCACACCTACTACTATCGCCGTGTGTATACCGACGCCGTGCGTGCCATCGAGGCAGTGCGCAGCCATCCCGCCGTAGAGGCGACGCGCATCGCGGCTACCGGCACCAGTCAGGGCGGCGGGCTGACCATCGCCGTCAGCGGCCTGGTGCCCGATCTGGCGGTAGCTATGCCCAATGTACCCTTCCTGTGTCATTTCCGGCGGGCTATCGGCCTCACCGAAGAGCACCCCTACCAGGAAATCGTGCGTTTTCTCAGCGTCCATCGCGACAAGACCGAGACCGTCTTCCGCACGCTGTCCTACTTCGATGGGATGCACTTTGCGGCGCGCAGTCAGGCGCGCGCGCTGTACTCGACGGCGCTGATGGATAAGATCTGCCCGCCCTCCACGGTGTTCGCCGCCTATAATTACATCAATGCCCCCAAGGACATCCGCATCTATCCCTACAACAATCACGAAGGCGGCGGCAGCCATCACACACTGGAGCAGGTGCGTTTTCTGCAGGCGTTGTGGGGCTGAGCAGAGTCACACGCCGGAGGGCGCAGAGGGCGCGGAGATGGGCAGAGCGGCGATCTTGGAAAAGCCTTGCGGATTCCGCTGGTTGACCTCACCTTCACCTGGCGCTGATGTGTCTCGTTTCCTCTCAGCCATCTGTGGGGGAAAGCCAAGCACAGCGAGACCAGGGAGTGAGAGCAGCCGGGACAGAGCGGACTATCTGCCCGACGCTTCATTCCAGGTTATCGAGTCTCCCGTCCGCGCTTTTCCTCAGCACTTCCGCCCCGCAGTTGTGACCCTTCCGGGCGCGGTCTATTCCTCGCTGTCGGAGGAAGTCACATGAGTCGTCGCGCTGAAGGGGCAGTTCTGGCCGTCACCCTGGCAGTGTACCTGCTGTTGGGCGTCCTGTACGCGGCCCGCACTCCCGACTGGCAGGCCCCTGACGAACCGGCGCATTACAACTACGTGCGGCAGATCGCCGACGAGGGTCGCCTGCCAGTGATCGCGCCGGGCGACTGGCAACAGGAGTATCAGGAGCAACTGAAGGCGAGTAAGTTCGCACCGGAGTTGCTGGACCGCTTGGACACGATCCAGTACGAAGATCATCAGCCACCGCTCTACTATCTGCTGGCAGCCCCCGTCTACACCCTGAGCGGCGGCGACCTGCTGGCGTTGCGGCTGGTCTCCGTCGTGTTGGGCGCGGGCGTGGTGATCGCGACCTGGGCCGCGCTGCGGGCAGCAGCGCCGAGACAGCCGGGCCTGGCCCTCAGCGGAGCGGGCTTCGTCGCCTTCCTGCCGCAACACCTCAGCATTCTGGGCAGCGTCAACAATGACGCGCTGGCCGAGCTGATCGCCGCGCTGACGCTGTGGGCCGCGGTCGCCTATCTGCGGGGAGCGCGAAGCGCCCCTCCGGCGATGCTCGGCGTCCTGACCGCTCTCGCGTTGATCACCAAGACGACTATCTACTTCCTGGCCGGGATCGTGTTGCTGTCCGTCCTGTTGCGCGGGCGACGCGAACGCTGGTCGCGACGGGTTTTCGTATCTCACCTGGCCGCCGTGCTCGTGCCCGCTTTGCTGCTCGGCGGCCTGTGGTGGGGGCGCAACCTGCACGTCTACGGCGGGACAGACTTCACCGGCCTGGATCGTCACGATGCAGTCACGGTGGGGCAGATGCGCACCGATGAGTACATCGAGGTAGTGCTCCGCGGCAGCGAACGGCAGTACCTGGAGCATCTGTTCCGCACGACCTTTCACAGCTTCTGGGGACAGTTCGGCTGGATGAGCGTGCCGCTACCCGGTCAGGTATACCGTATCCTGGGAGTGATCACGCTGGGGCTGCTGGCGGGCGCGAGCGTTCACGCCTGGCACGCGCGCTTTCCGCTGGCGCTCGACGGGGTGGAGCGCGATACACTGATCCTTTTCGTCGCGACGATCGTGCTGGTAACCGCCGCTTTCGCCCTCTACAACCTCAGCTTCGTGCAGTTCCAGGGGCGCTATCTCTATCCGGCGTTGGTGCCGCTGTCGTTCGTCGTCGGAGCCGGGTTGACTGGCTGGGCGAGGCTGATCGCCGGGCGGCGACCGCTTGTACACTGGTTGCCGCTGGGGGCGGTCGGCGCGCTGGCGCTGTTCGCGTTCTACGCGCTGGAAACATATCTGGTGCCCAATTTGTGAGAAGGGCGAGCAGCTTTCAGAGACCATTTGATAACCCCTCACCCCGGCGCTGCGCGCCACCCCTCTCCCTCAATGGGGCGAGGGAGAAAACCTGGCCCGTCTCCCCTTCGCCCGCAGCGCGGGCGAAGGGGCCGGGGGTTGAGGGGGGCTTTTCAAACGGTCTTTCAGCGGTCAGCAAGAGGGAGGCTATGGCAGGGTTGTTGGTGATCCAGGCACGTTTCACCCATCATAACTGATCTGGCAAGAGGCGAGGACCGAAGGCTGACCGCTCGATGCTCATCTTCGGTGTGGATTTCACCAGCGCCCCCCGCCCGCGCAAGCCGATCACCTGCGCGGTGTGTGTGCTCTCCGCGGGAGCACTACGCCTGCAGCACGTCGAGGCGCTGACCGACTTCGCCGCCTTCGAAACGTTTCTGGCGCGGCCCGGCCCCTGGGTCGCCGGTTTCGACTTCCCCTTTGGTCAACCGGTCTCGCTAATCCGTGCGCTGCGCTGGGGCGCAAGCTGGGCCGAGGTGGTGGCCCGCGTAGGTGCACTGAGCCGCGATGAGTTTCTGGCTGCGCTCAAAGCATATCGCGACGCCCGTCCCCCCGGCGACAAACACCTGCTGCGCCGCACTGACGCGCTGGTCGGAGCGCGCAGCCCGCTGATGGTGCATCGCGTGCCGGTGGGGCGTATGTTCTGGGCGGGTGCGCCGCGCCTGCTGGCGGCGGGGGTGTCGGTCATCCCCTGCCGTCCAACTGGCGACAGCCGGATGGCGCTGGAGGCCTATCCCGCCCTGGTCGCGCGGCGGTGGATCGGTACGCGCCCCTACAAAAGCGATTCCCCAGCCCGGCAGACTCTGGCTCAGCGCGACGCGCGCTGCGATGTGCTGGCCGGACTGCGAAAACATTGCGACGATCTCTATGGCTTCGCGCTCGACCTGTCGGATGACCTGGCCGAAGCCCTGCTGAACGACGGCGGCGGCGATCGGCTGGATGCGCTGCTGTGCGCCGTGCAGGCGGCCTGGGCCAGCGGGCAGTCCGGTTATGGGGTACCGCCGGACGCCGATCCGCTCGAAGGATGGATTGTCGATCCGGCAGCTGCCGGGGCATAATGCCAGGTTTGAGACGGAAAAGCACTGATCTAGCGAGGTGAATCTATGAGCGACAGCATCCCTGGGACACTCGCGCCAGGGCTGACTGGCGAGTTGAGCCTGCGCGTGGACGAGACACACACCGCCGCAGCGCTAGGCAGCGGCAATGTGCGGGCCTTTTCCACGCCCGCCCTGATCGCCCTGCTGGAAGGCGCAGCCGTCGCTGCCCTGCAAGGGCATCTGCCCGCGGGGCAGACCTCCGTCGGCACGCACCTGGACGTGCGGCATCTGGCCGCGACGCCGGTGGGCATGACCGTGCGGGCGATCGCTCGATTGGTCGAGGTGGACGGGCGACGGCTGATCTTCGCCGTAGAAGCGCACGACGAGATGGAACAGATCGGCGCGGGCACGCACGAACGTTTTGTGGTGGATAAGGCCCGCTTCGAGGCGCGCGTCGCGGCCAAGGGCGGCTGAGACGCTGCGCTTGCGGGCCAGGAGTCTGTCGTAAATGTCCATCGCTCTACTCCGGCGCGCAGCGCAGACCGCGATCGTCGCTGTGCGGCGACTCTGGCGTCGCGTCCGGCGTATTCTGCGGGCGCTGTGGATCGCGTTGCTGCGGCTGGCGCTGACGGTCGCGCTGATCGCCGCCCTGGGCGATGGAGCCGTGCGCGACACATCGCTGAGCGCGCGCGTGACGGCGCTGGCGCGCCCTCATCTGTTCGACTACGCCGCCTGGGAAGTAGGCGCGCTGTGGGGCAAGCTGGGGCAGGCTGTGCTGGGCATCGCCCCCTACCTGACTGACGAGCGTGGGCGGGCGTTGGTGCTGGACTACGTGCAAACGCTCAGCGATGTGCAGGCGCTCGAACGGCGTATCGAGCGCCTCTACGCCGACTCCGCTGTGTCCGACCCGCAGGCTGCCGCCGCTCCCCTCCGTGCCGAGCGCGACGCGCTGCGCGCCCGCCTGCGGGACAATCAGCCGCTGGTGGAGAGCCTGATCGAAGGCCAGGTGTCGGCGGTGCTAGCCGAGGAGGGTTTCGGCGTGCTGGGGCAGGTGTTGCCGCCCGTCTCCATGCACTTCACCGAGACGCCGATGGCGCTCATCGTTTCCCCGCGCGAGCGCATCGCTGTCGCCGCCAACGTGGATGTGAACGCGCTGACTGTTGAAGAGCGCGAGGCGCTCGAAGCGCGCATTGATGCCGCCCTGAATGTGTCCTCACTGGTGGTGCCGTTGGGCGGGCTGAGCCTGTACCCGGCCATGATCGTCGAGCCGTCTTCCGGCGACCCGACGGCCATGCTCGCGCGCGTCTTCGAGGTCACGGCGCACGAGTGGGCGCATCACTACCTGGTCTTCTACCCGCTGGGCTGGGAATACAACACACGGCCCGAAACGCGCATCATCAACGAGACGACAGCGACTTTCTTCGGGCGGGCGGTGGCGCAGCGCGTGATCGCCCGCTACTACCCGCACGTGCCCATTCCGCAGTATCCGTCATTCCTCACCCCTGCGCCGGTCATGGCTGCAGCGACGCCCACCCCCGCCCGTGACCCCGACGCCCCGCCCCCCTTCGACTTCGCCCGCGAGATGGCCGTCACCCGCGCCCGCGTGGACTTTCTGCTGTGGCAGGGAATGGTTGAGGCGGCGGAAGTCTACATGGCCGCGCAGCAGCGCAAATTCGCCCGGCACGGCTACCCCATTCGCAAGCTGAATCAGGCGTACTTCGCTTTCTATGGCGGGTATCAGGGGGAGCCGGGCGCAGGAGGAGCCGATCCCACCGGCCCGGCCATCGAGCGCATTCTCGCCCGCAGCGCCTCGCTGGAGGACTTCCTGCACACCATGCGCGGCATCACGACGCGGGAAGAGTTGCTGGCGGTGAAGTAGCCGAGAAAATCAGGGCGGGGTGCATTCACCTTTTGGGCAACGCTCTTGAATTACCGAGATAAAAGGGCGCAGAGGAACAATCCCGTGCCATTCTCTGTGGCCTCCGCGCGCTTTGGGGTGAATTCTGCCCCCATCAAGGCGCGTCGCTGCACACCCCGGCAGCCCCTGGCGTGACGCTCGTCTCCCAAGGGAATATCAATAGCGCAGCAGTAGATACTGGAGAGCATCTTTTTTAAATCGGAATATGCCAGATTAAACAAAACATAATAGTATCTTTATAGGTTTGGTCAAGCAAACACAAACGCCCCATAATCCGGGCAGGACAGGAGGCAGGAGGATATGCTGGGGGGCAAGACGGCGCTGATCACTGGCGGGGCCGGTGACATGGGCAACGAGATGGCCGTGCATCTGGCCCGCGAGGGGGCGGCCATCGTGCTGTGGGACATCAGGCCGCCAGCCGATGTAGAAGAGCGCATCGCCCGCGTGCAGGAAGCGGGCAAGCCAGTGATTTACCAGCAGGTGGACGTGACCGATCGAGGGGCGGTAGACCGCGCGCTGGACGAGGTTGTCGGGCAGACAGGCGGCATAGACATCGCCTGCATCAACGCCGGCATCGTCGAGTCTGCGCCGTTCTTGGAAGTCACGCCAGAAATGTGGCAACGCCATCTCGCGATCAACCTGACGGGCGCGTTTCACGTGGCGCAGGCGGTGGCGCGGGTGATGGTCGCCCGTCAGATTCCGGGCCGCCTGATCTTCACCAGCACCTGGGTGGCGCAGATTCCCTGGCCGGAGATCACGCCGTATACTGTGAGCAAGGCCGGATTGAACATGCTCATGAAACAGGCCGCCCGCGAACTGGCCCCCTATGGTATCCGCGCCAACGCCATAGCTCCGGGCATTGTCAACGCGGGCCTGGCCGGGCGGCAGATGCGCGAAGACCCGGCCTATGCGGCGCGCGTGGCCAAAGTGATCCCGCTGGGTGCGCCGGGCACGCCGGTGGAAATTGCCCAGGCAGTGGTATACCTGGCCAGCCCACAGACGGCTTATATGACTGGCTCGGTGCTGACGCTCGATGGTGGCTGTTCGCTGTTCCAGTTCGATTGATGGGGGAGAGTATGCGACTGGAAGGTAAAGTAGCTCTGATCACCGGCGCGGCGCGCGGCATCGGGCGCGGAATCGCGCTGCGCTTTGCGCACGAGGGCGCGCGGGTGGGCGTGTTGGACCTGCGCCAGTGTGACAGCCAAACAGTTGTGGACGAAATCGCCAGTTTCGGCGGGCAGGCGTTGGCGCTGGGGGCCGACGTGCGCGACGAAGCGCAGGTGCACGCTGCCGTCGCTGCGTTGCGCGAGCATTTCGGGCCGGTGACCGTGCTGGTCAACAACGCTGCCGTCCTGCCCGCAGGACGGCTGCACGAGACTCCGCCTGACGACTTTGAGCGCTGCGTGGCCGTCAACCTGCGCGGGGCATACCTGGTCAGCCGGGCGGTGATCCCGGACATGCTGACAGTTGGGCGCGGCAGCATCATTCACATGGCGAGCGTCACCGGCGTGCTGGGCCTGCCGGGGCTGGCGGTCTATTCGGCGACCAAGGGGGCGCTGATCGCCCTGGCGCGGGCCATGTCCACCGATTACGCGCCGTGTGGCATTCGCGTCAACGCTGTTTCGCCGGGCACCATTGATTCGCCCATGCTGCACGATTTCGTCGCCGCGCAGTCCGACCCCGAAGTAATCCGCCGTCAGTTCGACCAGATGCACCCCATCGGGCGGGTGGGCACCATCGAAGAAGTCGCCAACGTATGTCTGTTCCTGGCCTCCGACGAGGCGAGCTTTGTCACGGGGGCCAATTTTCAGGTGGACGGCGGCATAGGGGTCAAGGGCCAGCAGCCGTCAGATCAGCCGCAGGGGTGCCCGTAGAGTGCCCGCAGTCAGTCCAAAAGGGGGTCATTGTGGAAATAGCACCTGGCGTTCATCGCATCAAGTGCGCCTTCGGCAACAAGCGCATGGTCTACGTGCATTTGCTGGTCGGGCAGGATGCGACCATGCTGATAGATACCGGCTGTGCGCACAACCCCGCTCAGGAAATCCTGCCCTACATGGAAACGGTCGGCCTGCCGCCGGAACGCCTGACCTATATCCTGATCTCACACTCCGACCTCGATCATCAGGGCGGGAACGCGCCCATAAAACAGGCTGCGCCAAACGCCCTGTTGATGTGTCACACCCTCGATCGCCCCTGGGTGGAGGATACCGAAGCGTTGATCCGCGGGCGCTACAGTCAGTTCGAGCGCGATCACGGCATCGGCTATGGCGAGGAGGGCAAGGCGGGCATTCGTCAGCAGTGCCTGAGTCACCCGCTCGACGTGACGCTGGAGGGGGGCGAGACGTTCCGGCTGGGGCCGGACTGGGTCGTGGAAGTGATTCACACGCCGGGGCACACCTGGGGACACCTGACCGTCTACGATCCGCGCAGCAAGACGCTGGTCGCAGGCGAGGCCGGGCTGTGGAATGCCATCCTCGACCAGGATTGGGAACCGGCCATGCCACCCACCTACTGCTATGTAGATACGTACCTGGCCACCCTCGACCGGCTAGCGGCAATGGACATCGAGACCCTCTCTCCGGCGCACTGGCCGGTGCAGACGGGGCCGCAGGTGAGCGAGTTCCTGCGCGAGAGCCGCAACTTCTGCCTATTGGTCGAGCGGGCGCTGCTCGACTTCGCGCACGAACACCCCGCTTATACCCTGCGCCAGGCGGTCGAGACGTTGGGGCCGCGCCTGGGGTCGTGGCCCGCCGCCGCCAACCAGGACTTCAGCTATGGCATGTTGGGCAATCTCAACCGGCTGACGCAACGCGGCCTGCTGGTAGCCGGGCGCAACGCCGACGGGCTGATCACCTGGAGTCTGCCGTCATGAGCGCTCTTTCGCTGGTACGCTTTCACCGGCCCGGCAGCGGCCCGCGCGTGGGCGTGCGGCTGGGCGACGCCGTGCACGATGTGACAGGATATGTGCCGTCGGTGGGGGCATGGCTGCGGGCGAGCGTCGGGCGCGTGGCAGATGCCATCGCCGACCTGCAACGCGCCGCTCTGGAAGCGCCCGCCGTCTTCTCGCCGGACGACTTCGCGCCCATGCCTGCGCCGGAGCGCCTGCACTGGCTGGCTCCGGTGGACAGCCAGGAAGTATGGGCGGCGGGCGTCACCTACGAGCGCAGCCGCGTCGCCCGTCAGGCTGAGGCGATAGACGGGGGCGACATCTACGCCCGCGTCTACACTGCCGAACGCCCCGAACTGTTCTTCAAAGCGCAGGGCTGGCGCGTCGTCGGGCCGGGGGGCATGGTGGGCCTCCGCGCCGACTCGCGCTGGACGGTGCCAGAGCCAGAACTGGCCGTTGTGCTCAATCCGGCGCTGGAGACGGTTGGCTTCGCTGTGGGCAACGACATGAGCAGCCGCGACATCGAGGGAGCGAACCCCCTTTACCTGCCCCAGGCTAAAGTCTATACTGGCTCATGTGCCCTGGGGCCGGGCATTGCGCTGACCCCCGCTAGCGGCTGGCCAGCGACGACCATCCGCCTGACCATCTGGCGCGAGGGAGCAGTCGCCTTTGCAGGGGAAGTGAGCACGGGACGCATTCACCGCACGCTGGACGACCTGATCGGCTACCTGGGCCGCAGCAACACTTTTCCCGACGGGGTGGTGCTGCTCACCGGCACGGGCATTGTCCCGCCGGACGATTTCGCGCTGCGCGCGGGCGACGAGATCGAGATCAGCATTGACGGCATCGGGACGCTGCGCAATCCGGCGGGGGTGGTGTGAAAGTGTTTGGACGCAGAAGTAAGCTCAGGAAAGCTTTGCGAAATCCGGCAGTTGACCTCACCCCCAGCCTCGCCGCGCTCGGCTCGCCCCCTCTCCGAAGCGGCTATGCATTACCTACAAGTCTCCCCTCACCCCTAAATCCCCTCTCCCTCGCGACTGCGTCGCGGGGCGAGGGGACTTACTTTCTCTCGCCCAGGCATTCCCCTTCGCCCGCAGCGCGGGAGAAGGGGCCGGGGGTTGAGGGCCATCGGCTCAAGATGTGGGTAATGATAAGCCGAAGCGGAGAGGGGGCCACGAGGCGCGTCAGCGCCGAGTGGGGGTGAGGTAAACCAGGGCATGGCAACTCATTTCTTCAATTCTGGATTCTTTTCTCACCTTTGAGGAGGAACCACAAATGAACACTTTTCCGCCTGGGACAACCATTCGCGTTCTTCAAGAGGACTGGGCACCGTTCCATAACCTGCCCAATAATGCCCGGCGCTTCACCGAACTGACCGGCGTGCGCGTCGAGGTCACGCTGAGTCACATCCCCGAATTGTGGGACTTGATGGCGCGCGCCTTCAACGAGGACGATCCGCCCTTCGACCTGGTGGGCTGCGACGAACTGCTGTTGCTGCAATACGCCCGCAACGGGCGCGTCGAGCCGCTCGACGAGTACGTGACCGCCGACGGCTACGCCCTGGACGACTTCGAACCGGCGGCGCTGGAAGCGGTCAGCCTGCGCGGGACGCTCTACGGCCTGCCCTACTGCGATGTGTCGAGCGTGTTGATCTACCGCGCTGACCTGTTCGAGCGTTACGGCATCCCCGTGCCGCAGACGATGGATCAACTCACGGAAGCGGCGCTGGCCGTGCAAGAAGCCGCCCGCGCCGACGGGCACACCGACTTCTACGGAATCACCCTGCGCGGTGCGCCAAGCTGCGGCCTCAACTTCTGGCTGCTCGGCTCCACCTGGGGGCCGTCGTGGGGCGTGCGCTGGTACGACGAGGCGGGACAGCCCGCCTTCAACACGCCGGAGCATCGCGCCGCGCTCGAACACTATGTAGACCTGTTGCGGCGCGCTGGTCCGCCGGAGTCGGTGACGATGGGCTTCGAAGAGTGCATGGCGGCCTACCGTGCCGGACGGGCGGCGATGGTCATCGAACCGGCTAACGAGGCATCCATTGTCTATGATGCTGGCGGGCCGGTCGCCGACGGCACGCTGACGACCCTGGTGCCCGCCGGGCCGTTGGGCACGCGCCATGCCGGGCTGTACTGCCCGCCCTATGCCATCCCCGCGCGCTCCAGGGTCAAGCGGGCGGCGTGGGAACTGGCCAAGTTTCTGTGCGCGCCGGAGCAATTGCTTGAGGACGCGCTGCGCAGCGGTTTCGTGGAAGTATCGCGGCGGTCGGTGTTGAACGATCCGCGCTTTGCCGCGCGTTTCCGCCCCGACCTGGTGGAGACCACCCGCGCCACGCGCGCTTTCGCCCGCGGCGAGCGCCCCGTGACGCGCCACTCCTTCGAATTCGGCGACATCCTGGGCCAGGAAGCGGCGCGCGCTCTGGCTGGCGAGCAGACCGTACAGCAGGCGCTGGATCGCGCCGAGGAGCGCGTGCGGGCACTGGGCGCGCCGGAGTAAGGGAGACAAGACATGAAGATCACCGCGATCGAAAGCCTGCAATGGGCCGAGTACCCGCGCCTGCTGGTAGTGCGCGTGCATACCGACGCGGGCATTGTCGGCCTGGGCGAGACGGTAGACAAAGTGCCCGGCGCAAAGGGCGCGTTGCACGGCACCATTGCCCCGCTGGTGCTGGGGCAAGACCCGCGCGACATCGAAGGGCTGTGGCGCTTCGTGATGGACAACATCATGTATCACGGCTACGCAGGGGCCGAACTGCGCGCGCTGTCGGCGGTCGAGGTGGCGCTGTGGGACATCCTGGGCAAGGTCTACGGCGCGCCGCTCTACCATCTGCTGGGCGGCAAGACGCGCGAGCGCGTGCCCGTCTACAACACCTGCATCGGCTTTGGGCCGGTGCAGGACTACGTCGCCTGGCACCAGGATGCCGGGACGCTGGCCAAAAGCCTGCTGGCCGACGGGCAACGCGCCATGAAAATCTGGCCGTTCGACCGTTTCAGCGAGACAACTTTCGGGCAGTACATCAGCCCGCAGGACATCGAGGCGGGGCTGACGCCCGTGCGCCAGATTCGCGAGCGCGTCGGCGAGGCGATGGAGATCGGCATCGAGTGTCATTTCCGCTGGAATCGCGTCAGCATGGAGCGCATCGCGCGGGCGCTGGAACCGTACAACATTCTCTTTCTGGAAGATGTGTTGCCCGCCGTCTTCCCCGACGAAATCAAATTGCTGGCGTCGCGCACGACGATCCCGATCATCGGTTCGGAACTGCTGATGACGCGCTGGCAACTGCGCGAGTGGCTGGAGAAACACGTCACGCAGATCGTGATGACCGACCCGGTGTGGAACGGCGGCATTGCCGAGACGCGCAAGATCGCCGCGCTGGCCGAGACGTTCGGCGTGCCGCTAGTGTTGCACAACGTCGCCGGACCGATCTGTCATGCGGCGGCCATGCACCTGGGCGCGCACATCCCCAACCTGTACTTCGTCGAGACAGTGCGTGCTTTCTACCAGACCTATTTCCCCGCCCTGAGCGATCTCGCCCCCCGCGCCGAAGACGGGACAATGACCGTCCCAGACGGGCCGGGCCTGGGCGTGTCGCTGCGACCGGAGGCGCTGGAACGCCCCGACCTGACGCGCCAGGTATCCGAGGGAGAGGGGCTGGCGCGGGGTCGTCGCGCCATGGGCGATCACTGGGCGGTGGAGGAGATACGATAACCGTGGTCTCGCAACCCGCGTTGCGGGGCGAGGCAGGGGGATTGCATCAAACCGTTTGCCGCTTTACCTCACCCCCAGCCTCGCTACGCTCGGCTTGGCCCCTCCGACGCGGAGAGGGGGCGCGAGGCGCGTTAGCGCCGAGCGGGGGTGAGGTCAACCAGCAGATCACACCTGAGCTTACTTCTGCCCATGGTTCCGCTGGCTGGTTTTGATGCGATTACCCTGCGAGGCGAGGGGACTTGCCAGCGCCCGCAGGTGTTCCCCGCTGGCGCGGGAAGAAGGGGCCGGGGGGGGTGTGCATAACACGCTCTGGCGGGCGGCAGGGCCATGCACTATACTAGCGGCGCAGTGGACTGGCACGCTACACGGACAGAGGAGCCATGCAGACCATCCAACGCCTGATCGCAGCGTTGCGCGCTTTCTGGGCCAACCGTCAGCAGCGCCGCACAGTCATGTGGGTGCTGGGCGCGGTCGGCGTGCTGGTGCTGGCCTTTGGAGCCTATACCTACCTGGACGCCCGCAACGAGATCAACGACATCGAGGCGCGTAAAGATCGCTTCCTGGCCGCATTCCCCACCGCTGAAGTAGACGGCGAACTGCGCCCCGACTTGCAAAATGCCACTCAGGCCGATCTGCTGTGGCTGGCTCTGCAGCGCCGTAACCAGGAAAAAGCCGAAGTGCGTCAGGGGCGGGGCATTATGGCCGTGGGGCTGGGCCTGCTGACGCTGGGGCTGGCCTATCTGGTCGCGCCGACGGGCGAGCGCCAGACCATCGCCGACAGCTCAACCGGCGACACGCCCCCCACGACCTGAGGCGGTCACCGTCCGCCGGGCCATGGATACTTCTGCGCCTCGCTTCCAGCGCGATCGCTTCACCTGGCTGGCCTACCTGATGCTGGCCTATTTCGCCTATCAGCAGGCGACGCTCGGCCCGCTGATGCCCTTCCTGCGCGATGAACTGAAGCTGAACTACACCATCACCGGCCTGCACCTGAGCGCGTTCGCGCTGGGCATGACCCTGGCCGGGCTGGTTGGCGATGCAGTGGTGCGGCGTTGGGGCAGGCGACGGGCCTTCTGGGGCGGCGGTGCGGGGATGGCGTTGGGAGCAATCGCCTTCGTGCTGGGGCGTCATCCGGCGCTGACCATCGCTGCCGCGCTGCTGATGGGTGCGCCGGGTACGCTGCTGCTGATCACCGTACAGGCTACGCTCTCTGACCGGCACGGAGCGCAACGTACTATCGCCCTCACGGAGGCCAACATCGGCGCGAGCCTCAGCGCAGGGCTGGCCCCGCTGTGCGTCGGCAACTTGCAGCGGGCAGGTATTGGCTGGCGGGGAGCTTTGCTGCTGAGCGCGCTGACCTGGGCGGTGTTGACCTGGCGCGGCTGGCGTGTGCCCATCCCCTCACAGGCCGCGCCTCCTCCTGCAGCTCACGCCACTGCCCCGCGGACGCAGCTTCCCGCTGTCTTCTGGGCCTACTGGCTGGTGATCTTCCTGGGTGTATCAGCAGAATGGAGCACCATCTTCTGGGGAGCCGACTTCCTGGAGACAGGCGTCGGGCTGCGCAAAGTGGACGCGGCCACCTTGATGAGCGTGTTCTTCGCGGCCATGTTGCTAGGGCGCATTCTGGGCAGCCGCCTGACCCGCCGCGCCCGCCTGAGTACCCTGTTGCCTGGCGCGGCGCTGCTGGCACTGAGCGGGTTTTTGCCTTTCTGGCTGGCCCCCGTCGCCCCCCTCAACATCGCCGGGCTGTTCGTGGCCGGGCTGGGCATCGCCAACCTCTTCCCGCTGACCCTGTCGGCGGCCAGCGGGAGTGTCGCCCCGCACCAGGCCGACGCTGCCAGCAGCCGTGTCACTCTGGCGGCAGGTCTGGCCATCCTGATCACGCCTCAGGTGCTGGGCATGCTGGCCGATCAGGTGGGTATCAAGAGCGCCTACGCAGTAGTCGCCGTCTTCCTGACAGCCATCTCAGCGGCCATCTTCAGCGCCAACCGGCTTGCGCGCGGGACCGACTCCGCTGAAAATGGACTTCGGCAACTGTCATCAGCAGAGAGTGAAAGGGAGAGGTAAGCCATGCTCCGTCGCGCTGAGCTAGCCGAGATCGAACTGCCGGACTTTGGGTTACCCACCGTCGAGCCAACCATCCCCGCCGATACCTACCGCCAACGCCTGGCCGCCTTGCGCGCCCGCGCCCGCGACGCCGGATATGAAGTCATCGTTGTCTATGCCGACCGTGAGCATTTCGCCAACCTCACCTTTCTGACAGGGTACGATCCGCGCTTCGAAGAAGCCCTGTTGATCGTGAGCGTGACTGACGATGCGCACAAACCCACGCTGCTGGTTGGTAACGAAGGTTGGGGCTACACCTCCATCAGCCCTATCAAAGACGACCTGGAGATCGTGCTTTTCCAGAGCTTCAGCCTGCTCGGCCAGGATCGCAGCCGCAGCCGCCCGCTGGCCGAGATTCTCCGCGCGGCGGGGGTGCGGTCGGGCGTGCGGGTGGGTGTGGCCGGTTGGAAACACTTCAACGCTCACGAGACCGACGCGCCAACCCTCTGGCTCGATCTACCCGCCTATCTGGCCGACACCCTGCGCGCTCTGGCTGGCGACATCGCCCACGTGACCAACGCCAACGCCCTGCTGATGGATGCCAGCACAGGTCTGCGGGCAATCAACGATGTGGATCAACTCGCCCGCTTCGAGTTCGCCGCGACCTATGCGTCACAGGCCGTGCGCGATGCGATCTTCAGCCTGCGCCCCGGCCTGACAGAGTTCGAGGCGGTACAGGCGATGCGCGTCAACGGGCTGCCGCTGTCGTGTCACCTGATGCTTTCGGCGGGGCCACGCGCCTTCATGGGGCTACCCAGCCCATCGCTGCGCCGCATCGAACGCGGCGATCCCTTCACTGTGGCCTATGGCGTATGGGGCGCGTTGACCTGCCGGGCTGGGTTTGTGGTGGCAGACGCTGCCGAACTGCCCGCGGCTATCCGTGACTACGTGCCGCGGCTGGTCGCACCCTACTTCGCGGCGGTGTCGGCGTGGTATGAGCACGTCGGCCTGGGGGTGACCGGCGGCGAGCTATATCAGATCATTCACGATCGCCTGGGCGATCCCGTCTTCGGCGTCAGCCTGAACCCTGGCCACCTGATTCACCTGGACGAATGGGTGCACTCGCCCATCTACGCCGGTTCGACCGAGCAGTTGCAATCGGGTATGGCGCTGCAGGTAGACGTGATCCCCGCTACTGGCACGCCCTACTTCACTACCAATATCGAAGACGGCATCGCGCTGGCCGACGAAGCGCTGCGGACAGAATTCGCCCGGCGCTACCCCGAAGCGTGGGGGCGCATTCAGGCGCGGCGGGATTTCATGGAGCAGGCGTTAGGCATTCGCCTCAAGCCGGAGGTACTGCCCTTCTCCAATCTGCCCGCCTACCTGCCGCCCTATCTGCTGAGTCCGGGGCGAGCGCTGCGCCTGGCAGATTGACGGTGAGGGATAGCACGCACGGGACAGTCAAACAGAACTGGCCTGGCCTGGCTCTTTTGCTTTATCATGAGGACAATATTGTGGCAACGGTGGCACGCATTCGGATTCTTTCTATTCGGTGAGAATCTTTTGTGAGGGGAAAAGATGCTGACATCACGCGAGCGCGTTGAGCGCGCTCTGAATCATCAGGAACCCGACATGGTGCCGCTCGATCTGGGCGGCTCCGTCGTGACCGGCATGCAGGTCAGTTCGGTCTATCTGTTGCGTCAGGCGCTGGGACTGGACGCGCCCGGCACGCCGGTCAAAGTCATCGAGCCGTATCAGATGCTGGGCGAGATCGGCATGGATTTGCTGGAAGCGGTCGGGGGCGATGTGGTGCCGCTGGAGTGGACGAGGACTTTCTTCGGCTATCACCGGCGCGACTGGAAACCCTGGCAACTGCACGACGGCACGCCGGTGCTGGTACCTGGTGGCTTCAACACCGAGCCGGAATCCAACGGCGACATCCTGCAATATCCCGAAGGCGACAAGAGCGCTCCGCCCAGCGGACGCATGCCTGCCGGCGGCTACTATTTCGACACCATCGTGCGTCAGCCACCCATTGACGACGACAACCTGCGCGTCGAGGACAACCTGGAAGAATTCGGCCCGATCTCCGACGAAGAGCTGGCTTACTTCGAGCGCGAGTCGAAGCGGCTCTATGAGGAGACGGACAAGGCCATCTTCGCCAACTTCGGCGGCACGGGCTTCGGCGACATCGCCCTGGTGCCCGCCCCCTGGATGAAGTACCCCAAGGGCATCCGCGATATCGAGGAATGGTATATCAGCACTGTCTCGCGGCGCGATCACGTCTACAAAATCTTCGAGCGCCAGTGCGAGATCGCGCTGCAAAACCTGGCGAAAATCCACCAGGTCGTCGGCAACCGCGTTTCGGTCGTCCTCGTCACCGGCACGGACTTCGGCGCACAGCACGGGCCGTTCATCTCGCTGAAAACCTACCGCGAGCTGTTCAAGCCTTTCCACAAGGCCGTCAACGACTGGATTCACCAGCACACGCAGTGGAAAGCGATGATCCATTCCTGCGGCTCGATCTATCGCCTGCTGCCCGATTTCATTGACGCCGGTTTCGATGTGCTCAACCCCGTGCAGACTGGCGCTGCCGAGATGGACCCGCAGCGGCTCAAGGACGAGTTCGGCGACCGCATCGTCTTTTGGGGCGGCGGCATTGATACGCAGCGCACGCTACCTTTCGGCACGCCGGAGCAGGTGCGCGCCGAAGTGCACGAGCGGATGCGCATCTTCGGGCCGGGCGGCGGTTTCGTCTTCAACACCATTCACAATGTGCAGTCGCGCGTGCCGCCGGAGAATCTGGTAGCGCTCTATGAGGCGGTGAAGGAGTATCGCAAGTACCCGATCACGTAAGCCGCGAGCTATCAGCCGTCAGCTATCAGCAATCAGCCTTCAGCGGAGGGCGGGGTCGCCGCTGCTGAAGGCTTTTTTATTCCTTGGCTTTGCTCAGGTCTGTGCTTTACCCGCCAAAGATTTTGGCGCGAGCTACCTTTTGACCGGCTGATGGGACGATAGTCCTGTTAAGGACAAAGAGTAAGCGAGATACACTGAATCATTAGAAACTTGAACCTTCATTGATCCTGGCCCAGTGAGAAAAGCGAGGGAGCCATGAAGAAGTCGGTCTTGTCAGTTATGATTCTCCTCACCTTGCTGGCAGCGCTTGTATTCTCTGCCATGACCGGCCACAGGGTTCTATCTCAAACGCCGGTCGAGGCGTGGGTCATCGCCTGGGAATTCACGCCCAGCGACGACGGGCAGGTCGAGACACTAACTACATCCGGAGAATCTGAGGTGTTGGTAGACTTTCCGCCGGGGCAGTTCGCCAACGAAGCCAAGGTCTGCGGGCAGGATTCCTGGGCCAAAGATGGCAGCAGTGTGGCGATCTACACCGGTGCGGAGGAGGGCAACCTTACCCTCTTCTCGCTAGATGGGAAGACCCCAGTGACGCTGGGAAAGACCCATCGAATGGCCTGCGCCGGCCCGACCACTTTTCAGTTTTCTCCAATGAGGGAGTGGATAGGTTATATCAACTACAAGGGCGAATCTCTCAATCGCGACTTTCCCTATGGCGATCTCGCCCTCTTCAAAGCAGCGGACGGCTCTTTACAGACCACCTTCGACTGGACAACAGCCTTTGCGCTGTATGATGATGGCGCACTGATGCTCAGGTTCTATCCAGATGGGAAGGGAAACGCGACCGAAGCCGACCTGGATTGGTGGAGCACTTCCGGGCAGCAACGTAATCTGACCACTCTGGAACCGGTCTATCCGCCGGATAAGCCAGATGTCGAATGCGGCTTTACCAGCGGCGCAGTAGCGCGGATAGACAATACGGCGTACGTCCTGACCGGCCAGAAATGCGAAACCGGCGCGACCAATTGGCGACTGGTGAGCGTCGCCCTAGACAGGGGGGCAGTGACCGAGATCGCTACAGGTGTGCCAAGAGGCGGGTTCTTCAGCGGGAATTTCACAACGCAGTTGATCCCTACGGCAGATGAGGGTGGCTTCCTCATGGCAGTGCCAAGCGGTCTGGCGCGCAACACTGTCCAGCTATGGTGGATCACCGTCAACGGTGCGGTCACGCCTGTGCTCGAAGGCCACCATGTCATTGCCGATCGCTTCGGCGAAAGGCTGAGTGAAGGCCGGCACATGATGGTTGCGCCGGATGGCAAGACACTTGCCTTTGTTACTTCAACTGCCAACCAGGAGCAAACACTCTGGCTGCTGGACCTCTCGAAACCGGGAGGCACACCGGTTGCCGTGGAAGAAATGGGCGTGAACCAGCGCATTTTCCAGTATGTATGGGCCGCAAATAACACGCTCTATTTTGCGGCAGGGAGCGTTGAAGCCAGCTCTCTCAAGTCGGTCAGGCCGGGCGAGTCCGCGCAGCGCATCGCCCGCGGGCGCTTCTTCCGGGTAGCGGTGAGCTACAAGGGCGACAAGATCGCTACAGCAGAGTGGTATGCCAACCCGGAATCAGTAGGCGACGACCTGTTTAAACTGACTTTGTTCGATACCAGGGGAAATACTGGTATACTGAAACAAGGCGACAAAACTCACAACCAGATCATCCCCCTGGCCATCAAGTAGCGCGCTGGCAACTCAACAGGGGAGAAGCTACCTCAAAGGGCCTCTCCCCTGTTCTCGATAAATCTATCCGATCACTACCTGCCTGATTCCCAGCATCAGGTGTTCTCGCTGACGTTTACTGCCCCTGGCTAACCTTCTCCTGCGTCCACTGACCGTTGACGATGCGCCAGATGCCCAGCGGATTGGCGTTTTTCAGCGCGTCGGGTAGCAGCGCGTCCGGCATGTTCTGGAAGGCCACCGGTCGCAGGAAGCGCCGAATCGCCGTCAGGCCTACCGAGGTGCTGGCGGGGGCGGTCGTGGCCGGGTAGGGGCCGCCATGCTGCATGGCGTAGACCACTTCGACGCCCGTTGGGAAGCCATTCCAGACAATGCGCCCCACCCTGTCGCGGACGCGGTCGGCCAGCGCCGCGGCGACGCTCCACTCGTCCGGCGCGGCGTGAATGGAGGCGGTCAGGTGCCCATGCAACGCGCCCGCCGCCGCGAGCATCTCGCCCTCGTCCGCGCACAGCACCACCAGCGTCACTGGCCCGAAGTGCTCGCTCTGCAGGGCTGGATCGGCGATGAAAGTGCTCGCGGTCGTCTGCAAGACAGTGTTGGCGAAGCAGTATCCCCCGCCCGGCACAGCCTCGCCGCCGATCAGACACTCGACGCCGGGGTGAGAGAGCGTCTCGGTCACTGCCCCGATCAGCCCGCGCTCGATTTGCGCGTTGAGCAGCACGCCCGGCTCGCGGGCCGCCATGCGCTCGCAGACCATGCCCACGAACGCCCGTCCCTCCGCCGTATCCGGCACGAAGAGCAGCCCCGGATTGGTGCAGAACTGCCCCGCGCCGAGCGTCACCGAAGTGACCAGCCCCTCGGCCAGCGCCGCGCCGCCATCCCGGATCGCGCCAGGCAGGAAGAAGACCGGGTTGACGCTGCCCATCTCGGCGTAGACGGGGATCGGGCGCGCGCGGGCAGCGGCGGCATCGAACAGCGCCCGCCCTCCACGCAGCGAGCCAGTGAACGCCACCGCTTCGATGGCCGGATGGCGTACCAGCGCCTGCCCCACGTCCACCGACGCGCCCTGCACCAGCGAGAAGAAACCGGCGGGGAAACCCTGCGCCTGCACTGCCCGGTTGACTGCCTGTGCGGTTAGTTCGGACGTGGCCGGATGGCTGGGGTGCGCCTTGAGAATCACCGGGCAGCCCGCAGCGAAGGCCGAGGCTGTGTCGCCCCCTGCCACGGAAAAGGCCAGCGGGAAATTGCTGGCGGCGAAGACCGTCACCGGCCCGATGGGAAAGAGCATCCGGCGGATGTCCGGGCGGGGGGTAGGCTGTCGGTCGGGCAGCGCCGTGTCAATGATCGCCTCCACATACGACCCCTCGCGCAGCAGCGCGGCGAAGGCGCGCAGTTGGCCGGTGGTACGGGCGCGTTCGCTGGCCAGGCGGGGGAGACCCAGCGCCGTTTCGCGGTCGGCGGTTTCCAGCAATTCGTCGCCCAGCGCCTCGATCTCTACCGCCACGCGCTCCAACAGGTCGGCCAGGCGGCCCGGAGAGTAGGTGCGCGTCTCGGCGAAGGCGTCGGCTGCCGCGCGGACAGCGCGCTCGATCTCCTCTAGCGTCGCCTCGTAGAAGACCGTGTCACCAGAAGTGCGGCGACGCGGATCGATGCTGCGGAAGGTGATCGCGCCGTCGTTGCTGAGTTGCCCGGCGATCAGGTTATGTCCGGTGATGGCCATGGTTTGTGCTCCAGAACGATCTGTTCCCAGCGATCGGTTTTCGGTGATCTGGGTGCAAGGAGGCCTGGCGCTCCGGCCCCTCCCGCCCTGTCACAGGCCGACAGTCCCTCGCTGCGCGACGCCACCCTGTGGGCGAAGAACTTGCGGGGCAGAGGGAAAAGCTCGCAACGCCCTGCTGATAAGTTTCGCACATATCTCCCCTCAGTTGCGAACTGGCAAAGCCGTCCTGTCCCTTGGTATCCTAGGGATGACTCCACTGAGGGGGAATCTTGTCCGGGGGACAGCATCATGCCAACGGTGTTGATCGTAGACGATCACCAGGTGGTGCGGCGCGTCGTGCGGCACGCCCTGCAACCGCTGGCCCTGGACGTGATCGAGGCCGAAGATGGGCGTGCGGCGCTGGCTCTGGCGGCTTCCTACAGTGTAGACCTGGTGCTGGTAGATACCAACCTGCCCGATCAGGACGGCTTCAGCCTGCTACAACAGCTCAAAGCGCTGCCTCACCTGGCTGCCGTCCCGATCATCATGCTCTCGTCAAGCGGGGGGACCGACGACGAAATCCGCGCCTGGGAAGCTGGCGCGGCGAGCTTCCTGAGCAAACCTTTTCACACACAGGCCCTGCGCGACGCCGTGTTACACGCTCTGAGCACTGGCTGACGCCGGGCGCACCCACTGCCGCACGGTCGTTCGCAGGGCATCGAGCGCGATGGGCTTGGTCAGCACGGCATTCACCCCAGCCGCCTTCAGACGAGATCGCGCCGCCTCGTCGCCGAGGCCCGTGATCGCCACAATGGGCACGTCGCTGTTGGGACCGTTCAGGGCACGGATGGCGCGCACAACTGTCAGGCTGTCCATATCGGGCAGATGCACGTCCAGCAGGATCAGCCCGAAACGCTCCTGCGCCAGGCGTTCCAAAGTCTCCCGCCCGCCCGTCACCGTGACGATCTCATAGCCGCTCTGCGCCAGCACCCGCGCCGTGAACTGCCGGGTGACGGGGTCGTCGTCGGCGATCAGCACGCACCCGTGACCTGAGGGGGCAGCATCGGCAGAAGGTACATTGGGCGTCTGGTGGCGCGGCGTCGGCTCAGCAGATGCCTTGGGCAGCGGCAGGGTGAGCGTGAACTCGAAGGTGCTGCCCTGGCCTGGCTCGCTATGCACCTGGATATCGCTCCCCATCAGGCGCACCAACTGACGGCTGATGGCCAGCCCCAGCCCGGCCCCGCCGCGCGCGCGGGCGATCGAGCCGTTGCCCTGCACGAAGGCGTCGAACAACCGCCCGATCTCTGCGCGGGCAATGCCGATGCCCGTATCGCTCACCTGGAAGCGCAGGCGGCACTGATTGTCGTTGGCGCTGGCCAGGTGTACCGAGAGGTAGACATCGCCTTCCTGGGTGAACTTCAGGGCGTTGTCCACCAGATTGCTCAGCACCTGCGAGAGCCGCGCCGGATCGCCCAGCACCTGCGCAGGCATGTTATCGTCCACGTAGGCGATCAGATCGAGTTGTTTTTCCAGGGCCAGGGGCGTATAGCGATCCTTGATTTCGGCCACCAGCGCGCGCACGTCCAGTGGATGGCTTTCCAGTTCGATGCGCCCGGTCTCCAGTTGCGAGAAGTCGAGGATATTGTCAATCAACTGCAACAGACTGACCGCGCTCTGATAGGCATCTACCGCGAAGCCGCGCTGTTCGTCATCGAGCCGCGACTCCAGCAGCAGCTCCAACATGCCCAGCACGCCGGTCATGGGCGTGCGAATCTCGTAACTGATATTCGACAGGAACTGACTCTTCAGGCGCACCAGCCGCAACGCCTCGTCACGAGCGCGCATCATCTCGCGCTCGGTCTGCTGGCGTTCGAGCACACGGGCATAGCTTTCGGCAACCGTACGCAGCGTGGCGATCAGTTCCGGCTCCCAGACGCGCGGACCGTGCACATCTTCCAGGCTGACGAACCCTTCCAGGCGCGTCTTGCCGTAGATGGGCAGCACCACCAGACTGGCAACGCCCTGGGTCAGGAAGAACGCCTGAATATCAGCAGGCAGCTCGGCCACCTCCTGCGCGGCGATGATGCCCTGCTGATGCAACACCGGCGACCACGAAGGCATGATGTCGTCATAGGGTATACCCTGGCGCTGGTAAAGCAGCGAGGGCACGCCCGCGGCGCACCATTCGTGCGTGTTGTCCATCACGCGCTGATCGAGCCGGTAGCGGAAGATACAGGCCCGCGAGACGGCGAAGAATTCGCCCATTTGCTGCAACACCTGGGTAATGGTGTCTTCTGGATCGTCGCTGCGCATGAAGCTGGCAGAGATAGTGCGGTTGAGCTGTTCGACGGCCAGCAGATGTTCCTGCCGTTGCTGGGCACGCACGCTCTCGGTGACATCGTTAATGACCAGCGTATAGCCGATCAATTCCACGCGCGGGCTGATCAGCGGCGACACGCGCCCGGTGTAGTAGCGGCGCTGCCGATCGACCAGCAGGCTGTATTCGAACTGATCGGTTTGCAGCGTGCTGGAGACCCGCTCCAGGGTGCGGGCCAGAGGCGTCACCAGTTCCGGCGGCAGGACTTTGTGAAAGGGCTTGCCTACCAGCGCCTCGGGCGGGGTGATCGGTGTGTCGTGCGCCACATCCGCGCCAGAATGATAGACCAGGATGCGCCCGTCCAGGTCTATGGAGACGACCTGATCCTCCAGCGAGGCGATGAGCGAACGCAGTTGCTCTTCGCTACGGCGCAGGGCTTCTTCGGCACGAAGCTGCTCGCTGATGTCGCGCACGAAGCCGGTGAACAACCGTTGCCCACCCAACCACACCTCGACAACGGCCACGTGCAGGGGGACGCCCGTCCCATCTTTGCGCCGACCGGTCAACTCGCGCCCACGACCGATCACCCGCTGCGTGCCACCAGAGAGCATATCGGCAACGGCGGGTTCGTGGCCCTTGAGCAGTTCCGGCAAGAGCACGCCGATGCTCTGGCCGATCACTTCTTCGGGGCGGTATCCAAAAATGCGCGCCGCCGCCTGATTGAACGACTCGATCAACCCCTCTTGGTTGAAAGTGATGATGCCCTCCGCCGCCGTCTCGACGATAGCCTGCAGGCGTGTCTCTTTGTCGCGCAGGGCGGCCTCAGCCTGTTTTTGCTCGGTGATATCGAAGAGGGAAATCACCACCGCGTAAGGGTGATTGTCGCCGGGCAGGAAGACCGGCTCAGTGTTGACCGACACCCAGGTGAGCGCTTCGTCCGGCTTTTGAATGCCCATGATCACGTGCGCCTGCGGTTGTCCGGTGCGCAGTGTGACCATAGCCGGTTGGAAGGGGCTGGCGAAGGGGGTGCCGTCTTCGCCCATCGCCCGCCAGCGCGGGTCGAGCGGAGCGCGGCCCATCATCTGATCGAGCGACAGTCCCAGGATGCGCTCGGCGCTGGCGTTGCTGGCGCGGATGACGCCGTCGCGGTCTTGCAGGATGATGCCCTCGGACAGAGCCGCGACCACTGTGCGGTAGCGCGCCTCGCTTTCGCGCAAGGCGCGCGCCGTCTGCTTGTGCGCGGTGATATCGGTGCAGTATACATTGGCCCGCTCGCCGCCCGCACTGGGCGCGAACTTACAGGCGTAGGTGCGCGCCCCGGCATGCCACTCGACCTCGACGATCTGCTCGCCCTCCAGGGCCTTGCTCAGCGCGGGCAACCACTCATCGGGCACGGTCACTGTGTAACCCTGCCCGCTGAGCATGGCGCGCGCTGCCCGGTTGCGATAGAGCACCTGCCCATCCCGATTGGCGCTGAGCACCGGATTGGGATTCTCGTCGGTCAGGGCATCGGGCAGCAGACTCTTTTCTCCGGCGGTCATGGTACAATCCTGACAGGCTGATAGTCGCCAAGAGAGCGGGCGATGCAAACTCGCGCCGCACAGTGCATTGTACAACGCGGGTCGCGCAGACGACTCACCCCGCCCCTTTGCTCTTCCCCCAGCCTTTATGTTACCAGGGATACCCCTATCTGGCGAACCGAGTTTGCGCTGCGGGCGCGTTGGCGCTGTGGAGCAGTGGCCCTAACCGCTGGGCACACAGAGATCGCCCAGAATGTCCCAGAGTCTCCGCGTTCTCGGCGTCTCGGCGGTGAAGCTCAGTCCCTGGCGCGAGATACACCCGCCCCCGCGCCCAGCACGCAATTGACCGCCCCCCGTCGCGCGGTTAGAATGAGTTCGCGAGGGCCGGAGTGACCGGCCCGGCGTTTGCCAGGCAGGTTGAGGAGCCATGCACAGGCGGAACTGGAATCGCGTATTCGTGACCGGGGGGACGGGATTCGTCGGCCTGCGCGTGGTGCTGGCATTGCTGGAGGCAGGCGCAGAAGTGACCATGCTGGTGCATCCGGATCAGGAGGACAAACTCGGCACTCTGCACCAGCATGTACACGTGGTCATCGGCGACGTGTGGAACCTGCCCAGTCTGCGTGGACGTTCGCGCGGGCACGGCGTCGTCGTGCACCTGGTGGGGAGTTTACGCGCCGAACCTGCGCGCGGCCTCACCTATCAGCAGATCAATCTGGTCTCGGCCCGCAACGTCATCAGCATGGCGGTCAGCGACGGCGTGCCGCATTTCGTGTTGCTCAGCGCGGCGGGCAAGCCCCCCGGCGTGCCCGCCGAATACCTGCGCAGCAAGCGCGAAGCCGAAGACTACCTGCGCGGTAGCGGATTGCGCTGGACGATTGTGCGCGCGCCCCTGGTCTTCGATCGCGGGCAACCCGGCGGGGCGTTCTTCAGCGCCCTGTCGTGGATCGGCGGGCTGCCGGTCTTGCGGGTGTTGATCGGACGGCGCGCACCACTACCGGTGGACATTGTGGCGGAGGCCATCGCGCATGCGACCCTGCACCCCGACCTGGTGCGCGATCGCCGTCTGTATGCCGGCGACCTGCGTCGCCTGGGGCGACTGCACCGCGCCCAGTCACGGCGCGAGGAACGTTCTGCGCGTATCTCATGGACGCAGGAAGACGCCTGGGCCGAGGAAGACGTGCCCTTCGGCTGGCTACCAGACACCCCGCCCCGCCGCAAAGAATGAACCCGCGGGCGTGGTTTTCAGCTTACGCTCACAGACGGTGACCTGCCCCTCACAAGCTGGTATTGACGGGCCGCCGGAAGCCGATCGTTGAAGACCGATCTACTGCGAACCGCTACAGGAGCTAGGGCGTGATTGACTTCGTGACCTTCGGCATCATCCTGGACGACATCGTCTTCCCCGACGGGACAACGCGCATGGGCGTGCTGGGCGGCGGCGGCCCGCAAACCGCGTGGGGCATGGCGGCGGCGCTGGGGTCTGGCGCAGCGGTGGGGTTGGTGGCCGGTGTGGGCGACGATCTGGACGAAAGCCTGCTCGCGCCGCTGATGGCCGTTGGCATAGACCTTGGCGGTCTGCGCCGCACCGACCTGCCCACGCCGCGCGCCTGGCAGGTGACTGAGACCGACGGACGGCGGGTGCAGGTATGGCGCGTGCCGCCGGAGTCGCTGGGTGTGCAACTGGCGCGGTGTTGGGACGTGCTGCCGGAGCCATATCGCGCGGCGCGGCACTTTCATTGGGGCATCCATCCCGACGATCCCGCTGCGCCCGCCTTCGCCGCCGAGTTGACCAGCCAGGGGAAGCGAGTCAGCCTGGAGCCGTTCCGCCCGCCACAGCAGCCGCTCGACGACGAGATGCTGCGCGCGCTGCTGACGGCGTGCGCCGTCTTCTCGCCCAACTGGGAGGAGGCGACGCGCCTGACCGGTTTGACCGACTACGGCGCGATGCTGGGGCGCTTTCGTGCGCTCGGCGGGGGGGTGCTGGCGTTGCGCCGCGGTCCGCACGGGGCGGACGTGTGGAATCTGTCGGAAGGGTACGGGGTGCATATCCCTGCCGTGCAGACGACGGTGATAGATGCTGTCGGGGCGGGCAACGCCTTCTGCGGAGCGCTGCTCGCTCGCCTGGACGATGATCTGGCCGAGGCCGCCTGTCATGCGGTCGTTGTCGCGTCGTATCTGGTCGAACAGGTGGGGCTGCCCGCTGCGCTGCCCGATCCCGCCGACTACGCCCGTCGGCTGGCTGAGGCGCGGGCGGGGTCGCGCCCGCTGAAAATCGAGACAGTTACTCCAGAGGAAAGGCAAAATGGCTCACTGCAAACACTTTGACTTCGATGAGTTGCAGAGACAGGAATACCAACCAGGATTGGAAGGGAAAATCGCCACGCACCACATGAAGCTTTATCATCTGGTAGTAACAATGGAACGACCTATTGTCCTGGAATTTGGCGTTGATAAAGGGCGCTCGACCTGTGTGTTGCTAACCGCCTGTGAGAAAACCGGCGGCCACCTTTACTCAGTTGATATTCGCGATTGCTCTGACGTGGCTGAGTCCGAAGCCTGGACGTTTATTCAGCAGAACGATCAGGCGATTGGCGATGTTTTGGCTCAGGCTCCAGCCCTCGCCTCAGGAATTGATCTTCTGCATATTGACAGCCTGCATCGTCGAGAACATGTGCTACGTCTGCTGATGAAGTGGTTCTCTTACGTCAAGGCAGGGGGGTTCATCACTTTTCATGATGTCGATCCTACGCCGTATCTACCTGGTCAGCGCAAGGACAACCCCCGCCATGAATTTGAAGCGATCGGCGTTGCTCAGGTAATCAGAGAGTTTTTCTATGCTAACGAGGATCACCTGTTCCTGGAGTATCACTTTGGTAGCACGGGCATGGGTATTATGCGCAAATTGACACCTTTTGGCATTTCTCCTAACCCTCCTATGTCGCTTCGTACCCGCCAAGTGATCGTCAGTCCAGCGGGTCTCTGGTGGAGCACACAGCATATGTTGCGGTCTTTAGGCCGACGTTTTTTCAAAAGACAAGGTGTATGAGCAACCTTGATTGCGGTTCAGATGGTGATCACCTTGTCCGCTTGCCACTGGGCCTCGACGATATCGCCCATGCCGCCCGCCAGCCCGACGGCGCGCTGTTCGGTCAGGCCATAAAAGTTGAGGCAGGTTGTGCACACGATTAGCCGTACACCTGCGGCTTCCAGTGCCCGTAACACGTCCAGCGCCGGAGAGCCAGCGCAGGCGAGCCGGACGCCCTCGGCGTAGAAACACACCGCCGCGGGCAGTTTGCCGTCGTCTAGCAGAATCTGGAAGTACTTGCAGAGCAGGGTGTGACGCAGTTCGGGGGCGGCGTCGCCCATGCCGTCGCGGGTGACGAGAATCACGGTATTGGCGGCAGGTGTCACTACAGGTCTCCTTTCGTTTGGTGTTATGATCGCCCAGGTGAAAGAGAGGCTATATGCCTGGATCAAACATACCTGCGAATGACCTTGTACGGCAAACCGCTACTGCACAGGAGGTTTCATGACTACGCGCTCGCCTATGCACCAGCAAATAGACACCCTGCCCGACCTGGTACGCGCCATCGCCAAACCATTCGACGAATCCGCGCGCGCGACGTTCGACTTCGAGACGTGCACATCCGTCAAGCGCATCTACCTGGTCGGCTGCGGCGATAGCTACCACGCGCCCGTCGGCGCGGAACTGGCCTTCAACCTGTTCGCGGGCGTGCCCACACAGGCCGTCAGTTCGCTGACCTTCAGCCGCTACGTTGTCCCCTTCCTGCCCGCTACTGGCCCCAAGACCAACCTGGTGATCGCGGTGTCGGTGTCCGGCGTGGTCAGCCGCACCATCGAGGCGCTGCGCCTGGCCCGTCAGGCGGGAGCAGTGGCCGTCGCCCTGACGGGTGCCCCCAGCGCGCCGCTGGCGGGGGCTGCCGAGCGCGTCTTCAAGACCACCGTCCCGCCGCTGCCCGACGAGTTGGCGGGGATGGTGGTGCCCGGCGTGCGCTCCTACCTGGCCTCGCAGATGGCGCTTTATATGGCGGCGATCCGCATCGGCGAAGTGCGCGGTCACCTGACCACGGCCAGGGCCGACGCATTGCGGGCCGAACTGTCCGCGCAGGCGGACATCATGGAGGCGACCATTCAGGCGTGTGAGCCGGTCGCACATGAGCTGATGCAAACCTGGACGGATATCCCCGAATTCGTCTATGTGGGAGCCGGGCCGCTCTACGGCGTGGCCATGTTCAGCGCGGCCAAGATGCTCGAGGCCAGCGGCGACCCGGCCATGGCCCAGGAGACGGAGGAATGGGCACACCTGCAATATTTCTCGCGCCGCGCCGACACGCCCACCGTGCTGATCAGCGCGGGCGCGCGCGATGCCGATCGGATGGCTGAAGTCGCGCGGGCGGCACAGTCCATCGGGCGGCGGGTGATCGGCGTGCTGCCGGAAGATGAGACCGCCATCCGCGCTTACGTGGATCATGTCCTGCTGGTCAGGGGCAAAGTGCGCGAGGCGTTCGCGCCGCTGGTCTTCAGCATCCCCGGCGAATTGCTGGCGGCAGAGCGCACCGTCGCCTTGGGCGAGACCTATTTCCGTGGCTGGGGCGGCGGGCGCACCGTAGATTGGGCCGACGGGGCCAGCCGCATCCGCGACAGTCACCTGATCGAAACGCTGGACGAACTGCGCAACCTGGAGTCATGAGCGTGCGCGACGAGTCGCCCGCCTATGTGTGTGTGGGCGGGATCATCATTGACGATATCGTGCAGCCCGACGGTCAGACGCGCATGGGTGTGCTCGGCGGAGGTGTCACGCACGCCGCCGCGGGCATGTTGATCTGGGGACAACGGGCGGGGATTTTCGCCTGTGCCGGATACGACCTGCCGGACGAAGCGCGTCAGCGCCTGGAGCGCGACTTCGACACGCGCGGCCTGCTGGTGCTCGACCTGCCGCAGGCGCGCGCCTGGCAACTTTTCGAGTGGGATGGCAAGCGCACCGAGATTTTCCGCGTGGAGGTGCTCGAACCGTTCGTCTACGCCCCTACGCCGGAACGCCTACCCGCCGCTTATCACAGGGCAGGGGCGGTGTACCTGCTCACCGACGCCGCGCCGCTGCCCGCCTGGCGCGCGCTTTTCCCCCGCGCGCCGCTGCTGTGGGAACCGCTGCAACAGTACATGGTCGCCCAAAACGCGGGGGAATTCCGCGCGGGGCTGCCGCTGGTGGACATCGTCTCGCCCAACTACCTGGAAGCGGCACAGGTCTATGGCGACGACGATCCGGCAGCGTTGGTGCGCGCCATGCTGGCCGATGGTGTGCAGGTGGCGGTGTTGCGCATGGGTGCGGAGGGGTCTCTGGTGGGGCAGCGCGGCCAGGAGACCTTATTGCGCGTGCCCGCTGTGCCCGTGCCAGAGGTGATCGATCAGACGGGCGCGGGCAACACCTATTGCGGCGCGTTCCTGGTGGGTTGGGTGGAGACGGGCGATCTGCTGACGGCGGCCTGCTACGGCGCTGTGGCCGCGTCGTTCTCGCTGGAAGTGACCGGCGTGGCCGACCCGCCGCCCGACCTGGAACAGCAACGCGCCCGGCGCTACGCCTGGGTGCGCGAGCGTGTGACGATCGTCTCTTGAATCGCCGCGACGCAGAGGGCGCGGCGAGGGCGTTCTCTGCACCTTCTCTGTGCCCTCTGCGTTCTCCGTGGTGATTTTGCCCGCTGCGCTGCCAGGCGCGCCCGCCCGCTTGCGCAAGCGCACAGCCTGGCCGACAATGAAGACGATCCTGACCAGTAACTGAAGCTGCCCTGCCTCATGTCGCTCACCAGCCCGCCCTACCGCACGCGCATCATCACCCCCGCTGACCTCAAGGTCATTGCGCAGATCGATCGCGACGCCTTCGAAGAATATCGCCGCCAACAGCGTCAGTTGGTACGCCCCCTGCGCCTGCGCACACTGGAGAACATGAACGCAGCCATCCGCCGCCCCTATCCGGGCGTGGTGGTGGAGTCACCGCCGGGGCAGGTGGTCGGCTATTGCTTCACGCACGTGTGGGGATCGCTGGGCTGGCTGGGGACGCTGGCTGTGGCCCCGTCGCACCAGGGGCGCGGGCTGGGCCGCGCCGTCATCGCCGCCGGATTGACTCTGCTGCGCCAGGCTGGGTGTCAGACGCTGGCGCTGGAAACCATGCCGGAGAGCGGCAAGAATATCGCGCTTTACACGCGCCTGGGCCTGGAACCGCGGGCGCTCACCTTGCTCTTTCAGGGGGCGGTGCACTCTGCTCCCGAAACGACGTTCGAAGTGTGGCAGGGGGGAAGCACCCTGCGCGACATTGCCAGCCGGCTGATGCTCGGCCTCGACCCCACCCCCGCCGCCCGCTGGCTGGAGGACGAAGAAGCCGGTCGTACGCTGGTCTGGCAGCGGGACGGCGTGCCGGTTGCTTTCGCTGCGCTGCGACACCGCGTGCGCCGCCCCGAAGGGTTGCAGACTCATCTCACGGTCGAGGTGGCCGCCTGCCTGCCCGAAGCGGCCTCGCTATGGCCGCAGTTGCTCGGCGAGATGCAAACCTATGCCGAACGGCTACATTTGATGGGGCTGGTGCTACCTGTCAACGCCCGACAGATGACGCTGGTGCGCGCGACGCTCGACGCGGGGCTGCTGATCGTGCACACGCGCGTGCGCATGATCGCCGGCGATGAGCTGGGCAGTGCAGACGACGTGCTGCTGCTCACCCTGGCGATGTGAGCATTTCATCGCTTACAGGCACAAAAACGCCCCACCTGCACTGGCGGGGCGCGCCTGATCCGCGGGCCAAAACCCTATCCCTTCTGAATTTCCATCTCGCGCTCGCCCTGGGCGATCAGGTCGCGCAGCACGGCGAGCGGTTCCTGGCCGTCAGAGAAACCCTGAGCGAACAACTGATTGACCCGGTCGCCGAACAGCGCCGGATGCAGACCATTGCGCTGACTGACAAGCTGCATAATGGACGGGTGGACTGTGGGCACCAGTGTTTCGAAGTCGGCGTAGAGCTCCTCGCGCATCTTCTCGCCAGGGCGCACACCGGTAAACCTGATGGCAATGTCCTCGTAGGGGCGCAGCCCGCGCAAACGGATCAGGCGCTCGGCCAGTTCCAGGATGCGCACTTCTTCGCCCATCTGCAACACGAACAGATCGCCGCCTTTGGTCAGGCAGGCCGCATGAATGACCAGGTTCACCGCTTCGGGGATAGTCATGAAGTAGCGCTTCATGGCCGGATCAGTCACCGTGACCGGCCCGCCGCGCTCGATCTGCCGATTGAAGGTCGGCACTACGCTACCGCGGCTGCCCAGCACATTGCCGAAGCGCACCGCCGTGAACAGGGTCTGATGCCCCGGCTGCTGCGCCAGGGCGTGCATCAGCAATTCGCACACGCCCTTGCTGGCCCCCATGACGCTGGTCGGGTTGACCGCCTTGTCGGTGGAGATGAGCACGAAGCGTTCCGTCCCATAGTCACGGGCCAGGCCAGCGACCTGCTGCGTGCCGCCGATGTTTACTCGCACTGCCTCGGCGGGGTGATTTTCCAGCATCGGCACATGCTTATAGGCGGCGGAGTGGAAGATGACCTGCGGGCGGTAAGTCTCAAAGAGCCGCAGCAGCGAGCCGCGCCGCGTTACATCGGCCAGGTAGGGCACCAGCACGTTGCACGTCTCCTCGGTGCACAACTCGACGTACAGATCGTGCAGCCCGCTTTCGTTGTTATCGAGCATGATCAACTTAACCGGCTGGTATTGCAGGAGTTGCCGGCATAGCTCGGCCCCGATCGAACCCGCCGCGCCCGTCGCCAGGATGACCTTACCAGTCACGGGCGCGGCGTCAATTTCTTCGTGCCACTTCACCGTCGGGCGGCCCAGCAGGTCTTCGGGAGTCACGTCGCGCAGTAGCGGCACCCGAGTTCTGGCATCTATCTGCGCGAAGATATCGGGCACCAGTTGGATGCGGGCGCTAGTCTGCTCGCAATAGGACAGAATATCGCGGAAGTCAGTTCCAGAGATATTGTGAATCGCCACGATGATCAGATCAACCTGGCGTTCCCTGACCAGGCGCGGGATATCAACGCGCGTGCCGAGCACCTGGCAACCTTCGATGAACATCTGCTGCTTGGCCGGGTCGTCGTCCACGAACCCTACGACGCGGTAACGGTGCCGGTCGTGATAGGGCGTGCGGTGCTTCAAGCGCCAGGCGGTGGTCTGCCCGGCATCGCCCGCGCCTACGATCAACACGCGCCGCGTGTCCTCAGGGAATTCGCCGTGCCACACTGCCCGCCAGCGCCAGGCCAGCCCGCTGATCACGCGCGAGCGATAGCGCACCGCCACAAAACCCATCAGAGCCAGGCCATTGCCCACTATCACCACACTGAGAGGTACGGGGCGCGGTCGCCAGAAGAAGTCCACCGGCACCAGCACGGCGGAAGCGGCGATCACCCCGCTGAGCAGCACCGTCACGTCGTGCCCGCTAGTGCGCGACCAGATGCGGTTGTAGCCCCCCGTGATGAACAGTGCCAGCACGGTCACGCTTATGGCGAAGATGATGAACAACACTTCGTTCTGGCCGAGCTGCAGAAAAGAAGCCGGAGTGCGTACCGAGTATGTGACGGTATAGGCCAGGATCAATATCAGACAGTCGAGCAAAGCCAGAGGTAAAGCGCGCCATACTTTTCCAGGGAGCCTGCGAAGCCGTTTTTTGCCCAACATTGAAGAAATCCCCCCCCGCGGTCAAAGACTCTACAGCTAAGCGCCGTCTCCGTAAGAAGACTTCTGTATGGGGTGGAGGTCAGACGCAAAGGATGAGCAATGCCAGCCCGAAAATCATTGCTCTGAGAGAAGGGAAGGAGTTATCAGGAGCAGCCTGTTTCTCCACCCGCACGATCAGGCCCACACAATAAACTCTACGAGCGCCTATTAAACTCCGGTAGCCCTCTCTATGTCTGACATATACAATCTTATGCCAATTTGGGGGTGCTTGGCAAGGGGATTCGTTGTCGGAGACCGTTTGAAAAGCCCCCCTCAACCCCCGGCTCCTTTTCCCGCGCTGCGGGCGAAGGAGAGTGCCTGGGCGAGAGAAAGTAAGTCCCCTCGCCTACAGCGTTGGGAGAGGGGTGGCGCACAGCGCCGGGGTGAGGGGTCATCACCTGGTCTCTAACAAATACGCGGGAGTATCTCGCCCAGCGGCAGGTCTACCACACGCCGTCCGCCGATGGCAGTGCGAGCGACTACCAGGCCGGGATGCTCGGCAACTACTTCGCCGATGATTGCCGCCTGTGTGCCGAGCGGGTGACGGCGCATGGCCTCCAGCACGGCCTCGCTGTGCTCGCGCGGGACGACAGCAACCAGCTTGCCCTCGTTGGCGACATAGAGCGGATCCATGCCCAGCATTTCGCAGGCGGCCATCACCGCCGGTTGTACAGGGATCGCTGCCTCCTCGATGGCGAAGCCCACTCGCGACTGCCCGGCCAGTTCGTTGAGCACCGCCGCCACGCCGCCGCGCGTGGCATCGCGCAGGCAGTGAATGTCCGGCGTCACCTCCAGCATGGCGGCGACCAGCGTGTGCAGCGGCGCGCTGTCGCTGACTAACGCCGTCTCGAAGTTCAGCCCCTCCCGCACCGACATGATGGCCATGCCATGATCGCCGATCGTGCCACTGACCAGGATGACATCACCAGGGCGGGCGCGGTCGGCGGCGATATGCACACCGGGTGGCACCAGCCCGATCCCCGCCGTATTGATGAAGACGCCATCGCCCTTACCCCTGTTGACTACCTTGGTGTCGCCTGTCACCAACTGCACGCCCGTCGCGCGACAGGCTTCGGCCATCGAGGTGACAATGCGTCCCAGGTCGTCCATGGGCAGACCTTCTTCCAGGATGAAGCCCGCCGAGAGATAGAGCGGCTGCGCCCCGCTCACGGCCAGATCGTTGATGGTGCCGTGCACGGCCAGGCTGCCAATATCGCCGCCGGGGAAGAACAGCGGGCTGATCACAAACGAGTCCGTGGTAAAGGCCAGCCGCGCTCCGTTGATCTCCAGCACTGCCTGATCGTTGAGCGCAGATAGCGCCGGATTGTCGAAGAGCGGCGCGAACAGATGGCGGATCAGGTCGGCGGTCAGTCGCCCGCCGCTGCCATGCCCCAGCACGATCTGCGGATAGTCGCGCAGCGGCAGCGGACAGACGAAGCCAGAAAAAGAAGGTTGGTCGGACAAGGGAACTCCGTTTAAACGTTGCAGACAGCTCAAAACATCACACGCCAGATTTTACCGCCGCGAGGACTGACTTCCAACGGTCAGGCGCACAGGGGCGCAGAGCAAAGACCCGGTGGAAGCAGGTGCAGTCACTGCGAGGAGGCAGGCGAGGTCGCCAGCAGCGCTTCGAGCGCGGCGACGAGTTGCTCCTCCGTCTGATAGCCCGAAAGGCGGCGTACCAGGTGTCCGTCGGCATCCAGCAGGACGATCAGCGGGATGCCATATGCCTGATACTGCCGCACCAGGGGCTGCGAGGAAGCGCGATCCACGCTGAGGATGTGGAAGTCCACCCGGTCCTGGTACTGCTCCTCGACCCGTCGCACGGACGGGCGCATCGCATTACAGGTACTTCACCACCAGGCGTGGAACTCGATGAAATGCGGCTTGCCCCGGTTGATGATCTCGTAGGGCGGTTCGGGTGTGGCGGTGGGGAACAGCGCAGCGATCGCCGTCAGCGTGCCCATCGGCCCGCTGGCGACTGCAGCCGGTGTCATCTGCGCGGGCGATGTCACTCTGGGGGAAGGCGTTGGGCTGGGGGCGGGCGCATAGGGTCGAGACGGCGAGCGCGATACTGGAGATTGAGGGACCGAACACGCCGCCATCAGCCCCAAGAGCAACGTGGTGACAAGAGCGATCAGAGACCGTCTGATGGGCACCGCCAAAGCCTTTCTAGAAACTACACCGAATGTCACCACTTTCTCCACCGGCTGATATCTGATTGTAGCATACCATCGGCGTCTGCCGATACCATCAGGGGAATTGCATCAAACCGCTTGCCGCTTTACCTCACCCCCAGCCTCGCTACGCTCGGCTTGGAGGCGCGTCAGCGCCGAGCGGGGGTGAGGTCAACCAGCAGATCACACCTGAGCTTACCTCTGCCCATGGTTCTGCTGGGTGGTTTTGATGCGATCGCTCTGCCGATACCATGGGAGCGCCGCGCCCTCCGCGCTTCTGCGGTTCAAGCCGTGCCCCGTTCGCCCGACGTGCAAAAAGAGGCCGATCCGTGCCCGCCCGGTTCTGTTATACTTGAAGCGCGCTGCAGACTACATGGTGCCGTTGATTTCGTGGGAGGTCAAACCCGTGATCCGCCGCACAGAAGCCGAAGTGACGTGGTTGATTCATCAGGCCGCGCACGCTTATATCGCGGGCAAACTCGCCGCGCACTGGGTAGGGACGGGGAACATGACGCTCGTCCCACGCGATGACCTGTTGATCGCGGCCACCTTTCACGACGCGGGCTGGTATGCTGCTGAGCGCACCCCGCGCGTCAACGAGCAGGGACAGCCGCGCACTTTCACCGAAATGGACCTGGACGAGCATTTCGCCATCTGGCGGGCCAGCATCGAGTCGGTGTTCACCCAGAGCCGCTATGCCGGGCTGCTCACCAGCCTGCACTGCGCCGCGCTCTACGCGCTGCGCCTGCGCTACCTGGACGATCCGCCCGCCGACAAGCGGCGCATCGAAGCCTTCCTGGACGAACGTCACGCCTGGCAGGAAGCGTTGATCGCTGCGCTGCGCGATCACCCGATCTACGGGCGAGCGGTCACGCCCGTCGCCCTGGAAGAGAATCTGCGTCTGCTGCAGGTGTGGGACTATCTATCGCTGCTGGTGTGCATGGGCAGTGTGCACGAGCAGGCTCTGGAAGACGTGCCGGTGGATCGTGGTGAACGGGCGACGTTGCGGGTGGCCGCCGACGGCCTGCGGGGAATGGCGCTCGATCCGTTCCCCCTCAACGAGCCACTGACGGTATGGATCGAGGCCCGACCTGTGAACAAAGGTGTCTTCTCCTCCGATGCCGAGCTACAGGACGCACTGCGGGGTGTGCCCTATCGCCCGCTGGCGTTCGAATTTGTGCCGCTGTAGGCAGTACGCCATGAGGGTTCAGGCAAGGAAGCAACTATGTCTGGCAAGAGCAACCTGAAAGTACTCGTCCTGGAGACCGACTTCTACGCCCGTCAGGCGATCAACAGCTATCTGGCCTGGGATCGCCGCACGCGCGTGGTGCACCTGGCCGATACGCTGGACTCGGTGCGCGAGTACGTGCGCGCAGTGGATTGCTCGGAATGGCCGGATGTGGTGCTGCTCGACGCGCAGGCCGCCGCTACTCCCGACGAACTGGCGCGACTGGTGCGCGAGATCGAAGAGACGATCCCCAACGTCATGACCCTGGTGCTCGACCGCAAGCTCAACCTGGACACGCTGCACGCCTGCGCCCAGGCGAACGTCAACGGCTACCTGCTGCGCAATGAGCTGCGCATTCGCATTGCGTCGGCCATTGTCTGGGCGCAGGAACACGATTTCGTGGTCACCCAGGGGGTCAAGAATGCGCTGAAGAATGAGTCCGAAGGGCGGCTGCGCCGGGCCGTGGTCGTCCCGGAGCGGCGCGAATACCCCGCTCTGACACCGCGCGTGCGCCAGGCGTTGCAACTGTGCGTCGTTGAGGGCATGTCCGCCGAACTGGCCGCCGACGAGATGGGCATCAGCCCGCACACGGTGCGCAGTTACGTCAAAGAGGGCTACCGCATCCTGGAGACTTACGACGACACAGTCTATCCGCCCGATCTCAGCCCTCAGGAAAAAGCCTTCATGCGCTTCACGGCGCTGGTCAAAGACGCGCAATCCGGCACAGGAGACAATTAAAGAAGACCGTGTGGAAACCTCACGCCCCCAGCCCTGTAGGCTGCCAGGCGCATAATTAAGCTCTCTCTGCGCGTGTGGCCGAGCGGATTTGGGAATGAGGCAAACCTGCCGATCAGGGCTTCTCAGGCAGTCTGTCAGCGTTCAGGCGGCGACTCGCTCGCGAGCGCTGCGCGCAGCTCGGCGATGGCTTCTTCCAGTTCTTCCAGGCGGATGAGCAAGGCGGGCGGCGTCGAGTGAGCGGGCAGGCTGGCCCGTACTTCTGCGTACTCCCGTTCAAGAGCCATCAGCCGTTCGGCGCGACTGTCGCGCGGACGCGGAGCGGTCTGGCTCATGGCACAGTCTCCTGGCGCACAATGGCCCCACCCGGACAAACCATCACGCAGACCATGCACCCCCAGCAACGGCTCAGGTCGAGGAAGGGCGCTTCACCCCGGTCAATGATGCGGATGGCGTTGCCGCGACACTGGCGGCGAGCCAGACAGTCGTCGCACACCAGGCAGCGCGCTTCGTCTATCACCAGCACCAGGCTGTTGCGGGCCGTACCAACGCTCATGTCGCCATTCCTTTCTGCGCTTGCTCCCTGATCGGATTAGATGCAAGGCGGGGCCGCCTGGATGCAGAGTCCGCTGTCGTCTTTGGGGCTGGTTCACCGCAGGGATCACAAGGACACGGAAAGGGACACGGAAGGTCTCCAACTCTCCGTGCGTTCTGGGGTGAACTGTCGTGAAATGCACCATGGCCCTCATCCCCCGGCCCCTTCGCCCGCAGCGCGGGCGAAGGGGAGCACGCGCACGAGAGACAGGCAGTCCCCTCGCCCCGCGACGCAGTCGCGAGGGAGAGGGGATTAGGGGTGAGGGGCAGCAGACTGCTGCAAATTGCCCGTCACAGTTTGCGCGCACCCGAAGAAACGCGGCAGTTGTTCGCCCCGGCGCTGTTGCGCTACAATAGCCCGCACGTTCTACAGTCCCCGGAGATTGCCCAGCGTGAACCTGACCTATGAGCTTGAGACGGCCAAGACCATTGCCCGCGTGGCCGCTGGCATTTGCCAGAACATCCAGCAAGAACTGGTAGACCCGTCGCAGAAAGACGGGCGCGAACCGGTTACCATCGCCGACTACGCGTCGCAGGCCATCATCGGCAATGCCCTGGCCGAGAACTTCCCCGACGACGCCGTGCTCTCCGAAGAGCGCTCCGAAGAATTCATGCTACTGCTCAACGACCGGCAACGCGCCCTGGTGCAGCGCTTTGTCACCGACGCCGTCGGCGGCTACGTCTTCGAGGAGCAGGTCTGTGCCTGGCTGGATTTCGGCAAGCGGAAGCGCACCGAGCGCACCTGGATCGTAGACCCCATTGACGGTACGAAAGGTTTCCTGGCCGGGCGGCACTATTGCGTGGCCATCGCGCTGATGATCGGCAACGAACCGGTGTTGGGGGTGTTGGCCAGCCCCGGCCTGTTCTGCGACGAGCCGGAGCCACCCGACGACCTGGGCGCGCTCACCTACGCGCAGCGCGGCAGCGGGGCCTACCGCGAGCCGCTGGCAGGTGGCTGGCGCGAGCCGATCCAGGTCTCGACCGTCGCCGATCCGCGCGAAGCCTTGCTGCTGGCCAGTTTCGAGGCCGGGCACACCGACCAAAACTTTCTGCAACAGGTGAGCCGTGCCCTGGGGCGCGGGCCGGATGCGCCACAGCGCGGCGTGGATAGCCAGGACAAATACGCCCTGGTCGCCAGCGGCATGGGCGATATGTACCTGCGCGTGGTGCCCGACCCCAGCTTCCACGAGAGGCTGTGGGATCACGCGGCGGGGTACGTCATCGTCACCGAGGCGGGCGGGCGCATGACCGACGTGACCGGTCGCCCCATTGACTGGACAGCGGGGACGCGCATGGTCAACAACCGTGGCGTGGTGGTTACCAATCGCTACCTGCACGACGTGGTGCTGGAAGCCATCGCCCTGGCCGGTTGGGCAGAAAGATGAGCGGTTCGTACAGTTGCTGGAGGGACAGCCGATGAGCGAACCGATTCGCCTGCTACACTTCGCCGACGTGCATATCGGCGTCGAAAGCTACGGTCGCACCGATCCACAGACGGGGCTGTCATCGCGCGTGCGCGACTTCCTGCGGCGCATGGACGAAATGGTTGAGTATGCCCGCCGCAACGAGGTAGACCTGGCCATCTTTGCCGGAGACGCCTTCAAATCGCAGAACCCCAACCCCACCTTTCAACGCGAATTCGCCTTCCGCATCCGCGACCTGATCGGGATGTGCCCTGTGGTGTTGCTGGTGGGCAATCACGATCTGCCTTCTGTCGAGGCGCGCGCATCGAGCATCGAGATTTACGAGACGCTGGCCGTGCCCAACGTCACCCTGGGTCGCGACTACGCCGTGCACACCATACAGACCCGCCGCGGGCCGGTATTGGTGGCGACTGCGCCCTACCCGCAGCGCTCGCGCCTGCTGCGCGACGTGATGATCCCTCCCAATATGACCATTGGTGAAATAGACGATCTGATGGCGGACCAACTGCATCATCAGATCGATCGGCTCGCTACGGCTGCTGCCGAGGCCGATATGCCGCGCGTGCTGACCGGTCACTTCACGGTGGCGGGGGCGACCTTCGGCAGCGAACGCTCGGTGATGCTGGGCCGCGACGTGATGGTCTTGCTCAGCGCTCTGAACAACCCCGCCTGGGACTATGTGGCGCTGGGGCACATTCACAAGCATCAGAATCTGACCCTGGGCCGCGAAGGCGCGCCGCCGGTGATCTATAGCGGCAGCCTGGAACGGATAGACTTCGGCGAGGAAGCCGAAGACAAAGGGTTCGTGTGGGTAGAACTGACGCGCGGCGCGGCAAGCTGGCGATTCGTGCCCGTGAACGCCCGACCTTTCGTCACTTTGCGCGTGGACGTGCGCGGCTCCGGCGACCCCACCCGCGCCGTGCTCGACACCATCGCCCAACACGAACTATCGGAGGCTGTCGTGCGCGTGCAGATCACCGCCGACCCAGAAGCCGATCTCCTGCTGCGCGAGCGCGACATCTTCCAGGCGCTCAAAAACGCTGGTGCCAATCATGTGGCCGCCATTCAGCGACAGGTCGAACGTCCGACGCGGTTGCGCCTGGGCCTCTCGCCAGAGGGGTTGACGCCGGAAGAACTGCTGGAGCGCTACTTCCAGACCAAAGACGTGCCTCCGGAACGGATCGCGCTGCTGCTCGACCGCGCCCGCGCCCTGTTCGCCGGATACGATCTCGAACGCGACGCCAGCCACTGATTGCTCACGATTTTTAGCTCGCGAATTCCATTCACTGACAACTGACGACCAAATCACTTTTCTTTTTAAGGTGTGGGGAAGATGCTTCCGAAGCGGTTGGAAATACGCAATTTCCTGGCCTATCGCCAGCCCGACCCTATCTACTTCGAAGGGTTGCACCTGGCCTGTCTGTCCGGCCCCAATGGCGCGGGCAAGTCCACCCTGCTTGACGCCATCACTTGGGCGCTGTGGGGCAAGGCGCGCGCTTCCGACGACGAGCTGATTCACCAGGGACAGAGCGAGATGCTGGTACAGCTCGACTTCGTGCAGGGGCACGATCTCTATCGCGTGGTGCGCAAACGCCAGAAAAGCAAGTCTGGCGGACGCAGCACGCTCGACCTGTTCGTAAAAGACCCGGAGACGGGCCAGTGGACGCCCATCAGCGCGCCCGCAGTGCGCGAGACCAACAAACGCATCGCCGAGCTATTGCGGCTCCAATACGACACCTTCGTTCATTCGGCCTTTCTGCAGCAGGGCCGCGCCGACCTGTTCACCGTGGCACAGCCGCACGAACGGAAGCAACTGCTCGCCGACATCCTGGGCCTGGAACAGTGGGCGGTCTATGAGGAGCAGGCCAAGGAGCGCCTGCGCCTGATCAAACACAACATAGACCTCTTCAGCCGCGAGATTGAAGAGATCGCCCGCCAGGAAGCCGAGGCACCCGCCCTGCAACGTGACCTGGCGCTGGCCGAACAGACGCTGGCCGATGCTCAGCAACGCCGCGCCGAGGCCGAAGCCCGCTACGCCGAAGTCGCCGGTGCCGAAGCGCAGATGGAGGCGGCCAGGGCGCGACTGACACAGGCCGAACTCCGCATTCGGCAGCGCGAGCGCGACCTGGCGGAGACCAAGGATGAAGTTGCGCGCTACCAACGGCAGCGCGCAACGCTGACGGACCTCGTCGCTCAGCGCGAGACCATCGAGGAGGGCTATCAGCGGTTGCAGACAGCGCGCGAAGCTGATCAGGCCCTCGGCGAGAAGTTGCAGGCTCTGAGCGCTCTCAAAGATCGCCTGGCGCAGATTGACCGCGACATCCAGGCCCGCCGCGCCGAACTGGAAGCGCAGGCGCAGGTGCACCGCGACCGCATCGCCAAGTCCAAAAAATCTGCCGCTGAGCTGGAAGACTTGCAGGCCGATCTGGCTGACCTGCGGCTGGAGATCGCGCGGCTGGAAGCCGAAGAAGTCCGCCGCGAGGAACTGCGCCAGAAGCTCAACAATCTGGCTCAGGAAGACGCCGAACTCCGCGCGACCAGCGACGCGCTCCTTAAGGAAATGCACCAACTCAAGCAGCGGCAGACTCAGCTTGAGGCCGCCGAAGCAACCTGCCCGCTGTGCGGTCAGCCGCTGGATGAGCATCACAAGCAGGCGGTGCTGGCCGAAATCGTCGCTGAGGGCGAGAGACGCCGCGATGACTTCCTGGCCAAAAAGGCTCGCCGCGAAGAGATCGAGCAAGAGCGCAAGGCGGGCGAAGCCGAACTCAAGCGGCTAGATGGCGAACTGCGCAGCCTGAAAAACCTGCGCGACCGCGCGGCCCGCCTGGAAACGTCCATCGAGGCGGCTCAGGCTGCCCGCGATGCCTGGCAGGCCGAAGAACTGGCTCTGCAGAACGTCCAGGCAACGCTGGCAGCGGGCGAGTTCGCCCAGGAATTGCAGGCGCAACGCCAGCAAGTCCAGGCGCAGATCGAAAAGCTGGGCTACGACTCCAAGGCACACAGCGTTGCCCGCGAGACGTTGAGCGCCTACAGTGTCTACGAGCAGCGTCACCGCGAGCTGGATAACGCGCTGCGACAGCTACCAGAGGTCGAGCGGGCGCTGGCCGCAGCAGAAGAACGCTGTGCCCGCTGGGAAGCGGCCCTGGCCGACGAGCGCCGCGAAGCCGAAGCCGCCCGCGCTGAGATCGAAGAGCGCAAAGAGCAAGTCGAGGAGGCGCGACGGCGCGAGCAGGAATTGCGCGAATGTCGCACTGCCGAACGGAGTGCCCAGGAAACGGTCATCCGCGCTCAGCAAAAGCTCGCCGCGCTGGAAGCGGCCCGTCAGCGAAAAGCCGAGCTGGAAAAACGCCGCGAAGAGCAGAAGTTCGAGCAGGGCCTCTACGAGCAACTGCGCGATGCTTTCGGCAAGAATGGCGTGCCCGCCATGATCATCGAAGCGGCCATCCCCGAACTGGAAGAGGCCGCCAACAACCTGCTGACCCGCATGACGGGCGGGCGAATGCACGTGCGCTTCGACACACAGCGCGAGAAGAAAGCTGGCAGCGGGGCGATCGAGACGCTGGACATCCTGATCAGCGACGAACTGGGCACGCGCAACTACGATCTGTACTCCGGCGGCGAAGCCTTCCGCGTCAACTTCGCCATCCGCGTGGCGCTTAGCCAGATGTTGGCGCGGCGGGCGGGCGCACAACTGCGCACCCTGTTCATTGACGAAGGCTTCGGCACCCAGGACGACGAGGGTCGGCAGCGGCTGGTCGAGGCGATCACCGCCATTCAGGATCAGTTCGACCTGGTGCTGGTGATCACGCATCTGGAAGAGCTGCGCGAGGCGTTCCCCGTGCAGATCGTGGTCAACAAGACGCCGGATGGCAGCCGCGTGCTCGTCCGCTGAGCGGGCGGCACACTAGGACGGAGAGAGTATGCCGCTCTCACTGGATCGGCAAAATGCCTACCGCGCCCGCTATGCGCGGATGCGCCCCGGCTGGCGGCCCGCTACCGTAGTCTACGAAGCGGAAGTCCGCGCGCGGCTGAGGCCGGGGATGCGCGTGCTCGACCTGGGCTGCGGGCGCGGCGGCGTGCTGGAACAGCTCGGCGCGGCCATCGAGCACCCGCTGGGCCTCGATCCGGATCACCGTTCGCTGGCCGAACATCGCCTGCCCGACCTGCCCCGCGCGGTAGCCTCCGCCGACGCTCTGCCTCTGCCCGCCTGCAGCGTAGACCTGGTGCTGGCCAGTTGGGTGCTGGAACATCTGCCGCAGCCGCTCGATGCTTTCTGCGAGGTGGCCCGCGTGCTGCGTCCGGGCGGCGCATTCGTGATGCTGGCCCCCGGCGCATATAGCCTGCCCGCCCTGCTCAACCGGACGCTGCGCCCGCTGCAACGCTGGCTGGTGCCCCGCCTCTATCAACGCGCCGAGGAAGACGCTTTTCCGGTGGTCTACCGTGCCAACACGCGCCGCCGGATCGTGACGCTGGCGGAACAAAGCGGCCTGGCCCTGGATGCCTTCCGCACCATCGAAGACCCCACGTACTTCGCCTTTCATCCGCTGTTCTTCCGGCTGAACGTCGCCCTGGCGCGCGCCCTGCCCGCCGCCTGCGCCGAGCACTTCGTGGCGGTGTGTGTCAAACCGGCATAACGGCGGGCGCATTCAGCTTTGAGGGTGGACTTCACTCCAAAGCGCGCAGAAGTCACAGAGAAAGGCCCAGAATTCTCGCTCGGCCTTTCCCCTCGGTGCTCTCGGCGTCCCTGCCGTTCAAGACCGCTGCCCCGAAACGCGCATGCGCTCTAAAGAACAGGAGCGAGCGCGCGGCTCGCCCCTGTTGGTGAGGCTCAGGCAGTGCTCACGCCGACTGACCGGGGACAGTCGGCTGCACGTCGGGGAGGTCGAAGTCGAACAGGTCTTCGCCGCCCTGCCCGTTGAAGAAGTCACGCAGGTGCGGGTGTTGCTCCAGGAAGTTCTTCAGATCACCCCCGAAGCCGAAGCGGAAATTGCGCATCCCACCGGGCATGTTGCCCCCGTGAAACTCCCACATGCCGGGCATATCGGGCAGGTTCGGGATAGTCCAGCCCAGGACTTCCAGCTCGCGCGGGCCGAGCGTCACTTCCACCGACAGTTCCTCGTCGCCGCGGCGCACGGTCAGCGTGACTACGTCGCCCTCTTCATAGGCGACCATACGGTCGCGCAGGGTGTGCTCTTCGTCCACCGGCTCGCCGTCTACGGCCAGCACGATGTCACCGGCCTGCAGACCGGCCTTGGCCGCGGGCGTGTCCTCAAAGACCACGACGATCAACGCGCCTGCGGTCACCGGCAGGCCCTTCTCTTCGGCCAAGTCGGCGTCAATGTTCTGGAAGTAGACGCCCAGTTGAGTGGGACGCACCGGCACCATCTCTGGCATCTCTGGCAAATACTGCCCGACCAACTCCTCCGCATCAACGGTGATCTCGACCTCTTCGCCATTACGCTGCACGGTGAAGACGATCGGCTCGTCGAAGCGGAACAGGGGCAGCATCAGGCGGGGCATCGTCGTGTCAATCTTCTCGCCGTTGATGGCGGTGATTACGTCCCCTTCCTGGAAGCCCACGTCGGCCAGCGGCGAGTCGGCGTCAATGGACTCGACGCGCAGGCCTTCGTCGGTCACTGTCAGTTCCATACCCAGCACGTTCAGCGCACCGCGAATGATGCGCCCTGGTGCGGGCAGGATTTCAATTCCTGGCTTTTCTGGCTGCGTCCCCAGCGTCACTGGTACTTCACGGGAATCGCCACGCCAGGAGACCGTGAGGACGATCTCATCGCCGGGCGCGTGATCGCCAATGACTTCCACCAACTGTTTCGCCGTTTCGATGGCCGTGCCGTCCACTGCCTCGATCACATCGCCAGGGCGCAGGCCAGCCTTGTCAGCCGGCGAGCCAGAGACCACCTGGCGCACAGTGACGCCATCCGCCGCATCGGCCACCGAGACTCCCAGCCAGGCTTTGCCTTCCGTCTGCGCCCGCACGATAGAGGCGGGCAAATGCCAGGCACCGCTCACTGTCAGCAGCCCCAGGCCACTGACAACCATCACCGCGATCAAGCTCATCAGCAGAACACGTTTCAACATAGCCATCATCTCCTGATAGCGTATACGTCAGCGTCGTGATGCACATATTTTGATTCTGAACGCAAAAATGTAAAAACTGTGTAACGCCAGTCTAAGAAGCTGCTTAGAACTACAGCCGCGGGTATGCCGACGGAATCAACGCTGTCCGGTAAAGCGGGGCACAGTCAGGTGAATTCCGTCCCAGAGACAGGATGCCCTCCCGCCCGACGCTCGCCCACCGCTTGCGCTGCGTTCGTGCCCCACAGCGGCCACCCTTCGCGCTTATTGACACGGCTCGTAAGCTCTACTACAATTCAAAGTGGAGTGGAGCAGGTTGTTTGCAGTACCGGCGAGAAAGACCGAACCCGGTGTAGCAGAACCTACACCGGGTGTTTTTTTGACCCGATCGCAACACCGGCCCACCGTGTTGGTAATTTGTTCAGTGGGCAAAGGAGTACCACACATGTCTCAGCGTCTCACCGGCGTGGTCAAATGGTTCAATGCGCAGAAGGGCTACGGCTTTATCGCGCGTGAGGGTGGCCCCGATGTGTTCGTGCACTACACGGCCATCGTCGGGTCTGGCTATCGTAACCTGAACGAGGGCGATCAGGTCGAGTTCTCCATCACTGACGGGCCGAAGGGGCCGCAGGCAAGCGAGGTCAAGCGCGTCGGCGCGTAAACAAGCGCTCCACCGCCAATGGTGTGGCCCGTCGGGGCCAACCGGATTAGCAGACAACAGCCCGGCTTTCGTATGAGAGCCGGGCTGCATGTTGGAGCGCACGCTTCATTCGACTTCGACCTTCACCTTCTCCTTTTCGCCCCCTTCTTTGGGCTTACCGCGCAGCCGGTCTACGGTGCATTCGACGGTATCCAGCACGCCTTCAAAGAGCGCTTCCCAGCTAGCCCGCGTCTCTTCCAGAGCGGTGTTGGCATGCGTGCGGAAGTCTTTGGGCAGCAGCGAGGCGAACGCCTTACCTGTTTCTTCCAGGGCGCGCACCTGATGCCGCACGAACGCATCAAGCGGGTTGCGCGGCTTGACTTCTTCTTTTTTCGCCGGTGGTCGTCCTTTGGTCATGGTTTGATCCCTTTCCTGCTTCAGGCACTGCGAACGAACATCCTATAAATCCTCTACGTCAACAGCGAGCGTTCGGTTGCTCGGCTGCTCACTCAATACCCCCGCGTGCGGTCTACCAGGTTCAGCAGGTCTTTGCGGGCCAGATAGCGCTTGAGATTCTCGATGAACACCTGTACCGCGCGCTCGTCGTAGTCGGGCATGACACCGGCCACATGTGGCGTGATGAGCAGCGAAGGCAGTTTCCACAGCGGGCTATCAGCGGGCAGCGGCTCCGCCTCAAAGACATCGCACGCCGCGCCAGCGATCACGCCCCGCTCCAGTGCGTCTTGCAGCGCCTGCTCGTCAACGACCCCGCCGCGACTGACGTTGATCAGATAGGCGGTCGGCTTCATGGCTGCCAGCACCTCGGCGTTGATCATGCGGCGCGTGGTTTCGGTGAGGGGTACGGTCAGCACCACGAAATCACACACGCGCACCATAGTTACCAGGGCTTCGGGGGGATAGAGCCGGTGGAAATACAGCCCTTCCGGGTCACCATGACCGGGCAGGGTGTAGCTATCCAGGTCGGCGGGCTGACGCACGTCGCGCTTGACGGCAAGCACTTCCATGCCGAAGGTATGCGCTACGCGGGCGATCTCGCGCCCGATGCTGCCGTAGCCCACGATGCCCACCGTGCTACCGCGCAGCGGCTGCGGCACAAGCGCCCGCTGCGCATCGGCTGGCCATTCGGCGCGGGACTTGAGCGCGATGGCCTGCGGGAGGCGGTGCGCGAAGGCCAGCATCATCATGAAGACGTATTCGGCCATCACCGGCGCGTGAATGCCGCTGCTGGTAGTCAGCAGCACATTCTCTGTCTGAATGATCGGCTGATCCCACAGATGATCGATGCCCGCCCAGTGCCCGTGTACCCAGCGCAGATGGGGGGCTTGTTCCGGCTGGGGCACTACCGTATGGGTGTAAAGCACCTGGACCGATCCCCACACCTCGTCGGGCACATCGCGCGGCTGCTGAGCCGGGTGCGCTATCACTTCCACCCGGTCTGATACGGCACGTACCTGCGCCAGCAGATCGTCGTTGAGGGGAACAGTTACCAGCACGCGGACAGGCTCAGTAGCGTCGGGCATGATTTTCCCTCGCAGCAGGTATACGGGCGACCGACCATCCGCTGGTCAGTCCTGCGGAGTTACTTCCAGTATACCGCATTGCCGCGCTGCGGAGTTGGTCCCTGGGTCAGGGTAATCGCATCAAAACCAGCCAGCAGAACCATGGGCAGAAGTAAGCTCAGGTGTGATCTTCTGGTTGACCTCACCCCCACTCGGCGCTGGTGCGCCTCGCCGAGCGTAGCGAGGCTGGGGGTGAGGTAAAGCGGCAAGCGGTTTGATGCAATCCCCCCGGCCCCTGGGTGCATTCGTGTCTTGAGCAGGGGTTTTGAAGCTGGGAGACGCACAGAGCGCAGAGGACAGAGACAGATCAAACCGCGGGTGCACTCGTCCCCTTCGCCGAGAACAAACACGCTCAGCGCACCGCCAGGGATGCCAGAGGCAGCAAATCGCTGCGGCGGGCATCCTCCGTGCGCACAGGCAGGCGCTCCTGGGGCGTATCGAGCGGGTACACCGCCACGGCCAGCGTATAAGTACCCGGCGGCGCTGTGAGGGGCACCGCTACTCCGTGCGTATCCTTCACCACCTGACCGGGCATCCAGGTCGTGGTCGGGGCCAGGTTGTTGGCTGGTTCGGCGTCGTGTTGCGCGCTCAGTGTTCCATCTGGCGCGAGAAGCTGCACGCTGACCTTGTAGCGCGCAGGGAGTGGCGCGTCTGCCGTCCAGAACAGGGTCACGCCGAGCGCGTCGCCAGGGCGGGCAGCAGGCGCGCTGAGCGCGTAGCCAGTCAGGTGCAGCGCCTCGCCGAAACGAACGTCCAGGGTGACAGCCGGCGCGTCCGGTGCCGGGCCAAGCACGGCGTATTGCGCCAGCCGCACGTCGCCGTACCATGTCGAGGCGACCGGAAAAGCGCCAGCGTCCAGCGTCGCCTGCACGACCCGGCGCGGATCGCGCTCGTCCTCGCCCCAGAATACGGCGAAGATACGCCGACTCTGCCCCAGGATAGCTGTCACTTCCGCCTGTGTTGCTGCATCGTCACCCCCCAGCCCGCGCGGCAAGGGGTACACTGGCGCGTTGCCGCGATAATAGTAACTGAACACCTCGACCTGATTGGGCGCGTCGAGGATGACAGCATCACCGGGGCGCTCGTCGCTCATCAGGTGGGCGGCGATGGCTCGATAGTCGGCGCGGGCATAAGCGGGATCGGTGTACAGCGCATCGAGCGCCTGCGCGTTGCCCAAGGCGACCTGCGCTGCGCACACGAGCGCCAACAGGCGAGCAATGGCACGGGATTGCCGGGTGCTGAGGAGCAACAGGCGTCCGCCCCAGTCCCACAGCCGCCGCGTTCCTTCGGCCAGCAGCAAGGCCAGGGCAACCTGTGCGGGCAGCAGGAACTTGAGGTTGGCCAGGCGGTATGCGCCGGAGGCGAACAGCGCCCCGACGACTATCGTCGCCCAGATCAGCGGCAAAGCGACGCGCCAGCCGCCTGCGCGCCCCCGCGCTGACCCCAGCGCGGCCAGCCACAACACGCCTGGCCACAGGAATTGCAACAGCGCCACCGCGCCCGCTGTGTTGCCGTAGACGAGCCAGGTGAGGACGGTGCGCATCTGCTCGCCCAGGGCCAGGTCTTCGCCGGTGCGCGGCCAGGTCGTGACCTGTTTCCAGGCGGTGGGTAGCCAGGGGGCGAACAGCGCCAGCGTCAGCAAATTGAGGGCGGCGAAGCCAGTCACCGCGCCGCGCCAGGGACGGCCTGCCCGGCTGCGCCAGATGATCCACACGACGAACAATACGCCCTGCGCCAGCAGGGTGAAGGGAAACGAATACTGGGTGTACAGCCCGGCGGCGTTCACCAGGGCCAGCGCCAGCGCAAGCCTGAACCGCAGAGACGCAGAGGACGCAGAGAAGAACCTGAAATACTTATCTTCTGCCTTTCCTCTGCGCTCTCCGCGTCTCTGCGGTGACTTCTCGCTCTCCCGTAGGGGGGTATTGCGATACGCCCCTACAGACGCCCCTGCCAGCCAGCGGGCGAAGAGGGCCATGCTCGCCGCGCTGAGCAGGGCGAGTTGGGCATACATGCGCGTTTCCTGGCTGTAGTACACGGCAAAGGGGCTGAGCGCGACGAACAACCCGGCCAGCGTCCCCGCCGCACCGCCGAAGAGCGTCCGCCCCAGCGCAACCGTCAGCGCGACGGTCAGCGTGCCCTGCAGCGCCGAGAGCGAACGCAGGCCCAATTCGCTGGTGCCCGCCAGCGCGATCCAGCCCTTCAGCGCCAGGTAGTAGCCTGCAGGGTGAATGTCGCGTCCGGCAGCATCAATCAGGTCAGCGACGCTCCGCTCGGCCAGGCGCAGGCTGTTGCCCTCGTCGTTCCACAGCGATTGTGCTTCCAGGGCGTGAAAGCGCACAGCAAAGGCCAGCAGCAACACAATCGCCGGCGCAGGCCAGGCGTGACGGCGCAGAACGTCGGCTATTTGCCTGCTCCACCGCCCGATCCATTGCTCAGTCACTGCTGCCCCTGCCTCGCCGGTCAGCCTGGCCGGGCGCCCACCGCGCGGCCCAGCACGATGACCGCTCCCCCTGCTGCGAGCAAGCCCGCCAGCAGCCACGGCAGACGATGTCGCGCCGTGTGATCGAGCACAACCAGGCTGTGCAAACCGTCCCAATCGTCTGTGCTCAGGGCCAGGGTATGCGTTTCCCCACCCAGACGCTCGCTCAGCGCCGCGCAACCCGCCGTCCCCGCTGCCAGGACAATCGTTCGCGCTGCGCCGCCGTTTACGCGGAGCGTCACCGTGCGCGCGTCCGGCAACGCCTCGTGACATAGGTAGGCCGCCGTGCCGCGGACGCGGAAAGTCCGCGTTTCGCTCCCGTCTGACTCGTGACTGATCACCCCTCGCGCGGTCAGCCCATGCCGCCCCGCGCCGAGTACCTGCGGTCTCTGGCCGGTCATATACGCCTTGAGCGCCTCATAAACGGGCGTGGGTGTGAAGTCCGGCTCGACCAGCCGGAAGTAGTACCAGCTCTGCCCCCGCTCGGAATCGTCGGCGCGTTTGAAATACCACCAGGCGATCACGCCGATCCAGGGCCATTCTTCGGCGGCGCGCTGATAGGCCAGTGGCCCCCAGGCGGCGGCCTGCTCCATCGTCACTCGCCCGTAGCGCTCCAGGTCGGCGATGGCCGGATCGTTGGGGACGGGATTCCAGCCCGCCTCGCTGATCCAGATCGGCTTGTGCGCATCCCCGTTGGCGACCATCACATCGCGCAAATATAGATGGCGCTGGAAGTTGATCGTCGTCGGGCGCAGGCGGCGGTCGGTGGGGCCGCTCCACAGGCCATAGCCCTGCACGGCCAGTACGTCGAAACATGCGCCCGCCCCGGCCTGATACATCCGTTGCAGGTAGAGCACGTCGTAGGCGTTGCGCCCGCTCAGATCGATCGTCGGGCCGATCGCGCCGGTGATGACCACGATCTGCGGGTCAATGGCTTTCAGGGCGCGGTAGGTGCGGCACAGCAAATCGGTATACGCCTCGGCGTTGACCATCTGCTCGCCCCATTCGGGGTAGAGATTCGGCTCGTTCCACACCTGGTAGTGCTGAATACGCCCGCGATAGCGCGTCGCCACGGCGACCGCGTAGTCCACGAAGTCCTGAAAGTCAGCGGGCGGCGTGTAGCGGTTGGTCGTGCCTTCCGGCAGGCTCCAGGCGGGCATGGGGCCGCCCAACCGCGCCATGATGCGCAACCCGTACTGTTCGGCCAAGGCCACAATCTGATCGTACTTGTCCCAGGCGCTGATGACCCCGTGTACCTCCAGGTTGCGCCGGTCGGTGAAGTCGCCTTTGGCGTGAATCTCGATGTCTTCCCAGGGGAATTGCTGGCGTATCCAGCCGAAGCCCGCCTCGGCGATCATCTGTATCTGCCGCTCGCGTTTGGCTGGCTCGACCTCTTGCTCCAGAAAGGTGTTGACCGCAAAGGGATTCACGTCGGCCAGGGGGATATGGGCGAAGGGCTGCGTGTCGGGTTGCGCGCGCGTCCCGCGCACCAGGTACTGCCCGAAGCCGAGCAACTGTTCCAGTGGCTCGGTTTCACCGGTCACCTGCCAGAAGTAGTCGTAGATGGCCCCTTCGAATGCCAGATCGAACGCCAGTGCGACGCTGGCCATCAACGCCAGGGCCGCAAGCACAAGCAGGGTGCGCGGCTGGAAACCGAATAGAGTGCGTGAGCGGGCGGAGAGAGCGTCCATGGGGCGGATTATAGAAAGGTCAGGCGCACAAGACAACACGCGCGGGAAGTTAGCGGCTGTCTGTGTATTCGGCGCGCAGGTGTTGCGTCAGTTCGGCCAGGTTCTCGAAAACGTAGTCGGGTCGGTAGGGGCTGTTCAGCAGGTCGGCGCGACTGGTCTCCCCGCTGAGCACCAGCGCTGTGTGGATCGGCGCGTTCTGCCCCATGGCGATATCGGTGTAAAGCCGGTCGCCCACCATGCACAGCGCCTCGACCGGCAGCCTCAGCCGCGCGGCGGCCATGTCGAGGATATGCCGGTTGGGTTTGCCGATGATCACATCGGGCCGCCGTCCGGTCGAGGCCTCGACGAAGGCGATGATTGCGCCGATGTCGGGGATGACCCCGCCCGCCACCGGACAGTTGAAATCGGGATGCGTGGCCAGGTAGGGCAGTCCGGCGCGCACCAGGTCGCACAGGCGCGTCAGTTTGGCGTAGTCAATCGTCGTATCGAAGCCCAGCACCACGTAGGCGGGCTGTTCCAGGGTCAGGGCGAAGCCCGCCGCCGCGAAGGTCTGCTCCAGGTCGGGCGTGCCAAAGACGGCCACTGCCGCGCCGGGCGGGGCGAGGCGCTGCAAATAGAGCGCCGTCGCCTCGCCCGACGTGAAAATATGCTCGACGGTGACCGGAATTCCCATGCCGTTGATCTTACGGGCGTAGGCGGCGCGGTTCTTCGAGGAATTGTTGGAGAGGAACAGCACGGGCATACCCGCTGCCTGGGTGAATTCCCAGAACTCTCTGGCCCCGGGCAGCAGACGGTCGCTCAGGTAGAACGTGCCGTCCATGTCCAGCAGGAAGCCGCGCACACCATCAGCCAGCAGCGACATATCAGAAGTCTTCCGAAGAGGCAGTGAGGCCCGACATCAGGCTATTCTGTAGCGCCAGCAACACGATCAGCGGCGGGATGATGATCATCAGCGCGCCCGATGTCAGCACCCCCCATTCGATGACCGAGTCCGTGGCCACCAGTTGTTTGATGCCCACCTGCACCTGGCGGGTGCGGTCGGAATTGGCGACGATGAGCGGCCACAGGTATTGGTTCCACATGTAGACGAACTCGATCAGAAACAGCGCGCCGATATTGGTGCGCGACACCGGCACCAGGATGCTGACGAAGAAACGGAACGGCCCCGCGCCGTCCACGCGGGCGGCATCGGCCAGGTCGGTGGGCACGGTGCGGAAGAACTGTTGGAAGAGCAGCAGGCCCGTCGCGCTGGCGAAGAAGGGGATGGTCAGCCCCTTGAAGGTGTCTACCCGGCCCAATTCGGTCAACAGGTCATAAGTGGGGACGATGCGCACTGGCAGCGGGAGCAGGTGCGTGAGCATGACCAGCGCCAGGATGATCATCCCGCCGCGCACGCGGAAATAGATCAGCCCGAACGCGCCCAACAGGCTCAGCAGAATTTTGCCCAGCGCCACCGTCAGGGCGACGATCAGGGTGTTGACCATCAACCGGCCCATGTGCACCCGTTCCCAGGCGGTGGTGGCGTTTTCGATCAGCGCACCGCCGAGGTGCAGCGTCCCCGTGCTGGTCTCCTGCGTGGCGAGGACGAACGCATAGATCAGCGGGAAGGTCACCAGCAGCACGGCAGTTGCCATGACCAGATACATGACGATGGGATAGAGCCGGTGCCGCCAGCGTTCGGCGTAGATCACTTTGGCTTGGGCAGTAGAAGCAGTCACAGCGCTCATTGGTAAAACGTCCTGCGGCTGACAAAACGATACTGGAAGAGGATGAGTGCGGCCACGATGATCAGCATGAGGATGGATTGGGCAGAAGCCAACCCAATGCGACTGGCGCTGCGGAAGCCGTCCAGATAGAGCCGATAGATCAGGATTTCGGTCGCCCGGCCAGGGCCGCCCTGAGTGGTGATGTCAATCAGACCGAACGTCTCGAAGAAAGCATAGAGTGTGTTCATGATCAGCAGGAAGAGAATAGTCGGCGTGAGCAGCGGCAACACCATCCGCCAGAAGCGCCGCCAGGCTCCTGCCCCATCCAGCGAAGCCGCCTCCAGCACCTCGTGAGGGATGTTCTTCAGACCGGCCAGGAAGAACAGGATGTTGTAGCCCAAAATCTTCCACGTGGCGGCCATGCTCACAAAGATCAGCGCGTCGGTCTGCCCGCGCCGCCAGTTGAAGACCACCCCAAAATGCCTGAGCACGTCGGTGAGGATGCCGATGGCCGGGTCAGTCAGCAGCACCCAGATCACCCCCGCCACCGAAGGGGACAGCGCATATGTCCAGATCAACATGGTGCGGTAGACGCCAAAGCCCTTGATCGGCTGGCTGGCTCCTACCGCCAGCGCCAGGCTGATCGTCAGCGAACTGAACACCACGATCACCGTGAAAATGACGGTGATGCGCAGGGAGTCCAGATAGGCATCGGACTCAAACAGGCGCTGAAAATTCTCCAGGCCGACGTACGCTTTCACGTCGCGCACCCGATTGACCAGGTACAGGCTGAGTTCGACGCTCTGGATCGAGGGATAGATGAAGAAGACCAGCACCAGCAGGATGCTTGGTGCGAGCAAGAGGTAAGGGAGGATGCGATTCGGGAATACCGTAGTCAACGCCGTAATCCTCGGGGACTGACTTGCAGCAAAAGGGGGCAGGTATTATCCCCGCCCCCTGCGGTTACCAGAGGTGTTACTCTCCCACCAGCGCGGCGTAGTCGGCCAGCACCTGGTTGGACTCTTCGACAGCGGCATCGAGCGCCTGCTTGGGATCAACACCGTTGACCAGCGCGTCCTCGATAGCCGCGCCGACGATATCGCGGATGATCACGAAGTCGCCCAACAGCACACCACGGGCTGCCGGCGTGTCGTTACCGGCGAGAATCTGGTCGAAGGCGGTGCGGAAGTTAGGATTCTGCTCGAACCAGCCTTCGGCTTCCAGGGCTTCCACCGTGGCATTGCTGGCCGGGAAGTAGCCGGTGCCCTTGTGCCACAACATGTCCTGCTCTACTTCGGACAGGAACTGGAAGAAGCGCCAGACGGCCTCATAGTCTTCGGCAGGCTTGCCCTTCATCGTCCACAGGCAGCCGCCGCCGACCACATTGTAACCCGTGCGCTCGTAGCCATCGAGGATAGGCAGGAAGGCCGTGCCCAGGTCGAACTGCACGCTCTTCTGAATACCACCCAGGCTGGACGTGCTCTGGGCCAGCCTGGCGAACTCGCCCGCGATGAAGGGATCGTTGGCCGCGTACTCGCGCCCGCCGTAGAACAGCACGCCATTCTGCCATTTGCTCAGCACCTTCACGCCGAAGTCGCTATTGAAGTAGACTTCGGTCGCCAGGCCATCGCGCCCGTTGTTCTGGTCGGCCAGGAGCTGATCGGGCATGGCGAACATCTGCTCCAGAATCCACGCTGGCCAGCCCAAGGAAATGCCGTACCTGGCCATCCCTGCGTCTATGATCTTCTTGCTCACTTCGTAGACCTCGGAGAAGGTCTGGGCGGCTGTTCGGGGTCGAGGCCCACAGCGCGGAACATGTCTTTGTTGTAGTAGAGCATGGCCGTGGAGCTGTTGAAGGGCATACAACGCAGTTCGCCATCAATGGCGTAGTGGTTGAGGATGGGCTGCACGAACTTGCTCTGATCCAGTTGGCCCCCGCTGACTTCCATGATGGAGACAATCGCGCCAGAATCGAGCATGGTGCGCGTGCCAACTTCATAGACCTGGACGATATGTGGCCCTTCGCCCGCGCTGTAGGCGGTCAGCGCTTTGGTGAGGGTCTCCACATAGCTACCGGTATACTCGGCCACTACCTGCACATCAGGGTTGGCGGCGTTGAACTTATCCACCAGTTGTTGCACCACTTCGCCACGGCTGCCGCTCATGGCATGCCAGAAGGTGATGGTGCGAGGAGCCTGAGCGGTTGCGCTGAACCCCGGTAGGGCCAGCGCTGCCACCAGGACGATGGAGAGAAAAAACATTGTTGTTAGGGGGACAGGTGCCGCTCCTTTTGAAAAATCCCTTAGCATCAAAGAACGCCGCTTCGTATACGCTCCAAGAACAATAACGGGCGTCCAGAAGCATTTTAACTATTTTTAACCTTCCTGGCAATGGCGCAACCCCAGGGGTGCGAGCAAAGGTTGTCAGCGACCTTGCTGCGCCCGGTGACCCTTATCTCTGAGCCTCCGCAGCGCGAGCGAAAGGGAGCGCCTGAGCCAGAGACAGTGAGTCCCTTCGCCCTGCGACGCAGTCGCGAGGGAGAGGGGATGTAGGGGTGAGGGGCAGCAGCCTGCAGCACACGGCCTGTCGCATTTTGCGCGCACCCCGCCATTCCCCCCGGTTGAGCGGCTGAGCGGCGCAGTGCTATAATGCTGCCCGTGTGAATCGCGCCCGGAAAGCAGGGAACCATGCCCAAGGAGAAGTTGATCGCCGATCTGCGCGCCGCGCGCGCCCGCCTGCTTGAAGCGATTGACGGGTTGAGCGAAGACGACATGTTGCGCGTGGGCGCGGTGGGCTTCTGGTCGGTCAAGGATGTGCTGGCGCATCTGGTATCGTGGGAAGCCGAGGTGGTGACTACCCTGGCCCGCCTGGATCAATACCGCAACCGTGCCCCGCAGATCGTCGAGATCGAAGACATAGACGAGTGGAACGCTGAACAATACCGCATCAACGCCGCGCGTCCACTGAGCGCGGTGCTGGAAGACCTGCACGGCGTGCACAAGCACCTGCTTCAGGCTGTGGGGGCGCTCGACGACCGCCTGCTGGATGACAACCGCCGCTTCCCCTGGATGGAGGGCGAGCCGCTCAGCTACCTGGTGCTGGAAAACGCTGTCTGGCACGAAGAAGAACATGCCGACGAAATCCGTCAGTGGCGCGAGCAGGAAGGACTGTGACGTGCCACCAGACGATCACGCCTACGCCGACCATGAGTCCTCAGCGTCGGGGACGGAGCGCGTCCGTCGCCCGCCAGGGCTGACTCTGGCGTTGCTGGCGACAGCGGCGCTCTACGGCGTGCTGCCCTTGCTCGAAGCCTATTTCCTCTACCGCCTCGATGCGACCGCCGAAGAAGCCTTCTTGCTGGGCGGGGTGACCATCACCGCCTGGACGTGGATACAGGCGGGCTACGGCGCGCTGATATTGGTGGTGTGCGCCCTCGCCTGGTGGGGACGGCCCCCGCAGATACGCTTCGTGCTCAGCGCGCTGCTGCTGGTGCTGACGGCGATCACGTTCTACCGCGTCGCCGAAACGTGGTTCACTCCCACAGACCCTATCTTCGGTGGGCAGGTACAGACGACATGGCGGGGCTTTTTGCGCTGTCAGTTGCCCGGCCTGGTGCTGGTACCTCTCTATGTGATGTGGTACCTCAACCGTGCGCCCGCGCGAGCGTTCTACCGGCGCGTGCCGCTATCCGCGCCGAGCGTCCCCCATACCAACTCTGCCGGAAATGCTGAAGGGGGAGATCGCTAATCCCATCTTCTGCCGGAAGAAACGCTCCGGCGAGTCCCTAAACCCCGCCGGAGCGCATTCTCACTCCTGCAACACGAGCGGCTACTGCACCGTGATCGGCACGGAGTTGATGTCGCCTTGCACCACGCGGTACCACGCTGCGAACGTCCAGCCGACCGTATCCCCGTAGCGCACCTTGTACCAGCGACTGTCCGGGCTGCGGCCCAACACCTGCAGGCGCGTGCCCCAGATCGCCCGCGCGACCTTGGGGTATTGCAGGCCCGGCCCACTGCGGATGCGCATGTTGCCATAGGCCTGCACGATCACCCCCTCGGTGGGCGGCGGCGGCTCAAAGGCCGGTTGTGTGCCGTCGGTGTAGGGCAGTTGGTCGAACGACCCCTGGATGATCCGAATCCAGGGCGCATACGACCACCCGACTATACCCGCGTAGCTGACCATATACCACGACAGCCCGGCATTCTTGCCCAGGATGTCTACTTCGGTGCCCCAGGGCATCACCGCCAGTTCTTTGGAGCGCGTGGTAGGCGCTTCGCGGATGCGCAGGTTGCCCATCACCCGCCCACGCACGCCGGTCGGCGGGGGAGGTGTGGGAGCGGGCGCTGCACCCGCATCTACGACGGGCACCGTGTTGAAGTCCCCGCTGAAGGTCAGATATTGCGCTGCCGCCCAGCCTGTCGTGGCATCAACCAACAACCGCGCCCATTGGCCATCCGCCGTGCGCCCGGTCACCGGATAGGTCGTGCCCTTGGCGAGCTTGGTCAGGATCGGCGCGGTGAGCGACGGGGCGCTGCGGAAGTTGAGCAGCGAGATGTTGACCGTGGCGGTGATGCCGGTTGGCTGTGCACCCCCGCCGCCCGTGCCCGCCGGAGCCGAATCGGGCGGCAGGATGGGATTCTGCGCGTTAGGCGGCGTCCAGGTGAGGAACACCGAGGCATCTAGCTCGCGCTCGCGGTATTCGAGCTTGAGCGTGTGTGGCCCGTTGAGCAGGGTCACCGTGGCCGTGTAGGTCTGACTGTTGGCGAAGGTCTCCCAGTAGTCGAAGATGAGCGTTGAGTCCACAAAGAAGCGGAAGTTGTCGTCGGCGCGGGCGTAGAAGGTGTAGACGCCTTCCGGCAGGTCGGACGGCACGTTGAGCGTGCGCAGAAAACGCGCCGACCAGTTGTCCACCGGCACTGCCCCGCCAGGCGTACCCTGCGCCCAATTGAGATTCAGGCCACTGGGCGGGTAGGTGGTGCTGAAGACCACTGCTCCGGCCAGGTCAAGGCCGTTATAGAATTCGGCGTACCAGGGCACGCCGGAATAGACAGGCGTGGGCGTTGCCAGTGGCCCCACCGCCACCGCCCAACTGGCGACGATGGTCGCGTCGCCCGTCGCGTCGAACATCTCCACGGTGATGACGTGCGTGCCGTCGGTCAGGAAGTTGTAGTCGGCCTGGAAGGTGCGCAGGCCCATACCTGCCGTCCACTGATTGATCAGCAGCAAGCCGTCTACATAGAGCCGCGCCCCGTCGTCTACCATCACCGTGAAGCGATAGTTGCCTGCGGCGAAGAAGGTCGAGGTGGTGAAGCGCACCGAGAAATTGTCGGCGGGCGCTCCGGTCGCCGCCCCGCCGATCACTGGCGGGCCAGCGCCCCAGGTGTAACTGATATTGGGCGAGATGCCCACCCAGATCGGGCTGCCAGACAGATTGATATTGCCAAACACACTCACAGTCCACGATGCGCCGCGCGCCTCGGTGCGGGGCGGGCTGGCAACCCACAGCCCCCCGATCAGCGTCACGACGAGCACCGCGACTACGATGCTTCGCGCTAGCGTTTTGCTCATGACTGCTCTCTGCTCCATGCTGCTGTGCGCTCCCGTCAGCAGCGTTACCCCCTGCTGAGTGGCAGGAGCGGTCACCAGCCTAATAGTCCGCCTTTGAGAGTATCTTATCACGATTTGCGCAAACACGCTGAGGGGAAAGCGGTACTGGCCATTCCTTGCACTTGCGGGATGGCAGGCTCTGGTTCGGCGAGTACTACCACTGGCGGCAACGACAGCGCCGGGCGTCTGGGCTGAGCCAGAGCGCTCCGGCGCGACAGCATGCGTGGCCCGCTTGAGCGAGGAGGTGCGGCGTTACGAGGGGCACAAGCTCAAGAGCGAGGAGCTATGACGTATTGCCATTGAGGTACTTGTGCAGCAGGCCGAGCAATTCGGCAGTGCTGATCGGCTTGGCGAGATAGTCATCGCAACCAGCAGCCAGGAAGCGCTCGCGGTCGCCGCGCATGGCGTTGGCCGTCAGCGCGATCACCGGGATATGGCCCGTCTCCGGATAGGCTTTCAGGCGGCGCGTCGCCTCGATCCCATCAATGCCGGGCAGGCTGATGTCCATCAGGATCAGGTCGGGCTTCTGGTGAAAGGCCAGTTCCAGACCTGTCAGGCCGTCGTCCGCTTCGAGCACTTCATAGCCGTGAGCCTGCAAAATCTTGCGCACCAGCCGTTTGTTCTGGAAGTTGTCCTCGATATACAGAATGCGGTGTGTCATACGCACTCTCCACGCCCCACTTGTCGGGTACTGCCAACCCTGCTCCTACCCCGCCATCTCTCCGAAGAGCCTGTCAGCGCTGTCTGCTCAGGCCCGGCCCAACGTCCTATCTACGGAATCGATCAGCGCCTGCCGATCCAGTGTCGCCTTTTGGAACAGCGAGATGATCCGCTGCAACAGATACTCGCGCTCGTCGCGGCTCAGGTCTTTGGCCGTCAGCACTACGACCGGGATGTCGCTCGTGCGCTCGTCGCTACGCAGGCGCTCCAACAGTTCTTCGCCGCTGATGTCCGGCAGCATCAGGTCGGTGACCACCAGCGCGGGCCGGTGCTCCAGCACCGCCTGCCAGCCGGACTCGCCATCGTAGGCTTCGATCACCTGGTAACGCCCCGTCGCTTCCAGCAAACGACGGATCAGGCGGGCGTCGCGCCGCTCGTCGTCGATCACCAGAATCTGATGCATGGGGGGCGGTTCCAGGGTGATATCGTCTTTGGAGGCGGCAGCGACCTGCCCCTCGCTCACGCGCGTCAGTTCGGGCGGCGTATCGCCCAGGTTGCCGCCCAGCGTGCTCACCACGTGTTCTACCAGGTCGCGCGTGCTGAAGCTGCCCTTCTGCCACAGCGACTCGGCGTAGCGTTCCAGCCGCTGACGGTCGGCAGTGCTCAGCGTCTTGGCCGAGACGACCACTACCGGGATAGCGGCTATGGCGGGGTCGGCCTTGATCATCTCCAGCAGGGTGAAGCCGTCCAGATCGGGCATCATCAGGTCGAGCACCACCAGGTCGGGCTTGCGCTGTTTGACAATGTCCAGCCCGTCGCGGGGGTCGTTGACCTCGAAGACGCGGTAATTCTTGCGCGCCTGCAACAGACGGCGGATCATGCGGCTATCCTGCGGGTTGTCGTCAATGACGACGACAGTCGTCACCTGCTCTTCCAGCCGCTCGAAGGCTGCGCCCAGCCCCTCAACGATCTGCGTGTGGGCTGAGGTATCAACCCCCGTCTGCTCGAATTCCAGATCGAGCACGTACTGATCTTCCAGGATGTGCTTTTCGGCGGGGAAGGTGTGCCCGGAGCAGTTGACGACCACCGTCTCGTCTGCGCTGATGACACCGCTGGCGATCAGTTGCTCCAGCCCGGCGAAAGCCACCGCTGCCGCCGGTTCCATGCTGATCCCTTCCACCCGCGCCAGCCGGCGCATGGCGCGGAAGGCGTCTCCGTCGGACACGGCGATCATTGTGCCGTCGGTCTCCAGACACGCCTGACGCAATAGCGGGTAAGCGCGCCCTGGGTCGCCCGTGGCCAGCACCGAAATGCGCGTCTGCGGGACGACCGGCGTCGCCGTCTCCTGACCATTTTGCCAGGCCGTCACCATGGGCGCGCACCCTTCGGTTTGCACAATGGCCAGGCGGGGCAGGCGGTCAATCAGGCCCATGTGATACAGTTCCTGGAAGCCGCGCCAGATGCCCAGCGGGCCGATGCCCCCGCTGACCGCCTGCACATACCAGTCTGGGGCGCGCCAGGATGCGCTTCCTGGCAGGATGCGGGCCAGTTGCTCGGCGATCTCGAAGGCGATGGTCTTGAACGATTCGCGCCCTGGCAACGAGTTGGCCCCTGGGTCGTAGTACAGGTTGCGCCGTGCGGCGAAGTCCAGGGCGATTTGTTTGGCCTGGTCGTAGGTGCCGGCGATCTTGACTACCTCGGCCCCATAGAGCGCCAGTTCGCGCAGTTTTTCGCCCGGCACATTGCTGGTCAGGAAAATCCATAGCCGGATGCCCGCCCGCGCGCAGAAAGCCGCGTAGGCGGCGGCCTTGTTACCAGTCGAGGCCAGCACACATTCGTCAATACCCTGCTCGGCCATATAGGCCACGGTGAGCGCCGCCTGACGATCCTTGAAGCTGGCCGTAGGCATGCGGCGCTCGTCCTTGATGAACAGGCCCTGATGATTCAGTTCGCGGCTCAGTGCCCCCATCGGGATGAGCGGCGTCCAGCCTTCGCTCAGCGACAAGGCCGCGCGTGGGTTCACCGGCAATAGTTCGCCATAGCGCCACAACGACGTAACCCGCCCGGCCAGACCATCGCGCCAGACCTCAGCCGCAGCGGCATAGTCGTATTGCGCTTCCAGCCACCCCGATCCACAGTGTGGACAGGCGATCGGCAGTGGATCGGGGGAAAACTGCCGACCGCAATCCATGCACACAACGCCCGTGATCAACGACGGCATGTGCTACCCTTCCTGTAAGAGCATGGTATCCCTCAGAGCCGGGCGAACCAGTTAGTCGTCGCCCGGCTGCAGATCGGATATTGGCAGCGTGAAATAGAATGTCGAACCAACGCCCGGCTGCGATTCTACCCACAGTTGCCCGCCGTGCATCTCCACCAGTTCGCGGGTGATGGCCAGCCCCAGGCCGGTACCACCGACGCGGCGCGTGTACGACTGATCCACCTGGCGGAAGCGCTCGAAGATGACCGGCAGTTTGTCCGGCGGGATGCCGATGCCCGTGTCGGCGCAGGCGACGAGCACATAGCGCGGGTCGTGGTCGTAGACCGCTGCCTGCAGGATGATCGAGCCTTCTTCGGTGAACTTGGCCGCGTTGCCCAGCAGGTTGTTGAGAATCTGGCACAGACGCACCGGGTCGGCAGTGACTTCGGGCAGGTCGGACGGGATGTCTATGAACAGATCGACGGGCTTGTCCTTGATCAGCACGCGGGCCGGAGCCACCACCTCGCGCTCGATCAGCTCGCGCAGGCGGATGCGCTCGCGCTTCAGGTCCATCTGACCGGCTTCGATCTTGGCCAGGTCGAGCACGTCGTTGATCAGGTTGAGCAGATGCCGCCCACTGTCGTAGATGGCGGCCACATCTTCGTGCATTTCGTCGGTCAGTTCGCCGTCAATGCCGTCGAGCAGAATTTCGGCGTAACCAATGATCGAGTTGAGCGGGGTACGTAGCTCATGGCTCATGCTGGCCAGGAACTCGCTCTTCAGGCGGTCTACTTCGCGCAGGCGGTCGGCGACGTTCACCTGCTCGGCGTAGAGTCGGGCGTTCTGCACGGCCACCGCGACCTGCGAGGCCAGCGTGGTATGGATCAGCACGTCTTCGTCGGTGAAGCGCCCCGGCTGCTCCGACTGCACGTCCAGCACGCCGATCAGCGTGTCACCGGCGATCATGGGCACGGCCAACTCGGAGTGCGTTTCGGGCAGCAGCGGGTTGGGCAGGAAGTCGGGCGCGCGCAGCACGTCGTTCTCCACCACGCCAGTACGGGTACGGGCGGCGCGGGCCACCAGGCTTCGCTCGGCGTGCAGCGGGATCATGTGCCCGGCGGCGACCATCTGCTCGCCCACCTCGCCCGCGCCCGCCGCCAGCACCAGCGCCTCGTGCACCTCGTCCAACAGGTAGATATGCGCGTGGTACAGGCCGAACTGCTCTTTGGTCAGGTTGGCCACCGAGCGCAACAGGGCGTCGGGGTCGAGGGTGGTTGAGGCGGCGGTACTCACCGTAGCCACTGTCTCCAGTTCGGCGGCGCGGCGCTCGCTTTCGTCGAAGGCGCGGTACTGTTCGAGCGCAGCGGCCAGACGGGAGGCAACTTCTTCCACCAATCGAATCTCTTCAGGCGTCCAGGTGCGTGGCTGATCCTCCCCCACGACGATGGTGCCGATGACCTGCTCACCCAGCTTGACCGGCTGCACGAGCGCATGCTCACCATCGCGCCCGTTATCCGGCGAAGCTGGCAGGGCGCTGCCCTGCAACGGGCGCACCCGCTGCAGGTCGTAGTGAACACCCGTATGCTTCTGACTCGATAGGCGACCCAGGTAGCCTTGCCAGGTACGGCTGATCAGGCGGCGGTTGATCGCGTCGGCGCGGGCCATGGCCTGGCGCGTCTCCTCATAGGCGCGCGCGGCGCTCAAGGCCGAAGCAAGCTGGCTGGCCATCGCTTCGAACACGGGCAGGTTGTCCTCGCGGAAGGTGTTTGGCTGCACTGCCTGCATGTCGAGCACGCCGAGCACCTCGTCGCCAACCACCAGCGGGATAGCGACTTCGGAGCGGGTGTTCGGTAGCAAGGGGTTGGGCAGGTGAATGTCGCTGGTGGTCGTGTCGGAGACCAGCACTGGGCGGCGCGTGCGGGCGGCGCGGGTCACAATGGCTGTCGCGCCCAGCTCCAGGCGATGGCCGCGCTCCAACAGAGCGCGGCCCACCTCGCCCGTCCCGGCGGCCAACACGGCATAGCGTTGGGCCTCGTCCAGCAGGTATACCTGCACGTAGTACAGGTCGAATTGCTCGCGGATGTAGTCTACCACGCTGGGCAACAGCTCTTCGGACTGTACCAGGTGCGTGCTCAACTGACCGACCTGCAGCGTCAGGAACAGGTCGCGCGTGCGGGCGGCCACGCGCTCTTCCAGCGATTGCACCAAGTCTTGCAACTGCGCCGCCATGTCGTTGAAGGCGCGGGCCAGGATGCCCAACTCGTTGCGCGCCCGCAACATCACACGCTGCGACAGGTCGCCACCGGCGATGCGCGCTGCCGCCGCTGCCAGTACCGTGATAGGCCCGGAGAAGCGGGTGGCCAGCAGCACACCCAGCGCACCGGCTGCCACCACCAGGCCAGCCACCAGCACGCTCATGAAACGCAGGGTCTGCTGCAATTCGCGCAGCGCTTCGCTTTGCTCCACCTCGGCCAACATGGCCGATTGCAGTTCCGGCACCCAGCGGTACACACCGAAGACCGTCTCGCCGCGGTAGTTCTCGTAGGTGGCCGTGCCGCTTTCACCTGTCAACGCACGGTCAATGCCCAGGCTATGGTAAGCCTGCACCATGGGGTAGCCAGGGAAACGGCTGGGCGTGAGCATGTAGTTACCTTCGGCGCTGATCAGGTACGTTTCACCGCTTTCGCCCAGGCCGGTGCGCTCGGTCATCAGGTTACCCAGTGTTTCGATGTTCAGACGCCCGGCCAGCACGCCCACCGTCTTCCCTTTGTCCACCACTGGGTGAGTCAGGACGATGGTCAGGCGGTTAGTGCCTGGCTCGTAGTAGGGCGGCTGACTGTAGGGCTGCCTGAGGCTGGGTTCAAAATAAGGCTGGCGCGACACGCGCTTGCTGATCTGGCCCGTATTCGAAGAGGCCAGGATCAAACCAGTCTCGTCATAGAAGAAAATTTCGCTAAAGGTGGGGTCCACCTTCACCGCTTCGTAGAACTGCTCGTTGAAGGTGCGGCGCAGCGAACCAACGCCGCTCTGCTCCAGTTGCGCCAGCATTAGGAAGCGGTTGTAGGTCAGTTCGTCCGCCAGCAGCACGCTCAGCCTACCGCGGCTATCGCTCAGCCAGCGAGTGATTTCCTGGCTTTTCAGTTCTGCCACGGATTCAAGCTGCTGGATGGCCTGGGTACGGGCCATATCGCTCACTTCGCTGGACACAACCCACCCGATCAGCAGCGAGGGGATAGCCACCAACAGCACGAAGAACAGCGCCAGGTTCCAGCGTATCTGCCGCCAGAAAGGCAGGCGGAAGCTTGGGCCTGCGCCACGCAACCGGATGGTTTCTACCTGTCCTGTCATATGCGATGCCCCTGCTCAATCTCTCGAACGATGCAGCGGACGTCGTAGTCAGACCCCGCCTCGTCCGCCTTGTGCCATGAATGCTTGCCCATCATCCATTCCAGATTCGTGTAGTATCCGGCTCGCCTATTTGGCCGGCACTGCGTCCTGTCTGTGCTCCAGCGACTCTTCAGTATCTTGCGGCGTAGATTCCAGCCTCAGTTCGATGGCCGTGTGCGGCGCGCGCAGCGCCTTGCCCAGCGCCCGCGCTGCCGTAGCGATCACTTCGTCCAGGCTGGTGGCGCGCTGAATCTCCTGCGTAATGGCGTTTAGCGTCTGCTCGTGACGGCTCGCCTGCTCGGTTTGGCGGAACAGACGGGCGTTTTCCAGCGAGACGGCGATCTGACCGGCCAGGGTCATGAACACGTCCAGCAGATCAGGCCCGAAACGATCCTCGCGGTCGGACTGCACGTCCAACACGCCCAGCAGACGCCCGCGCGCCACCAGGGGGAAGGCCGCTTCCGAGCGCGTGTTGGGCAGCAGCGGGTTGGCCAGGAAGTTGGGATCGCTGGCCGTATCGGCCACGATAACCGGTTGCTGTTCGCGGGCGGCGCGCGCCACCAGACTGCGCGCGTTTATGGGGATGTTGTGACCACGGGCGAGCATGGCGCGCCCCACGTCGCCTGCGCCAGCGGCCAGCACCAGTCTGTCCTGCGTTTCGTTCAGCAGGTAGATATGCGCATGATAGAGGTCGAAGCTTTGCTTGGTCAGATCAACGATTTGCGGCAACAGTTCGTCGGGGTTGAGGATGGCCGCGGCCTGTTGCGCCACGCGAGCCGCCAGGCGCAGGTCGCGGGTACGGGCATCTACCAGGGCTTCCAGGCTACCAATCATGTTGGCCAAGCGGGCGGCGGTATCGTTCAGCGCGCGGGCCACTGTGCGGATCTCGCTACCGCCCGTCTCCGGCGCGCGCGCGGACAAGTCGCCCGCGCCAAGCGCCCGCGCCGCGTCGGTCAGTGCGACAAGCGGGCGGCTGAGGCGCGCCACGCTCGCCAGACCGATGATCGTCGCCAGGATGGCCGCGCCTACCACGGCCAACACTGTAGTTGTCAGGGCGTCGTAGGCCGCCTGATAGGCCACGGAAGTAGGCACCTGAGCCACCACCCTGAACGTCTGCACGCCCAGTTCGATTTCCTCATAGGCCAGCACGACCCGCTGTCCCCCCAAGCTGGTGTGCTCGCCGAAGCTGTCTGGCACGTCGAAGGTCGTGCCGCTGAGCACTACCGAAGGGTTGCCGTGTGCCACCACGCGGTTCTGGCTATCTACTACGAACACTTCCTGCCCTTCCGAGACAGCCACAGTGGACACAGCCTCCCAGATTGGGCTGAGTTGCAGCGTGGCAATCATCACGCGCGTCACCGAGCCGGTGCGCAGGTCTACGTAGGGAATGGCGATATCAATCAGTGGCTCGCCCGTGCTCTCTTCAAAACGCACCGAGCTGTAGTAGGGCTGTTGCTGCGTGGCAGGGAGGCGGAAAAGTTCGTCGTCGGCCCGGTTGGTCAGGTCATCGGGCGAGATCACGCGGCGGCGTGCCTGGTGGAAAATCTCCTGCCCGCTCCCATTAAGCAAGGCCAACTCTGACAGGCCGCGGTTGGAAGCAAACGCCTGCATCAGCATCATTTCTTCGGGGTTCTGGGGCGAGACCGAGGGGTCCCAGGAGACAGCCGCGCGCATTGCGTTCTGCAGAGACTGTTCCAGGGTGCGCGTGTTCCCGGTGAGGAATTGCTCCACATCGCCCGCCACATGCCGGGCCACCTCAGCCTGGAGGTCCTGGGCACTCTGGCGCTGAGCCGAAAAACCACGCCAGGTAGCCGCCCCACCTGCCAGCAGGGTGGGTATAACTGCCAGCAACACCATGATCAGGGTCAATCGCGCACGAAGGCTCTTAAGCATACTTCCTCTCCCTCAACACCTCAGACGCAGGCAAAGTGACCAACCGCGGCCCGTACCTCTACGGCGCAGACGCGCGGATGATGGTATCCGCCTGCATCAGAATGGAGTCCGGCACCGTAATACCCAACGCTTCGGCAGCCTGCAGGTTGACCATCAAAGCGAATTCGAGCGATTCCACCGGCAGGTCACCGGGCCGGGTGCCGCGCAACACCTGCGCTGCCAGCCGTGCCGCCTGCTCACCTGCCGGATAAAAGTCCACCCCATAGCTCAGCAACACGTTTTCCGTGTGCGGCGTCGTAGGAGTCGAGAAGGGGAGACCGCGAGCCATAGTCACTGTCGCAAACTCGGCGACAAACTCGTTCGTGGTCACATCGGGCAAGATGATCACCGCGTCCACGTCAGCGGGAATCTCGGTCATGGCTTGGCGCACCTCGTCGGGGGTGTGCACCTCGCGCAATACCAGCTCGACGCCCAGTTGGTCCGCCGCCGATTGCACATCTTGTAGGGCCGACTGCACAGCTTGAATATCAGTATCCAGCGGCAGATAGACACGCTTCATGGCAGGCAGCATCTGTTTGAGCAACTGCAAACGCCGCGAGTCTGGGTTGGCGTCGGAAATGCCGGTCAGGTTGCGTCCGGGATGCGCCCAGCTTTCGGCAAAGCCAGCCCCGACAGGGTCGGTCACCAGGGTGAAGACGATGGGAATATCGCTGGTGGCCTGTTGGGCGGCCAGCGTCGCTGGCGTGGTGATGGTGAAGATCAGATCAACTTTCCGCTCGGCCAATTGACGGGCATAGGACTGCAGCCCTTCGTCGAAATTGCCGATCGGCCCATCATAGACATAGGTGATGTTCTGACCTTCGACGTACCCCAGCGCGGTCATCCCCGCCTTGAACCCCTCTACTGACGGATCAAACAGCTCGATCGGGTTAAGAATACCTACTTTGAAAGACGTGGTGGCCTTTTTGCCGTCGTTGCTGCTGCAGGCGGCCATCCCCAGCAGCACCACCAACGCCGCAATCCCCCAGCGCCGGGCATCCCTTTTCCCCATCATTGTCCCCCTCCATACCCACACTGCCTACCATCATGAATCCGCCGGTGCTTCCTCGCAGGCAGAAGTGGACGGGAACGAGAGGAAGGGGCCGGCGCATGCACGAGTCAGATGCAGCAACAGGCTCCGACGCCCTCACTATGGCACACCATAAAAGTAAAGTCAACGGACATGTAGGCAAGATCGGCAACTTTTCATGAATTTTTGAGATGAGCGCCACGCCAGAATCTCCGCCCCATCGATCCTCGCTCACGGTTCGCTTAACACCTGGGCAAATCGCACAAAAGCCCTGGCCGGTAACCTGTTATAATCACGGTCAAACTGGACGATCGACTGAAGATGAGAAGCACAATGCCCAATTCACCCGCTCCCAAACCCGATGATGTCTTCGCGCTCATCCGAGACCAGGACGTGCGCTCCATCGAATTGCTGTTCACCGACGTGGCAGGAATGCACAAAGCCGTCGTGATTGACGCCGACGGCCTGGCAGCGGCGCTGGAGCGGGGTGTGTGGTTCGATGGCTCGGCGATGGAAGGATTCGCCCGCATCGTCGAGTCCGATATGTACCTGGTGCCCGACCTGGCCACCTTTGCTGTTGTGCCCTGGGAACCGCCCCGCGCCGAAGTGGGGCGCACGGCGCGCATCTTCTGCGACGTACTGGCTCCGAATGGACAGCCTTCCCCTGGCGACCCGCGCGGTGCGCTGCGTCGCGCACTGGCACAGGCCGCCGAACTGGGGGCGCGCTATATGATCGCCCCAGAACTGGAATTCTATCTGTTCCGCGAGCTGCCGTCGTATGAGCAGCCCCTGCCGGACGACTCGCAGAGCTATTTCGATACGTCGGACGGGGTAGCGCGCACTATCCGCAAGCGGGTGAGCGACTCGCTGCGCAGCATGGGCATCCCCGTTGAGTCCAGCCATCATGAGGTGGGCGGAGGACAGCACGAACTGGACCTAGCCCCTGCCGACGCCCTGCGCATGGCCGACGCCATCGTCACGGCGCGCATGGCCGTGCGGGCGATCGCCGCGCAGGAGGGGCGCACCGCCACCTTCATGCCCAAGCCGCTGGCGCATGCCCCCGGCAACGGGATGCACCTGCATCAGTGGTTCGAGGATATTAAGACGGGAGCCAACCGCTTCACCGACCCGTCCAACGACTACGGCCTATCCGCCGAAGCACAGGCCTTCATGGCCGGACAACTGACCTATGCGCGCGCCATGTGCGCCGTCCTCGCGCCGCTGGTCAACAGCTACAAACGCCTGATGTCTGGCCTGGAAGCGCCGGTCTATGTCACCTGGGCGCAACTGAACCGCGGGGCCTTGCTGCGTGTGCCGCGCCTGGCCGAACCGGCGCGCCGGGGTACGCGCGTGGAAATGCGCTGCCCCGATCCAACCTGCAACCCCTACCTGGCCCTGACCATCTTGCTACACGCAGGGCTGCGCGGCATCCGCGAAGGGCTGGTGTTGCCGCCCGCCGCCGAAGAAGAACTGTATGCAGTGTCGTTGCGTCACCGGCACCTGACGACGCTGCCCGCCTCGCTCAGCGAGGCTCTCGACGAGTTCGAGGCCAGCGACCTGGCCCGCGAAGCGCTGGGGCTGCAACTGTTCGAGCGCTTCCTGGAAGCCAAACGGCTGGAGTGGAAAGAGTATCTGCCGGTAGTGAGCGCCTGGGAACTGGAACGCTACCTGAACGCCTACTGATAGCCCTGATAGCGCCGAGGGCCACTACCCTCAACTGACACTTTGTCAACTGCGCGTGAGGTTGCTGTGTCCGGTCCATCTCGTCCGACCATCCGCGATTTGCTCCGCTTGGCCTTGCCGGTCGGTACGGTCGTCGTGGCTGGTCAGCGGGCGGTTGATCGCCCGGTGACCTGGGTGCACGTGCTCAATACGCGCCCGCCCGCCTTCCCCGAACTGAACGGGGGCGAACTGGCGCTGCTGTCGCTGGACGCCCTGCGCCTGCTCAGCGATAAGCTCACCTTAGTTGGCCTGATCCGCGATCTGGCCGAGCTATCGGTTACCGCGGTGGGCGTATTGGGCGAGACGGGGCAGGCCGCCTGCCAGGCCGCCGACGAACTGAACGTGGCCCTGTTGCGCCTGCCCGATACAGCGCAGTTGCGCAACGTCGAGCGCGATGTGGCCCAGGTGTTGATGGGCACGCCTGTGTCGCCCGAACAGCGCGCTCACGAGATTCGCGAGCAGCTTTTGCAGCTTTCCACCGAAAACCGCGGGCTGGAGGCGCTGGTCGAGATCATCGCGGGCATGGTCAATAAGACGGTGGTGGTGCAGGATAAACGCCTGCATCCGCTGGCGGCAGCGGGTGCGCTCACACAGACCGCCCTGTGGCCGGACATCGAAGACGCGCTCTACGATACCAACCCCCTGCCCGCCCTCTTTCGCGACCGCGTAGAGGTGGCGCAGGCCAGCCCCGACCCTGTCGCCATCCCGCTGCCCAACCTGGGCTTGCGCCGCCTGGTAGCGCCTATCGTCGCGGGCAAGATGGGGCGCGGTTTTCTTTCGCTGATCTTCGGTCACGACGAACCCTACGACACGCTCGACGTGCTGATCACACGGCACGGCGCGGCGGTCTGCGCCCTGGAGATGGCCAAGGAGAAAGCCATCCGCGAGGCGCAAAAGCGCGTGCAGGGCAACGTGTTGGAACAATTCCTGGGCGGCATGATCAACGAGAGCGAAGCGTTGCTACGCCTGACGCGCCTGGGCTATCAGCCCGATCAGCGCTACACCACGCTCTACCTGAGCGGCGTGCGCGAGAACGTGCCCACCGCCCGGCAGATCGAAGCGCTGTGCAACGAACAGTCTAGCGCCCTGGGCTACGGCGCGCTGGTGCAACCCTATGGCAGCGCGGTGATCGTCTTTTGTGAGGGCGACGAAAACGCCGCCCGCGACCTGGCGCTGGCCGTGCAGGGGCGCGTGGAAGAGCGCTACGGCGTGCCGGTTGTCTGTGGGCTGGGGCAGAGCGCGAGCGACCTGCGCGCCTGGCGCGAGAGCTTCGAGCAGGCCCGCGCCGCGCATCGCACCGCGCTACAATGGCGGCTGAGCGCACCGCTGGCCTTCCGCGAGATGGGCGTCTACCGGCTGCTCTCGTTGCTGGCCGGTTCGCCCGAACTGAGCCGCTTCTACCGCGAGACCCTGGGCGAACTGGCCGAAGAAACCCCGCAGAACGCCGAGTTCCTGACCACGCTGGAAGCGTTCTTCGAGGAGCACGGCAACCTGACGCGCACGGCCAAGCGCCTGCACATTCACCGTAACACCCTGCTTTACCGCATGGATCGCATCAAAGAGATTAGCGGGCTGGACATGGACAATCCGGAGACACGGTTGGCCGTGCACCTGGCCCTGCGCATCCGGCGGATTCTGTAAGCTTCTCCTGCAGAAAAGCCAGACCCAAAGCACCGTAGCCTGAAACAGCGTTGCCGCGCAGAGGTGAGTTTGCGGCCCTGCTCTGCCCCCGCCCCCGCGCCCAGGGAGCATTTCAGTTGAGTTCACGAGTGCAAGCGAACTGAGGCGGATTGCTGACGCCGTGCTCTGGGGTGAACTTTTGTCAAATGTTCCCTTCAAACTGAGTGCGAGCACAGGCTCTCAGCGATTTGCTCGGCGCGGAGGCGTTGACCTCATCCCCGCTCGGCGCTCGCGCGCCTCCAAGCCGAGCGAAGCGAGGCTGGGGGTGAGGTCAATCACAGCATACCCGACAAGCCTCAACAGGTCTGATGCCTTGTCAGCCGACTGTGAACTGTCGTGAAATGCACCCACGAAAACCATAGCCCCTAGACACTGAGAGGAAGATATTGTATTATAACAAAATAGGCCTCTCAGTTATAGGAGCATGAAAAATGATCATCTATCCCAGGAAATTGATCTCCACAGTTGTCTTGATGGCGGTAGCAGGGCTGCTGATTGCCATCCAGCCGGTTCTGGCGGCTGCTACTGCTCAGGGCGTGGCGCTTAATGCAGGTGCGAACTGCGATTACGCCGCTCTCGACATCACCTTGACCACCGTTGGAGCCACGCGTGAGTACGGGCTGGTCACCAACGAGGCCGGTGACGTACTTGAGGAGTTTGAACAAGGCACTGGGATTCCAAACTTCAGCGGGACTTTCGTTAACTATGGGATACTACTTTCCCCCTCTCAGCCAGCTGGAACGATTATTGGCAGCTATGCCTATATTGGCGAGACGCCGCCTAGCGCTGCCGATACAGCGGAATTCTTCGTGCTGTACGAGTGCAGCGATAGCGGAGCCAATGACGTGCTCTATGCCTGCTACGGCCCCTATGGCACATGTCCGCAGACTGCCCAAGAAGCTCTATCCCTGATCCCCGGCTGCGACGTGCTGCTGCCCATCCCGGCGACAGCGGTTGGTGGGGCATTCGTGGCCGATGCGCCGGTCTACTGGAAGCCCGGCGAACTGACTAACCCGCTGGTGACGATCAAGGCGGGCAACACCGCACGCGTCATCGGGCAGGATGCCAGCGGACAATACTACAAGATCATCTGGGTCTGCGACTTCGTGTGGGTGCCCAAGGCGGCTGTGGGGCCGAACTACGACGCGGTGTGGAACGGCGCGCCGCTGCCAACCGCCGTGGTGGAGTAGGGCAGTCCGGTTGAAAAGCAGGGAGGGTCGGGGTTGCCATCCGACCCTCCCTTTGCGTCCGGTTATGGCTCCTCAGGGCCGGAAGGGAATCTGCACGGTGATGCAGGTTCCCCCGTGCTCTGCATCGCTGGAGATGGAGAACTGCCCGCTCAGTTGACGGGCGCGCTGCTCCATATTGCGCAGCCCGAAGCTTTCCGGATTGCGCAGTTCTGCCGGATCGAAGCCAACGCCGTTGTCCTCGATGGTCAGCACCAGCGTATTCTCTTTTTCGCGTACCTTCACCAGCACATGCGTGGCATGGGCATGGCGGGCGACGTTGGAAAGGGCCTCGCGCACGATCTGTGTCAACGAGTGGCGCTGCCGGTCGCTGAGGGTGCGCAGTTTGGGCGGCACGTCCACCGTCACGTCCACGCGGGCGAAGTCGTGGAAGTGCCGGGCCAGGTTGTCCAGCCGCTGTTTGAAGGTCGCCTGTTCCTCGCGGGCCGAGCGCAGGTTGCGGATATACAGGCGAATATCCTCGATGATCTGATTCAGGTCTTCGATGATGCTCTGATACTGCTGTTCCTGTTCGGGCGTCATGGGGAACTGCCCGCGCAGGATTTCCAGCTTCATGCCCACCGCATAGACCGACTGAATCACGCCATCGTGCAACTCCATGCCGATCCGGTCGCGCTCGCGGCTCATGGCGATCTCTTGCAATTGCTCGGTCAGGCGCGCGTTTTCGATGGCGACAGCGGCGTGATTGGCCAGCAGCACGATCAGCCGTTCGTCGTCTTCGCTGAACGGCTCGCCATCGAGCGGATCGGTCAGGTAGAGGTTGCCCAGACGTTCGCCATGACTGATAATAGGCACACCCAAAAAGCGCCGCATGACCGGGTGATGCGCGCAAAAACCAGCCGAGCGCGGGTCCTGGGTCAGGTCGTCTAGCCGGATGGGCTTGTCGGACTCCAGCACGGCTCCCAGCAAGCCCAGCCCGCGCGGTTCGGTGCCGATGCGGCGCACCGTTTCGGCATCCATGCCCGACGTGATGAAGGCCCGCAACGTGCCGTCCTCGGCGGGGACGCCCAGGGCGGCATAACGCGCCTGTACCAGCTCGCGGGCGATGTCGGTGATCACCTGCAACGTGCGCGGCAGGCTGAGTTCTTTAGTGATGGCCGCAGCGGCGCGGCTCAGCGCGTCGAGCATGGCCATCGTGCAGTCGTTGGTGTCAGCGGAAGGGGACGAAGTGGTCATGATGGTTCACCATAGACTTTCCAACGCGGCTTACGATGACTTTGAGGTATAATGGTAATAAATAACCAGAAAAACCCCATTTGAATTTTTACTGGTCGTGGTTGGTTTTTGCACAGGCCGTCAAGGTATAATCTGCAAAGACCAGCGCGTTGAATCGTTCGCACGAGGAACCGAAGCTGATCGCCTGAACGAAAAAGCCCCATGCCGGAGAATTCAGTGACACCCCTTCGCATTCTGATCGCCGATGATCACGCCGTGGTACGGGCGGGCCTCAAGGCGCTGCTCGAACAGCAGCCCGACTTCACGGTGGTGGCCGAAGCCGAGAGCGGCATCGAAGCCGTGCGCCAGGCAGTGAGTCATCGCCCCGACATTGTAGTGATGGATATCCGTATGCCCGGTGGGCTGTCGGGCATCGAAGCCTGCGAGCAGATTGTCGAACAGGTGCCCAATACCAAGGTCATCATGCTCACTTCCTATGCCGAGGACGAGCTGGTGATGGACGCCGTGCGTGCCGGGGCGGTCGGCTATGTGCTCAAGCGCGTCGGCAGCAGCGACCTGGTAGATGCCATCCGCACCGTCGGGCGCGGCGATGCGCTCATTGACCCCTCGATGACCAAAGCCCTGCTGGAAGAGGTGCGTCAGGCCGCCCAGGTGAAAGAAGCCTCGGCCTTCGCGGGCCTCACCCCGCAGGAAATGCGCATCCTGGCGCTGATGGTGGAGGGCCTGACCAACCGCGAGATCGCCGCGCAGCTCTTCCTGGGCGAAGGCACCGTCCGCAACTACGTGGGCAATATCCTCAGCAAGTTGCAGGTGTCCAATCGCGCCGAAGCCGCCGTGTTTGCCGTCAAGAACCATATCGAGCGCCATCTACCCAAAGACGACGATCACTCCTGAGCGTTGGGGGCTTTCGGCGCTGCCAGTTGCTGCGGGTGCGCGCGCCCCTTGGTCAGCCAGCGCAGCACCGACAGCACCACCGCGCCCATCGCTGTCGCTCCAGCGGCCAATATGTAGAGCCGCGCCCCGGCGACCAGGCCCACCATCGCCACGAACCACAGCGACGCGGCAGTGGTCAGTTCGTGCACCTGATCGCCGCGCCGGATGATCACCCCTGCGCCCAGAAAGCCGATGCCGGTGATGACATTGGCGGCCAGACGCGCCGCCGAATTGTCATCGTACAGGCCCTTGGCCATCACCATCACCAAAGCCGAGCCGATGCCCACCATCATATGCGTGCGCACCCCTGCCGGACTGCGTCGCCATTCCCGATCCAGGCCGATGATCCCCGACAAAAAAAGGGCCACCGCCAACGGGATGAGCGCCTCAAGCTGTTGCTGAATGGTCATGAGCGAATCCTCAGGCTTCTCACAACTATAAACACGACCTTGACCGGGTTGCCAGTGTAAAACATCACGGCATGATGGGGCAATCGGCACACAATTAACCAGGGCGGAGCAACAATCAGTTTGGCGGGAGGTACCTCATCGGAGGTCTATGTCTATACCCCTGTCGAAACATTTCAGACTCTGCTACCATCTCTGCGATCGCCTTCTGTCTCTTTATCTGCGAGACGATTCGAGCGATTCACCTGATGAGAAGGGGGGTGAGTGACCAACTCACCCCCCGTTCGCCGGACCATCATCCCTGGTGCTCCGGATCACCCTGCGCGCTGTGTGCGCGGGTTCTCCAGCCGCACGGCACAGACCTTGTACTCCGGAATCTTGGAAACCGGATCGAGCGCGAAGTCTTGCGTCAACATATTGGCGGGAGCTTCGCGCCAGTGGAAGGCCAGGAAGACCGTCCCCGGCGGCACGCGCTCGCTGACCCTGGCCTGCGCATGAACTTCTCCGCGCCGACTTCTCAGCACGACTTCGCCATTGTCCTGTAGCCCGACCGGCGCTGCATCGGCGGGGTTCACTTCCACATAGCCGCCCGGTTCGCGCCAGGCCAGCGGTTCGCTGCGGCGGGTCATGGTGGCCGAGTGATAGTGGTAGAGCACGCGCCCCGTGCTGAGGATCAGCGGGTACTCCTCGTCGGGCGGCTCGGCGGGATCATTGGCTTCGACCGCGTGGAACCGGCCCAGTCCACGGGTAAATTGCTGCGTGTGCAGGATCGGTGTGCCGGGGTGCGCGGCATCCGGGCAGGGCCACTGCAACCCCTGACCGAGCAGCCGGGCATGACTCATACCTCGGTAGATGGGCGTGACGCGGGCCAACTCGTCGAAGAGAGCCGCCGTCGAGGGATAGTGCCAGTAATCCGCCGGACGCGCACGCCCCATCTTCGCGTCGAAACGCGCCGCGATCTCGGCCACGATCTGCCAGTCCGGGCGGGCCTGTCCGGGCGCGGGCAACACGGGCCGGATCAACTGCACCCGTCGCTCGGTGTTGGTGAACGTGCCGTCTTTCTCCAGCCAGGAGGCGGCGGGCAGGATCACGTGAGCCAGTTGCGCGGTCTCGCTGGGGAAGATGTCCTGCACAACCAGCAGGTCGAGGCTGCGCAACGCCTGTTCCACATGGCCGGTGTTCGGGTCGGACATCATGGGATTTTCGCCCATCACATAGGCGGCGCGCACTTTCCCTTCGCGCATGGCGCGGGTGGCCTCGACGATAGTCAGACCCACCTGATCCGGCAGCCCGTCCACACCCCAGGCGGCGGCCAGCGTCGCCCGCTTTTCGGCGTCGGTGACGCGCTGATAGCCAGGGAACACATCTACCAGGCAGCCCATATCGCACGACCCCTGCACGTTCGATTGCCCGCGCAAGGGGTTGACGCCTGTCGAAGGCTTGCCGATCTGTCCGCACAGCATGGCCAGGTTGGCCAGAGTCATGACAATGTCGGTGCCGTTGCTGCGCTGCGTGATGCCCATCGCGTACAGGATGGTGCTGTGTCCGCGCCCCTCTGCGGCGAAGACAGAAGTCCCTCTGGCCCGCTCGCCCAGGGCATAAAGCCGCGCGGCCTGCTCGATCTGCTCGACCGGCACGCCGGACATCAGCGAAGCGCGTTCCGGCGTGTAGGCCTCCAGCGTCGCCCTGAATTCGTCGTAGCCTTCGGTGCGCTGCGCGATGAAGGCGTCGTCCTGCCAGCCCTCGCGGACGATGACGTGCATCATGGCCAGGAAGACGTAGATGTCCGTGCCTGGCTTCGCCTGCAGGAAAAGCGTCGCGTGATCTACCAGCGGGATACGGCGCGGGTCTATGATGATCAGGTGCGCCCCACGCTTAACGGCCCGTACCACCTCGTAGCCGATCACTGGATGCGACTCGGCGGTGTTGGAGCCGGTGATGAGGATGCAGTCGGCGTCGCGAATCTCGCGGATTGAGTTGGTCATTGCGCCGCTACCGAAAGCCCGCGCTAGCCCGGCGACGGTCGAGCTATGGCACAGACGGGCGCAATGATCTACATTGTTCGTCCCCACCCCCACGCGCAAAAACTTCTGGAACAGGTAATTGTCTTCGTTGGTGCAGCGCGCCGACGCCAACCCCATCACCGCGTCCGGCCCGTGCTGCCGCACCACGTCCGCCAGCCGACCTGCGACTACGTCCAGGGCGGTGTCCCAGTCCACCGGCACGAAATGTTCGGCGATCCTGGCTTTCTCAACGCTCAGGGGCGATTCGTCCGGCATCTGCCAGGGTTCGTCGGTCAGGCCCAGTTCATAGGCCAGATCGCGGCGGATGAGGGGGGTAGTCAGGCGATCGGGGTGTGTGGCGAAGTCCCAGCCGAAGCGCCCCTTGGTGCACAGGAATTCGCCATTCACAGGGGCTTCGGGCGTGGACTGCGCATAGAGAATCTGCCCGTTGCGGCGGGCGAACTCAATCTCGCAGCCGACGCCGCAGTAGCCGCAGATGGTCTTGATGCGCTCCAGCTCCCACTCGCGCCCCTTGCCCTGCCGCGAGACCGGCATCAGCGCCGCCGTGGGGCAGACCTGCACGCAGTTGCCGCAAAAGACACAGGTGGAATCGATCATCGGGCTGTCGAAGGGCGTGGCGACGTGACTGGTGAAGCCGCGCCCGACGATCTCGATGGCGTCGGCTCCCACCACCTCGGAGCACACGCGCACGCACCGACCACACAGGATGCAGTATTTGTGATCGCGCAGGAAGAAGGGGTTGTCGTCCTGGTAGAGCGTGCGCGAGAGACCAAACTGATAGGAGGTCTTGCTGACCCCATACTCATAGGCATATTTCTGCAGGTCACAACTGCCTGCCTTGTCGCAGATCACGCAGTCCAGGGGATGATCGGAGACGAACAAGTCAATGATCTCGCGGCGCATCTCCGTCAGGCGCGGACTGTGCGTGCGCACGATCATCCCTTCGGCGCACTTCAACCCACAACTGGCCACCGGATCGGGCCACCCCTCGACTTCTACCACACACAGGCGACAGCCGCCCGAAACGCTCAATTCCGGGTGATAGCACAGCCGAGGGATGTCAATGCCATGCGCCAGCGCCGCTTCCAGCACACTGCTGCCAGGGCGGGCCTGGATGGTCTTGCCGTCTATGGTGAGTTCGATTGTCATCTTGGCTCCTCTGCGCAATGCTACGGCTATACTTTCAGCGCGCGGGCGTCTCGGCAACCTGGTGCTGGGACACCAGGGCCTCGTACTCGTGCCGGAAAAACCGCAAGGTGCTCAATACCGGGTTGGGCGCAGAAGTGCCCAGGCCGCACAAACTTGCCGTTTTCACCAGCACACACAGCTTCTCCAGCTTGTCAAGGTCTTCGAGCGTGCCATTGCCGCCGATGATCTTGTCCAGCAGGGCGCGTATCTGCACTGTGCCCACCCGGCAGGGCACGCATTTGCCACAGCTTTCATCCACGCAGAAATCAATGAAGAAACGGGCGAAATCGGGCATCCGCGTCGTTTCGTCAATGATCACCAGGCCCCCCGACCCCATGATCGAACCGAGCGCCGTCAGGCTCTCGTAGTCTACCGGCGCATCAAGGTGTTCGGCTGGAATGCATCCCCCACTGGGACCGCCGGTCTGCGCGGCCTTGAAAGCCCGATCGCCAGGAATGCCCCCGCCAATGTCGTACACGATTTCGCGCAGACTGATGCCCATTGGCACCTCGATCAGGCCGGTATGGCGCAGTTGACCGGCCAGCGCAAAGACCTTGGTGCCCTTGCTCTGCTCGGTGCCCAGGCTGGCAAACCAGTCGGCCCCCTTCAGGATGATCGTGGGCACATTGGCCAGCGTCTCAACATTGTTGATCACGGTGGGCGCGCCCCACAGGCCGGACTCAGTGGGATAGGGCGGGCGGATGCGCGGCACGCCCCGCTTGCCCTCCACCGAGTGCATCAGCGCGGTTTCTTCGCCGCACACAAACGCCCCCGCTCCAATGCGCACATCGGCGTCGAAGCTGAAACCGGTGCCCAGCACCGACTTGCCCAGAATACCGCGCCTGCGCGCCGCGCGGATGGCCCGGCGTATGCGCTCGATGGCGATGGGATACTCACCGCGGATGTAGAAGTAGCCATAACTGGCCCCAATGGCATAGGCAGCGATGATCATCCCCTCCAACACACGGTGCGGGTTGTCTTCCATCACCGTGCGATCCATGTACGCGCCTGGATCGCCCTCGTCTCCATTGACGATGATGTACTTCTGAGCGGCCTGCGCCTGACGGCCAAAGTGCCACTTCAAGCCTGTCGGGTAGCCTGCGCCCCCCCGCCCCCGCAGATCACTGCGCAACACTTCGTCGCAGACCTGCTCCGGTGTCATCTCATTAAGCACTTTGGCCAGAGCCTGGTAGCCCCCGTGAGCCAGATAGTCCTCCAGCTTTTCGGGATCAATGCGGCCTACCTCGCTCAGCACAACCTTCACCTGCTTGGTGAAGAAAGGCAAGTCCAGCGGGATACGGTGCAAATCCAATTCTTTCTGCTGCCGTGCACGCCGTAGGGCCGCCCGCAAGTGCATGAAATCGTAGGGATCAGCGGTCTCCGCCTCGGCCTCGACGGTGCTCACCTCATCCTCACCGCACAGGTTGACATGCCGGGCTACGATCTGATGGGCTATGTCGCTCGACACGTCCCCATACAAGACCGGTTCTTCTCCCCTGGCCTCGACTCGCACCAGTGGCCCGCGACTGCACAGCCCCATGCAGCCAGTTTTCACCACTTCTGCTTCCTGCTCGCCGCAGCCACAGGCCGCTACCGCCCGTTCCAGCGTGGAAAAAGTCTGCCCGGCCCCCGCCGAAAGGCAGGCCGTGCTGGTACAGCAGAAAATACGGCAGCGATACTGCGCCTGTCTGCTGCGTTCTTCTTGCGCCAGCGCTTCAAGGTGTGCGTTGTCCATATTAACGCGCTCCCTGCTTCAATGTTTCCGCCACTGTCAGTATTTGGGCTACTTGAGCATATACCCCTTCGGGGGTTGCCTTGCCATGCACCTGACCGTCAATGACTACGACTGGGGCCAGGCCGCAACTCCCCAGGCAGCGCGTCACCGTCAGGCTGAACGATCCGTCCGCCGTTGTGCCGCCAGGCTGCACATTGAAGGCTTCGCTCAGAGTGCGGATGATCCGATCCGAGCCTTTGACATGGCACGCCGTGCCCGCGCAGACAATGCAGGTGTGCTCGCCCAATGGCTCGAAGGTGAACATGTGGTAGAACGTCGCCACGCCATAGACGCGGCTGAGCGGGACGTGAAGCTGCTGCGCCACATAGCGCAGTACCGGCTGAGGCAGGTATCCAAAAACTTCCTGAGCCGTGTTCAGCACTTCCAGCAGCGCATCTTCTCGCTGGTTGAGCCGTTTGATGGTGCGGTCAATGGTCTTGTATCGTTCGTCTTGCAGGAGACTTGCGCCGGATTTCTCTTGTGTGGTCATAAAGCAGCCCTTTTCAACCAGGTATGACGCAGGATAACGGCAAGAACATGGCCGCTATGTCGCGCCAGCCAACCCCCATCGGTTACGCGTGGCACCATATTTGTAGCATAGCTTTGCCGCCGACGATAGAAGGACGCGGAGGCCAGTCAGCGCCTGGCAGCTCTCCATGAGACCGTCTGACCCATGAGCGACCATTGTTGCGCAGGATGGCAAAGCCCACTGTTGGAAAGAGAGCGAGGCCCTGCCTCTATTGCCCAGACTCACGCGCTCAGCGCTCCCAACAAGGGGGTGAAAGAAAAAAAGAATATCTGTATGCGCCAGAATAAACGAGGCACGGTAGACCTCTGCTTACCATGACAGGCGCTAAGGACTCCGCAGGGGGTCTGCCTGCACATGTCTCATTATACGCCAGATTCGGGCTGCTGCGGACTATTTGTGATAAAAATCACAAACGCGAAGTCGCTGACAACCCTGGCACACACCCGGACGTTAGATGTTAAGGGTGCATTTCAGTTGAGTTCACGAGTGCAAGCGAACTGAGGCGGATTTCTGAAGCCGTGCTCTGGGGTGAACTTTTGCGAAATGCCCCCTCAAACTGAGTGCGAGCAAGGCTCCTCAGCGATGTGCCCGGCGCGGAGGCGTTGACCTCACCCCCGCTCGGCGCTGGCGCGCCTCGCTGCCCCCTCCCCGCGTCGGAGAGGGGGCAAGCCGAGCGCAGCGAAGCTGGGGGGTGAGGTAGATAGACCACAGCGCAGCAAACGGCCTGTCACAGTTTGCGCGCACCCCTCAAATCAGGTCTGATGTATTCTCAGCCGACCGTGACCTTTTGTGAAATATACCCCGATGTTAAAAACTGCTTGACATCCCCGCTCCGCCCATGATATACTGCGCCCATCCTATAGAAAGGAGAAGGCGCAATATGGACAACACCGTCGTCTTTGCTCTGCGCGTTTGCCTCGATGGTATTCCCACCGGGCACATGCCTTGTCGTATTGCGCCTGTTCGCCGTTAGGATACCCTTTCAGCAAGGGACCTGGCCGCGGGCGCAATGCCCGCGGTTTTTATTGCCAGAGACTCGTCCAGAGTCCGGCAACTGCCAACAGCAGCCGCGGGCACCCAGCTCGCGGCTTTTTTCTTACGGCGACAGGCTCGCAATCCGTCCTTTTCGCGTCGCACGTTTTTTGTGACCCGCACTCGTGAGGAAAACAAACCATGATGGAGAAACATATCTCCACTCAGGAACCGGCGCTGATCGTCAATAATGTCGTCAAGCGCTTCAACGTGGCGTCAGAACCGTGGTGGCGACGGCTCGTCGGCGTCCAGAAATCGGTCAACGGGCACGGCACCCCTGCTTCCGCTCAACCCAAAGCTCGACGCGGCAAGGAAGTGGTCACCGCCGTGGATCATGTCTCCTTCACCGTCTACCGGCGCGAAATCTTCGGCGTGTTGGGGCCAAACGGGTCGGGCAAATCCACGCTGATCCGCCTGCTCTCCACGCTGCTGCTGCCGGACGAGGGGACGATCACCGTCTTCGGGCTGGACGTGGAGCGAGACGAGATGGCCGTCAAGCGGTTGATCAACCGCGTATCGGTGGAAGCGGCCTTCTTCAAGAAGCTCAGTCCCAAGGAGAACCTGCTCTATGGAGCGCGGCTGTACGGCGTCTCCGGCAGAGAGGCCGACCGCAAGGCCCGCGAGATTCTGGGCCGGCTGGGGTTGCGCGAGAGCAGCTACACCAGCCCCATGGAGGACATGAGTCGCGGGATGCAGCAGAAGGTTGCCATCGCGCGCGCCTTCCTGACACAGCCAGTGCTGTTGCTGCTGGACGAACCGACGACCGGCCTCGACCCGCGTTCCAAGCTGGAAGTGCAGGCGTTCGTCAATGAACTGCGCGATACGCACGACGCGACGATTCTCATCACCACGCACGACATGAGCGAAGCCGATGCCCTGTGCGACCGCATCGCCATTCTCGACGACGGCAAGATCGTCGCGCTGGACACACCGGCGGGCCTCAAGCGCCTGGTGCAGCACAACGGACACGAGCCGACGCTGGAAGATGTCTTCATGGCGCTGACCGGCAAGGAACTGGTGGAAAAGGACGATGTGACCGACTTCGAGCCGGAGAAGGTGTTGTCTTAGAGAGTGGGGCGTGGGGAGTTAGGCCGTATTGCGATACGCCCTGTCCTGTCTACCTGATTGCTGATCGCTGACGGCTGACAGCTCATCGCTGGCCGTAACGGAGGGACACTGTGATCAAAGGTTTGCAACTCGAAATGCGCCAGTCCTATGCGTTCGTGGCGCGCAACTTCAACCTGGTCAAACGCTACTGGGGTTGGGAAGTCGTCTGGCTGGCCTACTCCATCGCCAACTCGCTTTCGGTGACCTTCATCGGGGCGGGCGCGGCGGAGATCACCGGCGAAACGCAGATTGACACCAATTTCCTGATCACCTATCTGCTGATCGGCACCCTGGTATGGCGCTTTCTGGCCAGCATCTTCAACAACATCAGCGAGATGATCGCCTGGGAACGCTGGGAAGGCACTATCGAATATACCTTCATGGCCCCCGTGCGCCGCTTCAATCAGATGATCGGGCAGACGATCTTCGCCATCGTCTATAGCCTGGTCTTCACGGTGCTCATCGGGGTGGTCGTGGCGGCCTTCTTCGACCTGAGCTTTGCCGACGCGGATTTCGTCGCGGCGACGGTCATCCTGCTGGTGGGTAGCCTGTCGTTTGTAGGGATCGGAGTGGTGGCGTCTATCCTGCCGCTGCTCTACCCGGAACGCGGCGCGCAGATGACCAACATCGTGCAGGCGTTCTTCCTGCTGGTGTCCGGCATCTACTATCCGGTCAGCGTGCTGCCAGGCTGGCTGCAGACTCTGGCGAAAATCTCGCCGGCGACGTATGTGCTGGAGGGGATGCGGGCAGCATTGCTACCCGCTACGGCAACCGCCGACCCGCTCAGCTATGTGTGGCCCCTGTTGATCATGGGGGTGGTGATGTTGCCGCTGGGCATCTACCTGTTCCAGCGCGCCGAACGATATACCAAGCGCACGGGCAAACTCAAGCGCAACGGCTGAAAGGCCCGCTGTTGCCCGTGCGCCCGAAAGGAGTTTCCGCCATGTGGATGGCTGGAAAGAACTATCACGATCATCTCGCCTGGGTGCGCCAGGTGGCCGCAGGGTGGGCGCGCCGCATGATGGCGGGCGACTCTCCGGCAGCATGGGCAACTCGTACCGAGGAGCAGGTACAGTTCGCGCTCCGGCAATTGCGGGTAGGGCCAGGTGAGACGGTGCTCGACCTGGGCTGCGGCTGGGGGCGGCATAGCCTGCCCCTGGCCGCACACGGCCTGCGCGTGACGGGCCTGGATGTGTCGCACGACCTGTTGCTGCTGGCCCGTCATCAGGCGCGGCGCGCAGGCGTGACAGTGCACTGGGTGGAGGGCGACATCGCCCATGCGCCGCTACGCGGCCCGTTCGATGCCGTGGCACAGTTCTGCAGCAACCTGCTCACCTGGTCGCCCGATGCCGGGCATGCCCGCGCCCTGCTGGAGCGCGTGGCCGGGCTGCTGCGCCCTGGCGGGCGGTTGCTCTTCGGTAGCGAGGACTGGCAGCCAGAATTGCCCGCGCGGGCGCAGTACTGGGACGAATGGCGCGACGGGGCGGCGATCTACCGTCAGCGTTTCGACGCGCAGCGTCGCGTCGCGCACCATCAGACGGTCGTCTTCGGCCCGACGCATCGCCGCCAGGAATACCATCATCAGACCTGGTGGCCATCTCGCGAGGATATGGAAAGACTGTTCGCGCAGGCGGGGTTGCGCGTAGTCGGGCGCTTCAACGGCTGCGCCGAAGACGCCTATGACCCGCAGGCTCCAGGGCTGGTCTATGTGCTGGAGCGCGAAGAGGCCGAGCACCTGCATTGAGCCGGACGCGCTCGCCTTCTCAACCCTTCACCGCCAGTGACTGCGGCGTCGCGGACTCCGCTGCACGGGGAAAAAAAGAGGGACGGCAGGACTTTCGTCCGCCGTCCCTTCGTCCCTCAGCCGATTACGCGGAGGCCGGTTCAACCTCGATCACGCTGAAGGCCAGGTGATTCCCGTCGGCGGCCACATCTACGTAGACATGATCGCCTTCCAGCACCCGCCCTTCCAGGATGACCAGCGCCAGCGCGTCTTGCAGTTCGCGCTGAATGACGCGCTTGAGCGGACGCGCTCCGTAGACCGGATCGTAGCCGCGCTCTGCCAGGAAATCCCTGGCCGCTTCGCTGAGCTGAATGGTGATGCGCCGTTCGGCCAGCAGTTGCTGCAGATTGCGCAGTTGAATGTCCACGATCTGCTTGATGTGCTCCGGCGTCAGCGCGTGGAAGAGCACGATCTCGTCAATGCGGTTGAGGAACTCTGGCCGGAAGACGCGATCCAGTTCCGCCATCACCGCCGCGCGGACTTCCTTCTCCGGCGCACCAGCCATGTTCTTAATCAGATGACTGCCGACGTTGCTGGTCATGATGATCACAGTATTGCGGAAGTCCACCGTGCGCCCGTGCCCGTCGGTCAGCCGCCCTTCGTCGAGCAATTGCAGGAAGAGGTTGAAGACCTCTGTGTGCGCCTTCTCGATCTCGTCGAAGAGCACCACCGCGTAGGGGCGACGGCGCACCGCCTCGGTGAGTTGCCCGCCTTCCTCGTAGCCGACATAGCCCGGCGGCGCGCCGACCAGACGGCTGACGGTGTGCCGCTCCTGGTATTCGCTCATGTCAATGCGCACCATGGCGTCCGGGTCGTCGAAGAGGAACTCGGCCAACGCGCGGGCCAGTTCCGTCTTACCGACGCCGGTCGGCCCCAGGAAGAGGAAGGTGCCCATCGGGCGGCGCGGGTCTTGCAGACCGGCGCGGCTGCGGCGCACCGCGTTGGCGATGGCGCGGATGGCGTCATCCTGCCCCACCACGCGCTGATGTAGCCGCTCTTCCATGCGCAGCAGCTTTTCGACCTCGCCCTCCAGCAGCCGCGAGACAGGGATGCCCGTCCACTTGCTGACCACCTGCGCCACTTCGTCGGCGTCCACTTCTTCCTTGAGCATCGCGCCTTCGGCCTGCAACGCCCGCAGATGTGCCTCGTGTTCGGCCAGTTGCTTTTCCAGGCGGGGCAGTTCGCCGTAGCGCAGGCGAGCCGCTGCCTCCAGGTCGTTCAGGCGCTCGGCGCGTTCCAGTTGGACGCGCACCTCGTCAATCTGCGCTTTGGTCTGGCGGATGGCCTGGATGGCCGCTTTCTCCTGCTGCCAGCGAGCCTGTAGCGCGTTGGACTGCTCGCGCAGGTTGGCCAGTTGCTCTTCGAGATCGCGCAGCCGCTCTTTGGACGCCTTGTCGCGCTCCTTCTTGAGCGCCTCGCGCTCGATCTCCAGTTGCATGATCTGACGATCTACATCATCCAGCGCCTGCGGCTTGGAATCGATCTCCATCTTCAGGCGGCTGGCCGCTTCGTCAATCAGGTCAATGGCCTTGTCGGGCAGTTGGCGGTCGGTGATGTAGCGATGGCTGAGCACCGCCGCGGCGATCACTGCGCTGTCCTGAATGCGCACGCCGTGATGCACTTCGTAGCGCTCCTTCAGCCCGCGCAGGATGCTGATGGTGTCCTCGACGCTCGGCTCGTCCACGTAGATCGGCTGGAAGCGGCGTTCGAGCGCGGCGTCCTTCTCGATGTACTGGCGATATTCGTCGAGCGTGGTCGCGCCGATGCAGTGCAGTTCACCACGGGCCAGCATGGGCTTGAGCATGTTGCCCGCGTCCATCGCGCCCTCGGCCTTGCCCGCGCCGACTACCGTGTGCAGTTCGTCCAGGAAGAGGATGATCTGCCCGTCCGAGTCGGCCACTTCCTTGAGCACGGCCTTGAGGCGTTCCTCGAACTCACCCCGATACTTCGCGCCCGCGATCAAGCTGCCCAGGTCGAGCGCCACGATGCGCTTGTCTTTCAGCCCTTCGGGCACGTCCCCATTGACGATGCGCTGCGCCAGCCCTTCGACGATGGCCGTCTTGCCGACGCCCGCCTCGCCGATCAGCACGGGGTTGTTTTTGGTGCGGCGGCTGAGCACCTGGATGACGCGGCGAATTTCCTCGTCGCGCCCAATGACCGGATCGAGCTTGCCCTGCCGCGCCAGCGCGGTCATGTCGCGCCCGTATTTCTCCAGCGCCTGGAAAGTGCTTTCCGGCTCCGGGCTGGTGACGCGCTGCCCGCCGCGAATCTCGGCCAGGGCGCGCAGCACGGTGTCGCGATCCACGCCATGACGGGCCAGCAGGTCGCCGACGGTGCGATCGCCCGTCAGCGCCAGCAACATATGCTCGGTGCTGACGTAGTCGTCGCGCATCGTCCGCGCTTCTTTTTCGGCGTTGGTCAGCACATCAATGATCGCGCGGCTCGCGCCGACCTGCGCCGCGCCATAGACCTTTGGGCGGCTGGCCAGCAGGTTCTCGACCGCCGTAGCCACGACCTGCGGACGCGCGCCGATCTTGCTGATCACCTGCGGCACCACGCCGTCGCTCTGCTGAAGCAGCGCCAGCAACAGGTGTGCCGGTTCGAGTTCGCTATGGTTGTAAGTCTCCGCCAGGCGCTGTGCGGCCATGACGGCCTGCTGCGCCTTGGTGGTGAAACGATTCAGATCCATCGTCCAGTGTCCCCCACTATTCCGTTACAGTATGATTTCGAGCTTCAGTGTAGAACGGGTGCATCAGAAAGGCATCGGAAGGACGTAAGAGGTATATTGGATGGGCGAGGGAACGGTGAAAGAATCAGGGACCGTTTGAAAAGCTTCCCTCATCCTCCAGCCCCTTCGCCCGCGCTGCGGGCGAAGGGGAGCACTCGCGCGACAGACAGTAAGTCCCCTCGCCCCGCGACGCAGTCGTGAGGGAGAGGGGATTGAGGGGTGAGGGGAGACTTGTGGATAATGCATAGCCCCATTGAGGGAGAGGGGGTGGCGCACAGCGCCGGGGTGAGGGGTTATCAAATGGCCTCTAAACCTGCCATCAGGACATCTCAATCGCTCTCTCAGGCTTCCGTAGCCCCCCTGTAAGGGCCTGCTCGCCAGGCACTGGTCTAACTCTCATGTATTTCTCATCTGTAATATATGCAAGTTTAATACATTAGCAGGGCTGAACGCATATAATTGAAGTATAATCAAACCCAAGGCCGTTCAGGCGTGCCCGCGCGTATCCGATAGCTATCAGACTCGCACGAGAGTCGGACATGCAAGCAACGATCCTCTTCGTCGAAGATCACGACGAACTCCGCGACAACGTGGCGCAGATTCTCGCTTTGGAGGGCTACACAGTGGTGGGCGCGACCGACGGCTGTGATGCTCTGGAACAGATCGCGGCAGGTCTGCGCCCCGCCCTGATCATCAGCGATATCATGATGCCGCGCATGGACGGCTATCAGTTCTTCGAGACGGTACGCCGCGACTATCCCCGTCTGCGCGCTATCCCCTTCATCTTCCTGACGGCGCGCGGTTCACGGCACGAGATCGCGCTGGGCAAAGGGTTGGGAGCCGACGATTATCTGGTCAAGCCGTTCGACCCCGCCGAACTGATCGCAGTGGTGCGCGGTAAACTACGCCGCACGGCGGAGCTGCAGGCAGAAGCCGATGAGTCTCTGGCGCAGGCGCGGCGCACCCTGATCCGGCTGCTGGCGCACGAACTGCACACGCCCCTGACCTATGTGACCAATGGTTTCGAGTTGCTGGCGGAAGAGCTGCGACAGCGCCCCGCCGAGACTCTCAGTGAGGATATGCGCGTCAGCCTGGCGCTCATTCACGGCGGCACGGAGCGACTGAACCGGCTGGCCGAACAGACGGCCCTCTACGCGCGGGTTGTCAGCGGACAGGTGAACAATCAGGTGCGCTCGTCGTCTGTACCGCTCAGCCTGGAGTTGTTGCTGTATGATGCCCTGGCCTCTTTAAAAGATATGACCTGTCATTATGTGATTACAGTACAACATTTGGCTCCAGAGGCCCTGCTGGTGCAAGGACTACGGGGCCTGTTGATCACCGCGATTGGGGAAGTCATCCGCAATGCCATGCAGTACGCCCCCCGGGAGTCCACCATCACCATTGACCTGGGGCGCACATCCACGCATGCTCTGCTCAGCGTCCGCGACGAAGGGCCGGGGATTGATCCGGCGCAGCAGGCTACCATCTGGGACGCGATGGTACAGCTTGAGCGCGACACCCGCGAACAACAGGGGGTGGGCCTGGGACTGCCCATCGTGAAGGGCATCGTCGAGGCGCACAATGGTTCGGTCGAGCTGGACAGTCAGCCTGGCGCGGGCACCCGCGTCACGCTTCTGCTGCCGCTGGCCGAGGGATGATTGGCCCTAGAAACCCAGTGACGCTCCGCCGTCTATCAGAATCGTCTGGCCGCGGATCATAAAGGCTTCTGGTGAGCACAGAAACGCCACCACGCCCGCCACGTCTTCGGCGGTGAGCAGTTGTCCGGCGGGAGTGCGGGCCAGCGCGTAGTTGAAACGCTCTTCGAAATGTTCGCGCATACCGGGGAAGTGTTGCAGCGCGTCGGTGCGCACCATCCCCGCCGACACGGCGTTGACCACGATGCGCAGCGGGGCGAGTTCCACCGCCAGGTAGCGCGTCACCGCTTCTAGCGCCGCTTTCGACGCGCCCACCACCACGTATTCCGGCAGCACGCGCTGCGCCCCAATGCTGGAGACGTTCACGATCGCGCCGCCGCCCCGCTCTGCCATGACCGGCGCGGCATGTTGCGCCAGGAACAGCGCCGCCCGCGCGTTGATGTTCATCGTCCAGTCCCAGCCCTTGACGCGCTGTTCCAGCACGGGGCGGTTGTAGCCAGACGCCGCGTTGTGGATCAGGATATCGAGACCGCCAAAGGCCACCAGGGTTTCGTCTACCAGGCGTTTGAGATCGTCCGGCTGACCCACATCTGCGCGCACCACATGCGCCCGCCGCCCCAGAGCGCAGATGGCGGCGGCGGTCTCTTCGGCGGGGGCGCGGTTGCGAAAATAATTCACCACCACGTCGGCCCCCTCAGCGGCCAGGCGCAAGGCGATGGCCTTGCCGATCCCGCGCCCGCTGCCGGTGATCAGCGCGATCTTGCCCGCAAAGCGGAGAGACGGCTGCTGCATGGGGATGCTCCTCTCACAGCGGTTGGATTTCGATGGTGTCGAGCGCCAGCCATTGCGGTTCCAGCGTCGCCAGCAGGCCGAAGCTCAATCGTCCTTGCGGTGTGACTACCGCGTATTGATTGTCCAGCCAGGCGATGAAGCCCAGCGGTCCGCGCGGGGCGCAGGGCGCTTCGTGCACTGTAGTTCCATCTACGGCGAAGTGCACGCGATCGGTGCGCCATTCCAGGGTGTACGTATGCGGTTCGTCCAGGCGGACGGGCAGCAACGCCTCCGACACCGCCATCGCCCGTTGCGCCAGCGGCCACAGTGCCTGATAGAGCTGAGCCGAGCGCATCAGCAGGAAACCGGGCAATGCCAGCGGGAGCATCGCCGCAAACGACAGCCGCGCCGCGTCTATGGTGGCCGCTTTCCAGCCCCAGCCGGGCACGTCGCGGGCCAGGGCCATATTGCTGGGCGGTGAGGCGAAGAAGAACCATACTGCGCGCGGCAGCCGCGGCCATCTGCGCCAGCCGGGGACGAACGGCTCGTTCCACAGCCCAAAACCTGCCGTGCCCCGCAGCGCCCCGGCGTCGTGCGAGGCCCAGGCGTGCACTGTCAGGCGCAGGGGCGGTCGCCAGGGGAACGCCCAGCGGGGCAGCCCGGCGTAATCACTGATCTGCGCGTCGCTATACTGGTGAACGTCCGCCAGACCGAGCGCGCAGCGCAGCAGGCCGTCCCCCAGCTTCAACGAGCCGCTACCGCTCGTCCAGGGATGCCAGCGCGGGGCGAGCACTGGACTGTCGAATGTTTCGATCACCGCGGGCGCGCTGCTGCTCACAGATGGCCTGCCCTCATCCCTCACCCGGCTGCCAGCGCCCCAACCGACCGCAGATGTTCTCCCAGCGTCTGGCGGAACGTTTCTGGCAGTTCGCGATGAATGGCGTGTCCACAGTCAAACAACACCAGCCGCCCCTGTACGGTGCGGGACACGAATTCATGGGCGACGTGTGCGGGGTTGAGCGCGTCATGACGGCCCAGCATCAGCAGCAGCGGACAGGCGATCTCGCCCGCCCGGCTCAGGCTGACATCGCCGCCGCTGTCAATGATCTGCTTCATGGCCGTCACCCAGCCCAGCACCATGCGCTCGATGTGCTCCGGCCCGTGCAGGGCGCGCAGTTCGTCATCTACCCAGGTGGGCGGCCACTTCTGTTGCACCAGCGGGCGCAGTTCCGGCGGGAAATAGCCCACTGCGCCCCACGCCGCCACCGATTGCACCAGGTCGGGGCGCAGGATGGGCAGCAACAGAGCCACTTCACCGCCGTCGCTGAAGCCCACGATATGCGCCTGCGTGACGCTGAGGGCGTCGAGCCAGGCGGCCACGTCTTCGGCGTCGCGGCGGTAGAAGTCGCGCGGATAGGTGCGCGGCTTGGGGCCGGAGCGCCCATACCCGCGCCGGCTGAGCGCCAGCACGCGGCAATGGGGCCGCAGCCAGGCGATCTCTGGCGCGAAGGTATGATCCCACGCGCCCAGCCAACCGTGGATCAGCACGACAGCGGGGTTGTCACCGCCGGTGTCCTCATAATCAATCGTCGCGCCGTTGACGGATAGGACGGGCATGGCACACTCTCACTGCTCCTTGGCAGCAGGCTATTCGCTACTGTTGGATAGATAGGGGGCAAGTTCTTCGCGCAGATTGGTCTCTGGACGGAAGAGGATGGCCTGCATCCCCATCGTCTGTGCGCTGCGCACATTGGCCAGCGTGTCGTCAATGAGCACGGCGTCGCGCGGCGCGACGCGCAGTTCGTGCAGGGCCACGCGGTAGGCTGTCGGGTCGGGTTTCATCACGCCGATCTGCGCCGAAACGAGCACCGGTTCGAACAGGTCGCGGATGCCCAGCTCGCGCAACCTGTTTTCCAGTTGCAGGGATTCGTTGCACAGCATGGCCACGGCGTAACCCTGCTGACGCAGTTCGCGGATGTAGTCCAGCACGCGATAGTTGAGACGGTCGCCGCTGAAGTAATCGCGGCGCAGTTGGCTGATGTCGTCTCCGCGCATGTAGAGCAATTCGGCCACCCCGCGCCAGTACGCCGCTTCGGAGATGCGCCCCAACTGTGCCTGCACCCACAGGTCGCTGTGATGCACGGCGCGTTCCACGCTACCGATGGGCAATCCCAGACGGGCGTCCCAGGCGTGGCGCGGGCTATAGTCCTCGGTGCGCACGATCACGCCGTCGAAGTCGAAGATAAGCGCTTTGATCATGGTCTTGTGTGTTAAAATCTCCTCAGGAGGAGCCGCCAAGACACCTCAACAAGCATAACGAACCGGGGCATGAATTACCAATGACCACCCCAACTGCCACGACCCGACCGTTGCCAGGCCGCCGGGCGCGCCCGCTGCGCTTCTATCAGCGCTGGTGGATTCTGGCCAACACCATGAGCGATGGTCTGCTTCAACATCTGTGGTGGGCCATTGATCGCTTTTCCAAGCACGGCCCGCGCGAGTCCGCGGCGCTGGCCTACTATGCCACTTTCTCGCTGTTTCCGCTGCTGATCCTGCTGATCATCGTGATTGGCACCTGGCTGGGGCCTGCCGCCGCTCGCGATCAGATAGACGGGGTGCTGCGGGTCTTCCTGCCCGCTTCCACGGCCAGCTTTCTGCAGGACAGCATCGCCGAGACGCTGAATCAGCGCGGCTCGTTCGGCGCGGTAGCGGGTATCTCGCTGTTGTGGTCGTCGCTGGGGTTCTTCTCCAGCCTGTCGTCGGCGCTCAGCCGCACCTTCCGCGACGAAAAGGGCTACAACACCTGGAGCGGGCGGCTGATCGGGCTGGGGATGATGGTGGCGTTGGGCGTGCTGTTGGCGGCTTCGCTGGCAACCACGCTCGTCTTCAACCTGCTCGACCTGATCATCTTCGGCTCGCTGTCGTGGCTGACGGCTACCTCGCTGGTGGTGCCCTTCAGCCTCAGCGTGGCGATCTTCGCTTTCCTGTATCGCTTCATCCCTCGCCGACGGGTGCGTTGGGACGCCATCTGGGTGGCGGCGTTGCTGGGCGGTAGCGCCTGGGAAATTGCCAAGCGCCTGTTCACCTGGTACCTGGACAACCTGGCGTCCTATAGCTTGGTCTACGGCTCGGTCGCCACGATGATCGTGTTGATGTTCTGGGTGTACCTGACGGGCATCATCATCCTGCTGGGCGGCGAGGTGTGCGTGGCGCTCGACGACTGGATGAGCAAGCGCTCGGTGCACAGCCCGGAACTGTCCAGCACCGACCGCGGGGAGTGGTGACGGCTCTGCCCGCTAAAGCGGGGAGCTTCCCAGGCTACGCACGCCGCAACTGGCCACGTTAGCGCCTGGCGGCCCCGTCCGGGCCGACTTGCCGCTGAAACCAAGATATTCCGAGCGGCATTCACGTTCTGAATATATCACGGGAGAAGAAAGGGGGCAAGCGCCATTCCCCACCGGGCTAAAGCCCGGTGTCCCCTGGCGCAATTTCTATGGGCCTCGTTGTCCCCTCTCGATGCCTGGCTTATCATTATCCACATCTTGAGCCGATGGCCCTCATCCCCCGGCCCCTTCTCCCGCAGCGCGGGCGAAGGGGAACGCTCGTGCGAGACCCTCGCCCCGCGACGCCGTCGCGAGGGAGAGGGGATTCAGGGGTGAGGGGCGGCAGACTGCGGCAAATTGCCTGTTACCTCTTGCACGCACCCGCATGGTTCAGGGGCGGGACAAGAAATCAGGAAATATAGTAAACTGCGCTGGGGGTGAGGTAAGCAGGCGCAAAGTTTTGCTGAGTTCACGGAGAAAATTCCGGAGTTTTGTTCAGTCTGTCTTCTTTGCGCCCCTGGCGTCTCGGCGGTTCAAGACCCTTGCCCAAGACGCGAATGCACCCTCTTTTGACAACCGGTTTGCGGACGCGGTACGCTTGAAGTACCCGACCACAACACGTCGCCAGAGACACTTATTGAGCAGACCATGCGCGTTGAGCTGAGGAATATCAACAAATCATTTGGCCCCATCCGCGCCAATCAGGACATTTCGCTGACCTTTGAAGGTGGGCGCATCTATGCCATCCTGGGCGAGAACGGCGCGGGCAAAAGTACCCTCATGAAGATCATGTCTGGCTATCAGTCTGCCGACAGCGGGACGATCCTGGTAGACGATCAGCCGGTCGAACTGCACGCCCCCACTGACGCCATCGCTCATGGCATCGGGATGCTCTATCAGGACCCGCTCGACTTCCTGCCGTTCACTGTTCTGGAGAATTTCATCGCTGGCAGGCCGGCGGGCTTCCTGCCCGACATGCAGACCGCGCGCCGCGATTTCCTGGCACTGGCCGGGCGCTTCGGCTTCGCGCTTGACCCCGACGCCTATGTGGATATGCTCACCATCGGCGAGCGACAGCAGCTTGAGATTCTGCGCCTGCTCTCGCTCAACGTGCGCGTGCTGGTGCTGGACGAGCCGACGACTGGCATCAGCGCGGAGCAAAAGAACGCGCTGTTCGGCGTGCTGAAGGCGCTGGCCCGCGACGAGGGCATGACCGTCATCCTGGTGTCGCACAAGCTCGAAGACGTGATCGAGCTGTGCGATCACGCTTTCGTGCTGCGGCGCGGGCGACTGGTGGGCGAAAAAGAAGTGCCGTGCCCCATCAGTGACCTGGTGGAGCTGATGTTCGGCAAGGTCATCGAACGGCAAGAGCGCGTTGCTATGCCCGCCGGCCCACCGGTGCTCACCGTCGAAAACCTGTGTCTGGCCTGCCATCGCCTGACAGTTGAACGCCTGTCGCTGGAGGTGCGCGCGGGTGAGGTGATCGGGCTGGCCGGGCTGGACGGCAGCGGACAGGCTGAGTTCATCCGCGCCTGCACGGGCCTCTATCCGCCGGAGAGCGGCGTGATTCGCATCAACGGGCGCGACATGACGCACGCGCCCTACCATGCTTTCCGGAACGCGGGAGTGGCCTTTCTGCCCGCCGGACGCCTGGAAGAAGGGCTGATTCACGGCATGACCCTCACGCAGCACTTCGCGTTGACGCTGCCCAGCCGCGCGCCCTGGGTCAACTGGATGCGCGCCCGCCAGGTGACGGACGAGCGCATCCGCCGCTTCAACGTCAGGGGACGGCCCGGCAGCCCCGTGCAGACGCTCTCCGGCGGCAATCAGCAGCGCTTCGCCCTGTCGTTGTTGCCGGAGCAACTGAAGCTGCTGCTGCTGGAACATCCGACGCGCGGCCTGGACGTGGAGAGCGCCAACTACATCTGGGAACAACTGCTGGCCCGTCGCGCCGAGGGCACAGCCATTGTCTTCATCTCCGCCGAACTGGACGAGATCGTCACCTACAGCGATCGCATCCTGGTCTTCTTTGGCGGACGGGTGACGCTGGTGGACGACCCGGCGCACATGACGGCTAGCCGGCTGGGTGAACTCATCGGCGGGAGGGTGTAAAGCATGGCTTCGACGGCCCGACAACGTGTGTCGCCCGTCCCTGGCTGGCGAGGACAGATGCTGTGGCGCGCGGCGCTGGACCTGCTGCCAGCGGCGCTGGCTCCGGTAGTGGGCATCGTCGTCGCCCTGCTGATCATCGTGCTGATCCTGGAATGGCAGGGGGCCGATCCGCAGGTAGCTTGGCGCTATGTCTACGAGGGCACGCTGGAGTCGGCGGCCAAACGCGCCGACCTGGTGGCCTTCTGGATGCCGCTGGCCATCACTTCCTTTGGCCTGGTGCTCACCTACACCGCCGGTCTGTGGAATATCGGCGTGGAAGGGCAACTGATCATGGGGGCCATTGGCGCTACCTGGGCCGTGCGGCTCTTTGCGGAAAGCAAGAACCCGCCGCTGGGCCTGGATATGGGGCGCAATGGCATTCTGACGGCCTGCTTCGTCTTCGCGGCTAGCGCCGGGGCGCTGTGGGCGACACTGGCCGCGGTGCTCAAGACGCGCGGCGGCGTCAATGAAATCTTCGGCGGCGTGGCGCTCAACTTCATCGCGCAGACGTTCAACATGTATCTGATCTCCAACGGCGGCCCCTGGCAACCGCCCGGCAGCCGCGCGACGGAGACGGCGCGCTTCCCGGAGATCGCGCGCCTGCCGGTGTTTGAGGAATATCGCCGGCTCAGCCCGACGACGATCTATCTGACGGTCGCTGCTTTCGTCGTGGTCTTCCTGATCATGTATATCTCTCGCTGGGGGCTACAACTGCGCGCACAGGGCAAGAACCGTAAGTCGGCCTTCCTGCTAGGTGTGCGCACCGAACGCAACACGGTGCTGGCGATGGCCCTGTGTGGCGCGATGGCCGGGCTGGCCGGAGCCTTCCGCGTGCTGGCCCCCGACGTGATCAAGCTGACAGCCACGCCATCGGGCGGGATGGGTTTTCTGGCGATTCTGGTGGTGTTGCTGGCGTCTGTCTCGCTGGTGCTCACGCCCTTCGTGTCGTTCGTGTTCGCCGTGCTATCCAAGGGCGGGCAGCGCCTGGAGAGCGGTTTTCAGTGGGACTACGGCTTGACGCTTGACCGATCGCTGGTGCGAGTGTTGCAAAGCACCGTTGTGTTGATGGTGGTGCTGGCCTTCGGGGTGCGCAACCGCTTCTTCCCGCCGCGCAGCGCACAGCCGAGGGCTGAGGATGAAGAGGAAATTGACCGAACCTGAGAGCTATGCCTGCCGTACGTTGGGAATATCTCACCGTCTATCTGTCTGGTGCACTCGATTTTCCGGAGGCCGTGGGCCGGGCTGAGCAACTGATCTGGGCGGGCAAGTCGCTCACCCAGCAACTGAACGAACATGCCGCGCAGGGGTGGGAGATCATAGACCTGCGCTGGCTCTCGGAACTGGAGATGATGGTCACTTTTCGCCGCCCCAAGCCCCCTGCGCCACGCATGCGCTCAGGCTCCAAGAGCGGCGGCTAAAAGTAGTTGAACGAGCGAGGCGACGATGACCGGTTTGGAAAGCACTCTCCGCGGGATCGTCCGCGCGGCGGCCCCCATTGTCATCGCCGGGCAGGGCGAGCTGATCACCGAACGCTCCGGCGTGATCAATCTGTCGCTGGACGGGACGATCATGCTCTCCGCCATGACGGCGCACGTGGTGGTGCGCGAGACGGGCAGCCTGCTACAGGCGGTGCTGGCGGCCATGCTCGTTGGCGCGGCAGTGGCCTTCGTGGTGGTCTTTTCCAGCATCGGCCTGCGGCTCAATCAGGTGGCCGTAGGGTTCGTGCTGACCATCCTGTGCGCCGACCTGGCTATCTTTCTGGGCAAGCCGCATTTCAACCTGCCCGGCAAAGAGATTCCTCATATGCCGATCCCTGTGCTGCGCGATATTCCGCTGCTGGGGCCGGTGCTGTTCGATCACAACCCGCTGATCTACTTCAGCCTGCTGCTGACGGTGCTGGTGTGGTTCTACATCTACCGCACGCGCCCCGGCCTGACGCTGCGCAGCATCGGCGAGCAGCCGGAGGCGGCGTTTGTGCGCGGCACGCCGGTCAACCGGTTGCGCTACGTCTATACCCTGGTGGGCGGATCGCTGGTGGGGCTGGCCGGGGCGACCTACTCGCTCTCGGTCAAGTTGGGCTGGAAGGAAGACCTCAGCGGCGAGGGCTGGATCGCGCTGGCGATCGTCATCTTCGGGCTGTGGATTCCCTGGCGCGTGGCGCTGGGCGCTTATCTGATTGTCGGGCTGCGCTCGATCGCCATTGATCTGCAGGACAACAAGGTGATTGACCTGCCCGCGCAGATCATCAACATGCTGCCCTGGTTCCTGATGATCCTGACCCTGCTACTGGCAACCAGCGGCGTGCTGACACGCCTGGATCGCTATACGCCGGAGCGCTTCCGCCCCTATGTGCGGCGCTTCACGCGGGCGGCTCCGCCCCGCGCCCTGGGCACGACGTTTGAGAAACACTAGTTGCTCCTCATCCCCCGGCCCCTTCGCCCGCGCTGCGGGCGAAGGGGAGCGCTCGCGCGACAGACAGTAAGTCCCCTCGCCCCGCGACGCAGTCGCGAGGAAGAGGGGAGTTAGGGGTAAGGGGCAGCAGGCTGCGGCAAACGGCCTGGTCACAGTTTGCGCGCGCTCGCCCGCAGCGTTGACCTCACCCCCGCTCGGCGCTGGCGCGCCTCCAAGCCGGGCGAAGCGAGGCTGGGGGTGAGGTAAAGTGGCAAGCGGTTTGCTGCAATCCTCCTGCACCCCCCGGCGGTGCTATTGACAGCCCCTGGCCGCTCTGTATAATCGTCACGGCACGACGGGGAGCAGGGCTGCTGCCTCCCTGACATCTCAGGGCTATAGAGGGAATCATGCTGGCTGAGCTACGGCATATCGCCTGGACACGCTGGAAAATCATCGGGGACGTCTACGGCGATTTTCAGGCGCGGCTGTTTGCCGTCTTGTTCTACTGCACCATCTTTGTGCCCTTTGCGCTGGCGGTGCGCCTGTTTTCTGACCCCTTGTGCATCCGCAAGCCACCGGCAACCTGGTTCGAACGCGCGCCGGTCGGCAGCTCACTCGACGAAGCACGCAGACAGTTCTAGTCTAGGCTACACGATGGACATTCTCGGCGTCTCCTGTTTCTACCACGACTCGGCGGCGGTCTTGCTGCGCGACGGGCAATTGGTGGCCGCCTCGATGGAAGAACGGCTCTCGCGCAAGAAGCACGATAACGGTTTCCCCGCGCGGGCCATTGATTTTTGCCTGGCTCAGGGTGGCATCAAAGGGCCAGACCTGGACTATGTGGTCTTCTACGAGAAGCCCATGGTCAAGGTGGGGCGCATCCTGCAAACCGCGCTGGCTACCTTCCCCCGCTCGTGGTCGTTCTGGCGCGAAGCCGTCACCGCCTACGTCAGCGAGAAGTTCTGGATCAAGAGCCTGCTCCAGCAATATCTGGGCGTGCCTCCGCAGAAGATTCTCTTCTGCGATCATCACCTGTCGCACGCGGCCAGCGCATTTTTTGCCTCGCCCTTCGAAGAAGCGGCGGTGATCACCGTAGACGGCGTGGGCGAGTGGACGACCACCACCATGGGCCTGGCCAAAGGCTCGTGGAACGGGGCGGGCGAGAACGCCATCAACCTGTTCTGGGAGCAGCGCTTCCCGCACTCGCTGGGGCTGCTCTATTCGGCCTTCACGGCCTTCCTGGGCTTCGAGGTCAACGAGGGCGAGTACAAGGTGATGGGCATGGCTCCCTACGGCGAGCCGACCTACGTAGACAAGGTGCGCAAGCTGATCACCATTCACGACGACGGCAGCTTCCACCTCAACATGGATTACTTCGCCTATCACTATTCCGCCTCGCAAAGCTTCAACCGCAAGTTCATTGATCTGTTCGGCGAACCGCGCGTGCACGGCGAAGATTTCTTCACCGCCCGCAGTGCGCCGCACCGCGCCGGCGAGACCGAAGCCGTCCGCCGCAATCAGTACTACGCCGACATCGCCCGCAGCATTCAGCAGGTGACCGAAGAAGCTTTGCTGGCCATGGCCAACGCGCTCTACAAAAAGACGGGCGCGAAAAAGCTGGTGATGGCCGGGGGCGTGGCGCTCAACAGCGTGGCCAATTTCCGCATCCTGGCCGAGACACCTTTTGAGGATGTTTACATTCAGCCCGCCGCTGGCGACGACGGCGGCGCGTTGGGCGCGGCGCTGTGGGCCTATCACGTGGTGCTGGGGCAACCGCGTAAATTCGTCATGACCGACACCTACTACGGCCAGGAATTCAGCGATGGCGAGATCCGCGCTTTCCTGGATCGCGAGGGTATCCCCTACGAGCAGTTCGACGACGAGGACAGGCTGATTGACCGCGTGGTGGACGAAATCCTGGATCAGAAGGTGATCGGCCTGTTCCAGGGGCGCTACGAATGGGGGCCGCGCGCGTTGGGCAACCGCAGCATCCTGGCCGACCCGCGTCGTGCCGAGATGAAAGACATCATCAACACCAAGATCAAGTTCCGCGAGCCGTTCCGCCCCTTTGCGCCGGTGGTGTTGCAGGAACGCGCCGCCGAATTCTTCGACTACCCCAACGTGGAGACGAACATGCTGCCACGTTTCATGCTCGCCGTCAGCCCGGTGAAGCCGGACAAGCTCGACGTGGCCAAAGCCACCACGCACGAAGGCGGCACCGGGCGCTTGCAGACGATTGACCGCGCCACCAACCCGCGCTACTATGAAATGGTACGTCGCTTTGGCGAAGCGACGGGCGTGCCGATCCTGGTCAATACGTCGTTCAACCTGCGCGGTGAGCCGATCGTCAGTTCGCCCGCCAATGCCTGGTGGACCTTCAGTCACAGCGAACTGGACTGGCTGGTGATGGGGTCGTTCCTGGTGGGCAAAGACGCCAAGAAGAGGTCGTGACCATGTCTTCCAATGCTTCTCCTCAACGCCGCGGCGGGGCGCTCAGCGGGCTGAAAGCGCGCCTGGGCATCCTGGGCGAGTTGTTCGCTTTCCTGTGGGCTGCCAAGATGTGGTGGCTCATCCCCATGATCATCGCCCTGATCGCCTTCGCGCTGCTGATCGTGCTCGGTTCGGCCAGCGGCGGCGGCCCCCTGATCTACACCCTCTTCTAGGAGGTGCGCGATGACCGACTGGGTGATCGCCGTGCTGATCGGCGCGGGCGTGGGGCTGTTGCTGGGCATCAAGATCGCGCACGACTCCAACGCCCGGCAACCGGTACTGGGAGGCATTCCCGCCAGGCTGTTCCACTACCTGGCCTGCGCGGGCCTGAGCGGGATGCTGCCGTTCATCATCGCCGGCATTGTCGTAGGGTTGTCGTTTCTGGCGCTGTTCGGGACAGCAATCGGCTTTCTGGTATTGACCGGCGTTTTCCTGCTGGCCTACGCCGGGTTCGAGTCCGGCACGGGTAGCCGGTCGGCGGCGCACTGAGGCGCTGTGGCTTCGGGCAGAAAAATCTGGGGGAGCAGAGATCGATTTGCTCCCCCAGTTTCTTCAGACACCCCGCTATATCCTGGCACGTGTCGCCTGCGGCGCGGAGAACGCAGAGGAAAGCGCTGGCATTTTCCGCGCCCCCGCCCCTCAACAGCGAATGCCACCCTACGGACGCGGCTCCAGCGTCACCGGAATCTCCAGGGTCATGCCGCTGCGCAACACGCGCAGGGTAATCCTGTCGCCCGGCAGCGTGTTCACTTCCAGGTAGCTGATCAGGTCACTCATATCTTCGACGGGCACATCGTTGACGGCCACGATCACGTCGCCGCCCACCGCCAGCCGCCCAAAGGGCGTGTTGACCGTGCGCATCGAGCCGATCAGGCCCGCCTTCTGCGCCGGACCACCGCGCGTCACCTCGCTGACCAGCGCGCCGCGCACGTCGTCGGCCAGGCCCATCGCCTGACGATGTTCGGGTCGCAGCGTGGTGCCCGCGATGCCCAGCCAGCTATGCTCGTACTTACCTTTGGCGATCAGATAGGGCACGATGCGCCGCACCGTGTTCGACGGGATGGCGAAGCCCACCCCAGAAGCCGTGCGCGAACTGCTGAGGATGGCCGTATTGACGCCGATCACCCGCCCGTCCGCGTCGAGCAGCGGGCCGCCGCTGTTACCGGGGTTGATGGCCGCGTCGGTCTGGATCAACTCCGGAATACTGAAGTTGTTCTCGTTCTGCAGGCTGCGATCCAGCGCGCTGACAATGCCCTGAGTGAGCGTGAAGTCCTGCCCAAAGGGGTTGCCGATGGCATAGACGCGCTGCCCCACGAACACTTCATCCGAGTTGGCGAAGGTGACCGGTTTGAGGGCGACTTTCGTGGGATCAACCTTGATCACAGCCAGGTCGGCGTCTGGATCGCGGCCTACCAGTTCGGCCTCCAGGATCGTGCCGTCCACGAAAGTGACTTCGATGTACTGTGCACCCTCGATGACATGGTTGTTGGTGACGATGTGCCCGTCGGTGTCAATCACAAAGCCACTGCCCGTACCACCGCCGCCGCGCATCACCACCGAGACATGCACGACAGAGGGGGTCACTTCGTCATACATGCGGGCCAGGCGCAATTCACCGTCGTCGGGCGTATAGGGCGCGCCAGCGGGCAACGCCGCCAACCGATCGGCACCGCCGCTCTGCGCCTGTGCGCTCCATACACTGGCGATCGCGCCCACCGTCAGAACCGCTACCAACGCCAGCGCAACAAGAGTACGCTTCTTCATGGCCGTTTTCCTTTCCCTGGAACAGGGAATCGGGAGTTGTGAGCGTCAGGGAACTGAGCGGCTGTTCCCCACCCTCAAAACTCCTGACTCACGACTCCGCACCGTTTGCTAACGCTATTCTGTTCAGTGATACCCCCGCAACATAGAAACTGCATTGGAGACTGGTGAGAAATTGCTAAGAAACCCTTCAGTGACGACCTACCCCTGGCAGCCTACCTGAGGAGTTTTGTAACTATCGGCGCGGCGGGCAGGGGTGCTACACTGAGAGCAGGCATATCGCCATCGTTCGTTTAAGAGAGCTTAGGAGAACAGGAGTTTATGAGAGGCAGCTTATGACCCCAGCAAGAGTAATTACGCACGACGTAGTCGTCGTCGGGGCGGGGTTGGCCGGTACCTGGGCAGCCATGACCGCCATGCAGGAAGGCGTGCGCGACGTAGCTGTGCTTTCCAAGCTGCATCCCCTGCGTTCGCACAGCGGCGCGGCGCAGGGAGGCATCGCCGCCGCCCTGAACAACGTGCGTCCGGTGGCGGGCACCGGCCCGCGCGGTCCCCTCGAACAGCTCCCGCCCGATGCCGAGCCGATTGATAGCTGGGAACTGCACATGTTCGACACCATCAAGGGGTCGGACTGGCTGGGCGACCAGGACGCCATCGAGATCATGGTCAAGGATGCCATCGAGATCGTCTACGCCTACGAGCACATGGGCTGTGTGTTCAGCCGCACGCCCGACGGACGCATTGCTCAGCGGCGCTTCGGCGGACACAGCGTCCCCCGCGCCAACTACGCCGCCGACTGGACAGGGCATGTCCTGCTGCACACCATTCACGAGCAGGCCCTCAAGCACGGCGTCAGGTTCTATAGCGAGTGGTTCGCGCTCGACCTGATCGTCGAAGATCGCGTCTGTAAGGGCGTGGTCGCCATGAACATTCACACAGGCGAGATCGTCACCCTGCACGCCAAAGCGGTCATGTTCGGCACGGGCGGCTATGGCCGCGCCTGGAAGATCACGTCCAACGCCACCTCCAACACCGGCGACGGGGTCGCCATCGCCTACAACGCTGGCGTGCCGCTGATGGATATGGAGTTTGTGCAGTTCCACCCGACGGGGCTATATCGGCACGGCATCCTGATGAGCGAAGCCTGCCGCGGCGAAGGCGGCTATCTGCTCAACAAGCATGGCGAGCGCTTCATGGAACGCTACGCGCCGGACAAGATGGAGCTGGCCCCGCGCGACCTGGTCAGCCGCTCCGAACAGCGCGAAATTGACGAGGGGCGCGGCGTGGAAGAAGACGGCCAGGGCATCTACCTGGACCTGCGTCACCTGGGCCGCGAACGGATTCTGGAACGGCTGCCGCAGGTGCGCGACATTGCCCTCAAGTTCGCTGGCGTGGACATCATAGACGAGCTATGCCCCATTCAACCGACCGCGCACTATAGCATGGGCGGCATCCCTGCTACAGCGGACGGACAGGTGATCGCCGACGCAGAGGGCACGCCCATCGTGGGCTTCTACGCGGCGGGCGAGTGCGCCTGCATCAGTGTGCACGGGGCCAATCGTCTGGGCACCAACAGCCTGCTCGACGCCTCTGTCTTCGGGCGACGGGCGGGCCGCGCCATCGCCGAATTCGTCAAAGGGGGGGCAGCGCTGCACCCCATCGAAGGCGACCCGGCAGCGGCAGCGCGGCAGCGTATCGCCCGCCTGATGAGCGACCCGCCGAACGGCAAAGCGGAATCCTGGGCGGCAGTCGCCCGCGCGCTCAAAGAGACCATGACCGCCAACGTGGGGATCTTCCGCGACGAAGAGCGCCTCAAGCTGGCGCTGGCCGATATTCGCGCTTTGCAGGAGCGCTTTGACCGTGTCCGCGTGATGGATCGTAGCGCGCGCTTCAACACCGACGTGCTGGGTGCGATCGAGACTGAGCATCTGCTCACCTTCGGCGAGGTGATCGCGGTCAGCGCGCTGGCGCGCACCGAGAGTCGCGGCGCGCACGCTCGCACCGACTACCCGAAGCGCGATGACGAGCACTGGCTGAAGCATACCGTCGCCCACAAGACGCCGGATGGCCCGACGCTGAGCTACCGGCCAGTGACCATTGACTGGGAGAAGTATCCGCCGCAGGAGCGGAAGTACTGAGAGAAGTTATCAATTATCAGTTGTCAGTGATCGGTCATCAGGCTGTGACCAGCGTCGGCGACTATCCCTGGGTGGCGCGAGGAAGGCGCAGACAGACCGGAAGGGAACTGACAACTGAGCGCCGATCACCGAAAACTTTTGCCGGAGGCACTCTTTATGACGACAAACGGCTCTGTCCCGACTGTGACCATCCGCATTCAGCGCTTCAATCCGGATGTGGACAAACGACCTTACTGGCAGGAATTCACTGTCAAAGCGACGCCGGGCAAGACCATCCTCGACGCGCTGCACGAGATCAAGGAAGAGCAAGACGGCAGCGTGACCTTTCGCCGCTCCTGCCGCCATGCCATCTGCGGGAGCTGCGCAGCGAACGTCAACGGCAGGAACATGCTCATCTGCGATGCGCCGCTACGCGACCATGTGGATCGCAAGGGGCGCGTGACCCTGCGCCCGCTGCCCTATCTGCCAGTGATCAAAGACCTGGTAGTTGACCGCACGACCTTCTGGGAACAATACCTGCGCGTCAAGCCCTGGTTGATCCCGCCGGATAACATCCCCGAAAAGGAGTTTCGCATCAGCCCGGAGGAGGTGGCCGCGCTGCGCAATGCGGAGCGGTGCATCATGTGCGGCGCGTGCTACTCATCCTGCCAGGTGATCGCCCTCACCAAACAATACATCGGCCCGCACGCCCTGCTGAAAGCCTTCCTGCGCGTGCTCGATCCGCGCGACAGCGCGCCCAAAGAACGGCTCGACGACCTGGATCGCGGAGATGGCGTCTATCGCTGCCACACTATCTTCAACTGCATTGACGCCTGCCCCAAGGGGTTGAATCCCACCGCTGCCATCGAGACCCTGCGCAAACTGGCCATGAAGCGGCAGGCGTTCGAGGCGGCTCGCCGCGAGCGCCAACGCCGTCTCGACCAACCTATCGAAGTAGTGGGCGAGGCTCCCTTGCTCTCCGGAGGTGAGTGATCATGTATCGCAGTTCCGGATTCATCGCTTTCCTGTTGCGCCGCGTGACTGGCGTGGCCCTGGTGCTCTATCTGTTGCTGCATATGTGGGTCATCGGTGGCATCAACAGCGGCGCAGAGACCTTCAACAGCCGCATGGACTTTCTGGGTAAGCCCATCTTCCGCCTGCTGGAGATCGGCCTGCTGGCGGCGGTGGTCTATCACGGCGTGGACGGCATCCGCCTGCTGATCGTGCACTACTTCGACGTGACGGAGTACCGGCGCAGCCTGTTCTATGCAACGCTGGTGGTGTCGGCCATCCTGGTTATCGCGGGCGGCCTGCCCATTCTGCTGTTCGCGCTGGAGTGAGGGGGGAAGAGACCATGCGCATTTTCCTGTTGCAACGCTGGACGGCCATCGCCCTGCTCTTCTTCCTGACGTTGCATATGGTGGTGGTGCACTATCCGCCGGGGCATATCAACGTGGATCGCGTGCTGGAGCGGCTGGACAACCCGCTGTGGAAAGCCATTGACATCGCCTTTCTGGCCGCCGTGCTGACTCACGCCCTGGCCGGAGCCTATGTAGTCATCACCGACGTGCAGCGCTTCAACGTCTACCGGCGGGCGCTGGCCTGGGTGGTGGTGATCGCTGGAGCTTTGCTCTTCGTCTACGGGACGCAGACCATCCTGGCCTTCTGAGCCGGGCATATCAGAGGCGTTCGGATAAGGGCGGCATCAGCGCGGCCAAGCGCCCTTGCGAAACTGTTCGATGGCCGCGATGCCGCCCTGTGCGGCGATGGTGCAGATCGAGTCGGGGGTAGTACGGTCGTAGACATAAGTGGGGGCGTTGACCTTGACTGGCTTCACCCCCGCCTGTACAGCGCGCTGAAACAGCGCATTTCCGGCAGAGTAGGCCAGGGCGGGGAAACCGCCCAGCCGAAAGAACAGCCGGCGACGGATGACGAAGGTCGCATCAATGATGCACTGATCGAGGTGCACCCTGACTGCGGGGTTTTCGCGGTCGGCGACGTAGGGGTCGCCGATAATTTGCACCCCGCCGTGCAGGAAATTCGCACAGGGGTGTTGCTCGATGACTTTCCGACGGGTAGCGAGATGATCCGGGGCGAACCAGTCGTCCGAGTCGAGAAAGGTCAGGAATTTACCCTTGGCCAGACGCGCTCCCGCGTTGCGACTGAGGGCCAGCCCGCGGTTCTCCTGCTGGACATAGTGCAGATTAGGAGCCTGGCGCAGATAGGGTTGCACCACCTCCGCCGTGCGATCGGTGCTGCCATCATCAATGATGAGCGCTTCCCAGTCGGTCTCGTGCTGGATGAGCAGAGAATCAAGCGCGCGTGGCAAAAGGTGGGCACGGTTGAAGGTGCATAGAAGGACCGAAAAGAAGGGGGATGTCATCGCCAAGCGCTTCTCAGGCTCCCTGACTCTGCAGATAAACCGTGAGGTACGATCTGTCGTCTCACTTTGAATGTTAAGAAAAGCAGGCCCGCATTGCCCACTTGTAGAACGTTTTCTCAGCCCTTTCACATCCCAGGGCCAGATGCTTTATACTTGGCGGTGTACTGGTGATAGAGAGTGTGAAGAGATAGCGCCGTGGAATTACTGATCCTGTTGGTGGTGGCGGTAGGCGCGTTCATGGCATTTGTAGCAGGGGTTGCTCTGCTGGTGATCTATCTGCGTGCCAGCCGCGCTCCCGCCGAACCACCCTATCGCGCGCCAATGGCGGACACAGTCATCTGCCCGCGCTGCGGAGCGGGCAACCCGCCCGGCGCTACCGTTTGCGGGCGTTGCGGCGCTCCGCTGACCGTTGCCCCGCTCCGCCCGGCCATGCCTCCGCCCGCCGCGCCCGCTCCCCCTCCACAACCGCGCGTGATGCCGCAGGCCGCCCCGGCCTATGCCCCTGGCGCTGTCTCCCGCCCGGCCAACATGCCACGCGCCTGGCTGGAAGGCGTGAGCGGGGCGTTGAGCGGGCAGCGCTTCTGGTTGCAGAAAGCCGATACGCTGGTGGGGCGTTCGACGGTGTGCGACGTGCAGATTCTCGACCCCAAGGTGTCGCGGCGGCATTTCATGATCCGCTTTGCGCAGGGGGCGTTCTTCCTGCAGGATCAGCAGAGCGCCCAGGGCACGTGGATCAACGGCGAGCGGGTGCTCGCGCAGCGCCTGCATAACGGGGATCGCATCACCGTCGGCGACTCGGTGCTGATCTTCCGCGTGGAGGGCTGAGCGCGCCGTCAGGGGGTACCCAGCAGCACCTGAGCGATCCAGCCCGCGCGCCCGTCCTGGAATTCGACTTCCCACCACCAGTGCTCGCCCGACGGTACCGGCCCCTCGACGATTGTCCCCATTTCGCCAGCCGACGCCCGCCCAATGTCGCAGGCGTTCACGTCGGGGATACGGCACAGGTTGAGGTCGGCGCGCATGATCACCATCTTGCCCACTTCCCAGGACTCTACCCCGTAAGAGATGTTGGGTCGCGAAGTCGACGTCGGTGTGACCGCTGAGGTGGCCGGAGCGGGCGTCTGGGGCGTGCCAGCGCCGGTCACGGTGGGCGAAATAGACGGCGGGCGCGGCGAGGGCGTCGGCGTGGCCCGCCGTGCAGCGTCGGGCGGAGGCACGTCAAGCGGTTGTTGCTCCGGCGGCAGGGGATTGCCCGCATCATCTACTACCACGATGCGCGCGTGCAGGCTTGGCCCGCTCACCCAGCGCACTTCCTGGCCCAGGTTGTCCACCACCTGATACCACGGCCCGGCCTGGGCTTCGCGGTTCACCGCGGAGACGCGGTAAGTGCTGCCCGGCTCCAGATCGGTCAGGCGTCTGGCCGAGGCGCTGGGCGCGTTGTAAGCGGGGATGGGATCGCCTTCCAGCACACGGAACCACAGCCCGCTTTCCATCTGCGGCCCGCTGGTGGGGACGGGCGTAGGCGGCGTCAGCGTCAGGCGGGCGATCTCCGCCTGCGTCGCTGCCAGCGCCGCGTCCGCCGTGGCCTGGGCGATGGCCTGCGCCGCGGCGCGCGTGGCGATGTCGGCGGTGACGGTCAGATCGGCGGGGGGGATGGGAGTCGGCCTGGCTTCATCTTCGCGCCCCAGACCGGCCAGCGCCAGGATGAACGCCCCAAACAGCCCCAGCGCCACGACCATGCTGACGACCGCCAGCAATGTGTTGCCCCGTATGGTTTGCCAGGCCGTCCACAGCGCTTCCTGAGCCTGGAGCAGGCGTTTGTCCTGTTCTTCCTGCTCAGCGCTCGCCTCGACGGCGCGGGTGCGGCGCGCGCGGCGCGGCAGGCCCCACGCCTGCATGGGGTCGGGGATGGGCGGCAACTGCGCCAGCAGCAGGTCGGAACTGAGCTGCAGGACAATGACCGACACGTCGTCGCCCCCGTCGCGTTCGTTGGCCAGGGTCACCAATGCCTCGGCGGCCTGCTGCCCGGCTTGCTCGCCGACCGTCTGCGCGATTTCTTCTGGCGTCACCGAGCGGGTCAGGCTGGCGCTGCACAGCACCACACAGTCGCCCGACCGCACCCGGCCACTGATGATGTCCACCCGCGCTGAGTGACTGACGCCCAGCAGGCGGGCGGGCTGTTCCACGGCCAGCACCGCCGCGGGCGGTTCCGGCGTCAGGCGACGCGGCGCGCCGTCGCGGATGAGGAAGGCCGGGCAGTCGCCCACGCTGCCGATGATCAACTCGTTGCCGCGCACAACGGCGCTCAGCACCGCTGTGCCCAGTTCCAGGCCGGACTCGATGGCTTCGGCGAAGATAACATTGTTGGCCTCGGCGATGGCGCGGGCCAATCGTTCAGCGGGCGCACCTTCCGCCTGTTCGTAGTAGCTGCTGAGGATGGTGCTGACGGCATACTGACTGGCCAGATCGCCGCGTTCCAGGTCGGGCGAGGCATCGGCCAGCACAAAAAGCTGCCCCAAGCGGCCCAGCACCAGCGGGTCATCGGGCACGTGATTGCCGATGGCGTCCAGGTTATCTGCGCGTTCTTTGCCGGCGTCGGTGTACATGGCCACGCTGACGTTCAGCGGCGCAGCGTTTGTCTCAGCCATAATCCTGCCCCTCAATCCAGCAACATTTTGAACACGAACAGGGTGTCGCCCAGGCGAATCTCGTCGTTTTCGCGCAGAGGGGTCGCGCCTCGAATCTCCTGCCCATTGATATACACCGGATTCGTCGTCCCGAATGGCCACAGGTGAAAGACAGGCGCTTCATCGGGAGCATCGGCGGGCGGTTCGAGCGTCAGGCGGGCATGATGGCGCGACAGCCGCGGATCATCCCAGCGCAGGTCTCCTTCGCGCCCGATGATCTGATTGGCCTGCACTGGCAGGATCGTCCCCCGCTTTTCCAGGGGCGCTTTGACGATCAGCCAGCCCAGCGGAGCAGGCGGGGCGGGTGGGGCCGCGGGCGCTTCCTGTGCGCGCTCGTCGGGGATGGCCTCGGTGAGTTGAGGGCCATCGGGCGGGGCTGCAGACGCGCCGGTCGGTTCCGCATGCCGGGACGAGCTGCTCGCCGGTGGCCCATACGCTCGCCGCTGCGCTTCTTCCAGCACACAATATGGGCAGGTCTGATGGGGTGGATCGAAGGGACCGTGTCGGTCGCAGAAGCCCCCGCCAGCAACCATCACTCGCCTCATCCTTTCCGGGTAAAGCGTGCCCCCATTCTAGCACGGGCCAGTCAAAGCGAAAAACGATCCGGAAAGAAGAGGTCAGGGGGATTGCATCAAACCGCTTGCCGCTTTACCTCACCCCCAGCCTCGCTTCGCTCGGCGAGGCGCGCCAACGCCGAGCGGGGGTGAGGTCAACCAGAAGATCACACCTGAGCTTACTTCTGCCCCTGGTTCTGCTGGCTGGTTTTGATGCAATTACCCTGGGGATGAGGTAGACCCGCAGATTCAGGACTTCTCAAAAGGTCTCTCAGTCCAGGGCATTCGTCGCGATTTCGCGCGACAGGTGCTCCTCGCCTATCCGCTTCCTGGCGGTCTCGTATCTGTGCAGATAGCGGATCAGCCCGATCGCGAGCAAGAACAGGCTCACGGCCACGATCACCTCTCCATCGAGGGCGGGGGGCAGGTAGTTCGCTTCGACCAGGGGCACTTCGTTGCCGTGCGCGTCCAATGTGGTCTCGACAGTTTTCTTCCAGGGCCAGACCTTGCGCAGCGATCCCAGCAGCACGCCGGTCAGCAAGGCCATCATGCTGTGATGGTGATGCACGAACATATAGGACAACAACCGCGAGAAGAGGGCCAGTCCTACTGCCGCTCCCAGCGCGAACACGCTCAGCGTGATCACGTCGCGGTTCGTCACGGCTTCCAGAAGCTGCGCATATTTGCCCATCAGCACCAGCAGGAACGACCCCGAAATGCCCGGCAGGATCATGGCCATGATCGCGATCATTCCCGCCAGGAAGAAAACGGGCAGCTCTGCCGGCGTGTGTACGGGCACTGCGCCCACGACTGCATAGGTGACTACCGCTCCAATGGCCGCTATGCCATATGCCCTGGCGCTCCAACGCCCCACGCGCTGACCTACCACCCACACCGACGCCGTCACCAGCCCAAAGAAGAACGACCACACAAACACCGGGTGATTGGCAAGCAGGTGCGAGATCAACCTGGCCAGGCTGAAGATTGCCGCCAGTATCCCCGCGCCCAGCGGCACCAGGAATTCCCAGGGCACGACCCACAGCGCTTCTCTGATCCTGCCCTGCAGGGCCAGCTTCAACGCTTTGCTGCTCACGGTCTTGATGCTATGGATCAATTCCTCATAGACTCCGAACAGCAGCGCCATCGTCCCGCCGCTGACCCCTGGAACCAGGTCGGCGGAACCCATGCTGAAGCCTGTCAGAAACAGGCGCAGCATGGCCGCGCGCCGCTGCGCTGACCGTTTGAGCAAATCGCGGAGCCTTCGCATCCTTTTTTCCCCTCTCGATGATTCCAACCCTGTGCCAGGAAGCCGGTCGAATGTTCATTCCGCTGCTGTGACTGAGCGCGGCAAGTGCGTGCCTCACATGCGTCTGTCACACAAAATGAGGGGCCATCAGGTCCCTCTCTTGAAAAGTTCACGTAGCAACCGTGCATGGGTGGAATTATAGCGGCACGGCGGGGCGAACTCCAAACCGGTCTTTGGCTACCCAGAAATTCACCGCTGACAGCTCCCCGTCAATCTGCTATAATGTAAACGCATGGGGGTGACTGGCTTCGACGTGGGAGGTTGGTCACAGACTGCAAGCCGAGGCGCTCTACCCTCGTTAATCCAGAGCACACCTATAAGTGCCAACAGCACTTCCCGTCTCGCCCTGGCCGCGTAGTCGCCAGGCGGACAAACCGATACCCTGCGGGGTATCCGTCTGCCCCGACCGTCTCCTGTCCGGGCGGCAAGCAGGCGTCACAAAGGACAGGATGCGCTGCACTGACGCCGATACGCAGCAGCTAAGACTCATCGGCTAGCGCGCGGACAACCTCCGCCAGTTTGGGTTGCCTCGCGCGAAACTGAGAAGCTGGCTAAGCTTGTAGACGTTTGTGCCCGAATCTTGCGGACGGGGGTTCAATTCCCCCCACCTCCACCTGAGCGAACAACGCCGACCTGCAGGGGCCGGCGTTGTCCTTTCCAGGCCACGGCTGGCTACTGTTCCTGACGAGCCATCTCCCCTGTCGGGGGCGTTTCGGCTTGCGCCAGAGCGGCGTTCCTGGTCTGCGACCGCCGTTCCTCGGCCAGTTCCGCTTCCAGGCGGGCGACTTCTTCCTGCTGGGCGCGCAGCGCGCGGAAGCGCAGCGCGATCCACGCCACCATCAACCCCAGAATGAAGGCCATCGCCGCGTAGCCCAGCGCCATATACTCGGCGTATTTGCCAAAGTCGAAGTCCATTGTCCCCTCCTCTGCGGGCTACAGCTCGGACAGCACTTCGAGCTTGCGCCGTGTCACATACTGCGCCAGGTTTTCCAGGCGGATGCGGTACCAGATCAAGACCACAGTGAGCACGGCGAACGAGAACAGGTTGAAGAAGAGCGTATCGCGGATGCGCCCGGTGACATCGAAGCTGCCGGTTGGATCGGCCTGGCTGGGGCCGACGACCACAGGGTGAATGGTATCGGGACGCACGCGGATGATGATGATGGTGAACAGCACGCTGGCGAAAGCAACGATGCCATAGACCGCAGCAAAGCGCCGCCGCCGTTCCACATCCTCAATGCCAGAGCGCAGCATCAGGTAGGCGGCATAGGCCAGCCACATGATGGTGATGCTGGTCAGACGCGGGTCCCACGTCCACCAGGTATTCCAGATGGGGCGCGCCCAGGCCATGCCGGTGACGATGGTGATGGCCGACATCCCCAGCCCGATCTCGACATTGGCCAGGCCGAAGGTGTCCCATTTGGGGTCGCGCGTGCGCAGGTAGGCGATGCCGCCCGCTACCGTTGCGGCAAAGGCAATGAACGCTCCCAGAAACGATCCCAGGTGTATGTAGAAGATGCGTTGTGCCGCGCCCTGTTGCTTTTCCGGCCCGACCCAGAACAGCGCCAGATACAGGCCGATGACGAACAGCACCGCAGCGGCTGCCGTCAGCGTGCGCAGGATGCGGGTGCGTGTCGCAGAGTACGTCATGTCGGCAGACTCCTTGAAAGCATATAGTGGTCAGCTATCAGCGGCAGCAGTCAGCAAGAACGTCAAGGTCTTGTTTCTTCAGCTGAAAGCTGATGGCTGATAGCTCACTCACTCCTCGACTACGTAATCGAACAGGCCGTAGCCCGCCGCCAGGAAGATCACGTCGGCCACGGCCAGCAGTTGCAGCCAGGGCAACCAGTCGTCGCGCGGCAGCCCCTCCAGGATGGTCGTACTGGCGCGCACCGCGCTGATCAACACCGGCAACACGACCGGCATCAGGATGATCGGCAGCAGGGCTTCGCGGGCGCGAGCGTGTACCGTCATGCTGGAGAGCAGAGTCCCCGCGGCAGTGAAGCCGATGCTCCCCAGCAACACCACCAACACCAACAGCGGTTTGAGCAGCGTGACGTTGAACAACACGGTGAGCAGCACCAGCAACACCAGCGCGATCACCAGCACGAAGAGCAGATTGCCGATCATCTTGCCGAAGAAGAGCGCGCCCCGGTCAATGGGGGCCAGCAACAGCGCATCCAGGCTGCCGCGGTCTTTTTCGGCGGCCAGGCTGCGGCTCAGCCCGATCATCCCCGCGAAGACGACCGTCACCCACAGCACGCCGGCGACCGTCGTCTGCCGCGCTTCTCTGTCCAGTTCCAGCGCCAGGCTGAAGACCATCACCGTCATGAAGGTGAACAGCACCATGCTGTTGATCAGCTCGCGGCTGCGGATTTCGGCCCGCAGGTCTTTCCAGGCGATCGCTCCCACCGCCCGCCAGAAAGGAGTCAGGCGCTGCCGGGCGCGGGCGCTCGCCGTCGCGGGGCGAGTTGCCGCCGTCTCCGCCGGAGCGGGAGAAGTGGTAGGTTCGGGACTGACAGTCATCGCGTCGTCACGGCTCCGGTCACGTCGGCGTAGAGCGTGGGTAGCGCGTCCGGATCGATCTCACGGCAGGGCGCGTCGAAGGCAATCTTGCCGCGACTGAGGATGGCGATCCGGTCGGCCAGGGCATATCCGCGCCGCAGGTCGTGCGTGGTCATGATCACGGTGCGGCCTTCCGTCGCCACCTGACGCAGCAGGTCGTCGAGCACCGCTGCTGCGTCCTGATCCAGGCCGGTGTATGGCTCGTCGAGCAGCAGGATGGCCGGGTTGTGCAGGATGGCGCGGGCGATGGCCAGCCGCTGTTGCATCCCCCGGCTATAGGTTTGCACCACGTCGCGCGCGCGCCGGGCCAGCCCCACCCGCTCCAACACCTCGACCACGCGGGCGCGGCGCGTCTCCGGCGGCAGGTGATAGAGCCGGGCGAAGAAGAGCAGGTTTTCCTCGGCGGTGAGCGTGTCGTAGAGCAGCGGCTGATGGCTCACTACGCCGAGTTGCGCCCGCACGAATTCAGCTTCGGAGGGCAGCTCCCAGCCCCCGATGCGCACTGTCCCGCTTGTCGGACGGGCCAGCGCGCCCAGGATGCGCAACAGCGTCGTCTTGCCAGAGCCATTCGGCCCCAGCAACGTCAGGAATTGTCCGCGCGGCACGTCCAGGTCCAGCCCGCGCAAAACCGGATTGAGACCGAAGGTCTTGGTCAGCTTGCGGATTTCGATCATCCGGTCGGCAGTAACGGGCATGGGCTATTCGTCCTCATCCATCAGGGGCAACAGGCGCTCCAACAGCAGCGCGCGCCGTTCCTGATAGGTCTCCTCGTCGAGTTTGCCGGTCTCGTAGGCGTCGTCGAGCGCGGCGACAGCCCGCAGCAGGGTCTGTTTGTCGGCGTTGGCGGGCGGTTCCTGCCAGCCATCCGCTGCCCGTGGCAATGGGAGCCGAGCCACTGCCTTGCGCTGCCGATACCACAGCACACCGGCCAGGGCCAGCGCTGTCGCTCCGGCCACGGCCAGGGCAACAGCCACAGTATTGGTGCTGGAATTGCTGGGCGACGTGGAAGTGCTCACCAGCGTAATGGTGCGCGTCGGACGTCCTACCAGTTCGAAGATGAGACGTTCGCCCGTTGGCAGCGGTTTGGTGAGGGGATGTTCCTTGACCAGGGTGAAGTCTTTGTTGGGGTTGATCTCCTCGTCCGGGGCCAGTTCGGTCACGCGCACGCCCCCATGCGACACGCGGTAGCGCCACGCGCCCTGCTCGTCCAACTGCGCGCTGCGCAGGGTCACCGTGTCGTTGGGCAAGAGCACCGCGCCATCCACCACCGGATAGCTGAACGCCTGATCGATCACCGCACCATTGTCGTAGGGCAGGTAGTAGGCGATGGTGATCGTGTGTACCTGGCCAGGGCGCAGCGGCCAGGTATCGCGCACGACGGGCACGCCGTTTTCCACCTGCACATCGTAGCGCTGACTGCCTTCGGCCTGCATGGGTTGAATGCCGAAGGCCGCCGGCGGCAACTCGATGGCCACCGAGGCGAACCAGTCGTTCGGGCCAGCGCGTTCCGGCAGGGTGACGATGCGATCGCCTGTGTTGGCCAGTTCCAGGCGCAACCACACTTCCAGGCCGAACTGTTCGATGGGCGCGTAGTTGATCAGCATCTGCGCCCAGGTGATGGCAACGGTGGCCGGATCGGTCGTGTGCTCGTAGACGGTGACATCCTGGGTGAGCGTCTGCTCGTCGCCGTTGATGGCGGGAATCTGCGCCCCCTGGGCAATCCCATCGTAAGTCACCTGGATCAGGTAGAGGTTACCCGGCGCGCGAGCGATGTTCTCGAAGATGAACGCGCCCGCCTCGCCCGATTGCGCTTCGTAAACGCCCGCCAGGTTGCCATGCACATCCAGCACGTACAGTTGCATGGGCAGTCCCGCCGGAATCTCTTCGCCCCCCGCTGTGCCCTGCATCAGCCGACCGCGCACTATCAGCGTCTCTTCCTGCTCGATGGCGGGCGGCAGGCCAGAATTGCTTTGCCCCTCTTCGCCAGTCCCCGCGCTGGTCTGTGACCCGCCCATCATGGTAGCGGGGTCGAATTCCAGGATGAAGCGCACCAATCCGGCGATCTCGTCCTGGGTGAGCGTCTGAGCGTAGTCCTTGGGCATCACATCCTGGTAGCCCTCGACGATAAACGCGCCCGGCTCGACGATAGATTGCCACAGGTATTCTTCCGCCGACAGCCCGGCGACCACGGTCGGGGCGCGGTCGCGCATGGCCGTCAGCGACGGCCCGACGCCGTTGGCCGCTCCATGGCAGACCGCGCACTCGCGCATATAGACCTGAAAGCCCAGGTCGTAGTCCGCTGATGTCAGATCAATGCCAGAACTGGCCGCGGCGGGGGTGCTGCTCTGCTCACTCTCGCCCTCTGCGCCAGCGACCGCCTGCGTCGGTGCAGGGGTCGGACTCGCAGTGAGCGCCGCAGGGGTAGCTGTAGGCAGCGCCAGGATTTCCGATTGACGGACGATTTCCGGCTCACCCGAAAGGTTGGTACCGCAGGCGCTCAGCAACAGCAACGCACCTGCCAGGACAATGCTACGACCATACACCGTCAGACGTTCGCTCATACTCTCTCACACATTCTGTGCACTGTCACAAAGCGCCCCTGCAGAAGCCCTTGGAGGCGAATTCACCACAGAGGACACAGAGAGCACAGAGCCCATGGGGCCTCTCCTCTGCGTTCTTTGTGACCTCTGTGGTTCAACGCTCCCTTTCATCCCGCTGCGCTCTCATCTCCGAGCTGCCCGCAGCGCCGCGATCGCCTCTTCGACGCGCGCCTGCTGACTGGCGATTTCTGCTTCTAGGGCATCTATGCGCTTGAAGATGATCAGCGCCAAGCGGATCAGATAGATACGCTGAGCCGCGTAAGCCTCGTCGGTCAGCTTGTCCATGTCGTAGTCGAAGTCCAGGTCGCGGATGGCGCGCAGAATGCGGTATTTCTCCGCTTCCAGGACTTCCAGAGCCTGACGCTGACGCGGTGTGGCTCCGCGCACCTGCCGGGCGGATGGGGTCTCTTCGCCGCCCAGCAGGGGCAGGATTGTGAACCATCCCACCAAAGCTGTCAGCACAATAGCCAGAACAGTCGCTTCTAAGGACATGCGTCACACTTCGTCCGTAGGGGGCACGCCGGGCGTGCCGTGGCCAATCCAACTACGCGCGGTTATCCCTCCAGCGCGCGATCGATCGCCGCCCGCAGATCGCGCTCGTTCGGCTCCGAAAGAAAATGCTGCACGATCTCGCCGCGCGTGTTGATCACAAACGTCTCCGGAATGCCGGTGATGCGGTAGGCCTCTTCCACACGCTCGCCCACATCGGGAGCGTTGGGATAGGTGATCTGGTATTCGACCAGGTAATCCAGCGCGTTCTTGAGCGGGTCATCGGTGTTGATGCCCAGGAAGACCACCCCCCGCTCGCGGTAGTCGTTCCACACCCGTTCGAGCATGGGCGCTTCCTTCTGGCAGGGCACGCAGAAGCTGGCCCAGAAATTAATGACCACCGCCTGACCGCGCAGGTCTTTCAGCGACACGCGCTGGCCGCTCATGGCGATCTGATCGAAGTCATACATGGTGACGGTGAAGTCCGGCGCAGGGCCTTCGGTGGGCTGCGACTGACTGCGCTGATAGAGCGCATAGCCGATCACGCCCAGCAGAGCGGCGACGATCAGCCCGGCCACGATGTTGAAGGTCGAGAAGCGCTGCGCCACCTGTTGGGGGTCGGCGGAGGTCTTCTCGCCGGTCACTTCGGCCAGCCAGTCAGGCAGATCGGCCTGATCCTGCGGCTGCACTACGTCCTGATCGCTCATCCGTCAAGCCCCTCCAACTCACGTTGCAGTCGTTCGAGCAGAGCGGGATCAACGTCGTCGGGCACGGGGCGTGCCTGAGGCCGCGCCGCCGAGCGCCGCGCGGTAGCCCCTGCCTGTTGACCGCGTCGCTGCAACCGGCGTACCTGACCTACCCCCACCAGCGCCAGCAGCAACGCGATGGCGACCGGCACCCCGAAGGCGATGGCGCGGTCGGTGCGGTCGCGGGGGACAGAGGCCACGTCGGCCCCGTAGCGCTCGACGAAGTAGTCTATAATCTCGTCTTCGGTGCGTCCTTCGCCCAACTGACGGGCGATCTCCTCGCGCCACTGACGACAAGCCACGCTCTCGCACTCGTCGAGGGGAATCCCCTCGCATACGTCGCAATACATCTTGCGGGCGATCTTGTTGACATCGTCCCAGGTCACGCCGGGCGGCAACACGAACTCGCCCCCCTGCGCGGCAACCGGGCGCATGTTCAGGGAGAGGAGCACCAGCACACCCACCCACCAAACCAGCGCGAACAGTAGAACGCGCCGCGCACGATGGCGTTGCTGTCTCAGAGCCATCTAGTCACCTCCTGCCTCGATGCCACGCGCGCCCGCCGGTAGCGTTGCGCGTTGGGCGGCGCGCTCCGGTTGCCGCGAGGGCCACAGCGCCACCAGCGTGCCCACGATGAGCACCACCCCGCCCAACCAGACAAAGCTGATCAGGGGGTTGTAGTACACGCGGAAGGTCACGCGGTTGCCTTCCCACGTCTCGATACGGGCGTAGAAGTCCGCGGCCAGCGTGCTGTAGGTGCCGGGGATGCTCATGTTGGTGGACGGAGTACGTTGCCCGGTCATGGGATCGGTGGTGAAGAAGATGTCGCGGCGCGGGCGGATGTGCCCGACGATCTCGCCGTCCTTGTAGACGGTGGCGCGGGCGATGACCATGGTGCGCCCGTCTTCGGCTTGCGCTTCGAACAGGCCGTTGTATTGCATCTCATAATCGTGCAGGCTCAGGCGCTCGCCTACATTGAGCGTCTGCGTGGTGATTTCCTGAAACGCCGAGCTGCCGATCACGCCGATGCCCAGCACCACAATGCCCAGGTGAATGAAGTAGCCGCCATAGCGCCGCCGGTCGCGGGCGACGAGCGAGGTGAAGGCCTTCCAGTAGTTCTCGCCGCGCCCGTGCCGCGCCCGCACCCCTTTCCAGATTTCGGTGAGCGTGGCGAAGCCAGCGAAGGCCACCAGCCCATAGCCGCCCACGGCCCACAGGTCGTCCGTGCCGGTGACGAAGAGCGCGACCATCACCGCCACAGCCAGCAGCACCGGCACGATCAGCGCCCGGCCCAATCGTTTGGCGGTCGAGTGTCGCCAGGCGGCCAGTGGCGCGATGCCCATCAGCACGAACAGGCCCGCCAGGAACCACCGTGTCACCGGCGGGTAATAGTCCGGCCCCAGGTTGATCACTGTGCTGCGCAGGCCCAGGTCAACCAGGATGGTGGTGATCGCCTCCGCCCACGATCCCCACAGCACGACAACGGTCAGCCCCAGGAACAGCCAGTTGTTCAGCAGGAAGAACGCCTCGCGGCTGACCAGCGAATCCAGTTCGTCCACGCCGCGCAGGTCGCCGCGCTGCTGTCGCCAGGAGAGCAGGGCAAAGCTGCCGATCATGGCCAGGGCCAGGAAGGCGAACATGGGTCGGCCAATTTCGGACTCCGCGAAGGAATGCACGCTGCTGACTACCCCGCTGCGCGTGGCGAAGGTGCCCAGCACCACCAGCAGATAGGTCAGGATGATCAGCAGCATGTTCCAGAACTTAAGCATCCCCCGCTTTTCCTGCACAACTGCGCTGTGCAGGAAGGCGGTGCCCGTCAGCCAGGGCAACAGCGCGGCGTTCTCCACCGGGTCCCAGCCCCAGTAGCCGCCCCAGCCCAGCACGTCGTAGGCCCAGCGCCCGCCCAACAGCAGCCCCAGGCTGAGGAACAACCAGGCCACCAGCGCCCAGCGCCGCGTCGCCCGCAGCCAACCCGGGCCGAGTTGCCCGCTCACCAGAGCGGCGATGGCGAAAGCAAAGGGGATGGTGAAGCCCACGAAGCCCAGATAGAGCATGGGCGGGTGAAAGACCATGCCGAAGTGCCGCAGCAGCGGGTTGAGGCCCTGCCCGTCGGCGGGGTGGAAGACCTGCGCCCCGTCAATGGGCGGGAAGAGGGCTGGCTCGATCCGCCCGCTGGGCAGTTGCCAGTAGCGCTCAAAGGGATTCTCGATGAAGTTATTCAGAATCAGAAAGAAACCGAGCGTCGCCATCGTCACTGCGATCACTACGGGCATCAGGCGGCGCTCGGACTGCCAGTTGAGCAGCAGCGCGGCGAAGGTGAACGCGCTCATCAGCCACGACCAGAACAGCAACGACCCCGCCTGACTGCCCCATAGCCCCGTGACCAGATAGAAACGAGGCGTGTCGAGGCTGGAGGTCTGCCAGACGTAGGCGATGCTGAATTCGTGGTTGAGCATGGCATAGATCAAGGCCAGGTTGGCCACAGACAGCAGTGGAAAGGTGGTCAGGGCCGCATTGCGGGCGCTGATCACCCAGCGATCGCGGCGCGCCTGTGCCCCGGCCAGTGCCGCAACCAGGGCATAGACCGCCGCGACAAACGCCAGTCCAGTGGTGATGATGCCGACTTCAGCGATCATGGCGTTGTGCTCCGTTCAACTCTACGATGGACCCCGGCCCGTCTCATAGATACACACAGGCAGCAGGCGCTCTGAGCAACTGCCGCAGGCACCCCCTACCGGGCCTCCGGTCCATCGTCTGCCGCGCTCGCTGCCTGATGGGTGCAATGATATAAGTTTCAAAACCGGCATAATAATATGCCAGATTGGTACGGACTGCCACATTTGGCGGTCAAGAGCGCCCGATTTATTTCCGCGGCACACGCGCCCCGGCCCTCACAACGATTATAACCAAAGCCGCTCAGCCCTTGCCTACTCCCGACGCCGATGAAGCGATTTTCCCTGGTAGTAAAAACAGAGCGCCGGAGCTGGCCCGGCGCTACGCTTCGATGTTCGCTACAGTCGGTCAGGATTCGACCTGATTAGGCACGTCTTCCTGATATTTGGTGGGGCATTTGAGGGTGATCTCTTCGGCGTAGAAGATATACTGCCCGTCCACTTTCTGCAGCTTGCCGGACATGATCGCCTGCGCTTCGTGTTGCAGCAGGTCGGGGATGTCGGTGTCGTAGGCCACCACCTGCAGGCGCGTCGCGTTGGGGTCGTTGACCGCCATGTAGAGCACCTTGGCCAGCCCGCCCATCTTGCGGATGGTGTCGTTGTCGTTGGGGATGTTGGCGATGACGAAGCGCAGTTCGTGCGTCTCCTGGTTGAAGATGGGGTCGCCATCCACCGCGCCCGACACGCGCACCGTCTTGCCGAGCATATCCGGATCGCTGAGCAGATCATCCACGGTGACGTAGTAGCGCGCGCCAATCAGGGTGCTCGAAAAGAGCAAATAGGCGATCGCGCCCAGGATGGCGATGCCCACGATGAGGAACTTCCAACGACCGGAACGTTTGGCAGCCTTGCGGCCTTCCAGCAAAACGCTTTCTTTTTCCCACTCAAGCTCGGCCATGATCCAGCCCTTTTCTGAATCAACGATCCTGCGACGCATACGGTCATGAGAAATGGCCCATCAATCTGAATTGTAGCAGCTTTGGGACGCCCTACCAACAGGCAGAAGCCGGACGGCTGCGTGCAAAGTGTGACGGGCCGTGTGCTGCGCTGTGGTCGACCTCACCCCCAGCCTCGCGCGAGCGCCGAGCGGGGGTGAGGTAAACGCCTCCGCACTGAGCAAATCGCGGAGAGCCTTTGCTCGCACTCAGTTTGAGGGGTGTATTTCACATAAAGTTCACCCCAGAGCACGGCTTCAGAAATCCGCCTCAGTTCGCTTGTACTCGTGAACTCAACTGAAATGCACCCCAGGCAGAAGCCGGGGCCGCTGTCTCCAGGCCACATCTGCGCCTCGTCGCGGCCCCTGTATGCTGCAACCCAGCGTTGCCCCCGCCACCGATTTTAACGGTCCGTTAAGCGCCACTGATTCAGCCTTGACGCGGGAGTGGGACTCTGGTATCATACTCGGCGCGATGCGGGGTAGAGCAGTGGCAGCTCGTCGGGCTCATAACCCGGAGGTCGCAGGTTCGAATCCTGCCCCCGCTATGAAGGATACCCCCAGGTCAGACGGCCTGGGGGATTCTTTTTTATGCGCTTGAGCGGGCCGCTCAGCCCTTATGATAGTACACCTGCCAGCCCAGGTACTTGGTCAGCGCCTCGTAGACAGCATCGGCTACCAGCGACTGATTGATCGCCACGTGATGCTCGTAACCGTTCTCGCAGATGTAGGCTAACAGTTTCTGGAAGTTGGGCACGCGCACCACCCCGTAGCCGCCGAAGGTGTTGATCGGGTCGTCGGTGAACTCGCCCTCGCCCACGTAGGCGACGATCTTACCCTGCAGATCGTCGGTGCTCACGCGCAGATAGGTGAAGGGAGCCGTCTTGACGCGCCCCTGTAGCGTCCCCCAGGTGTTGTCCTTGCCCACCGTCCCGGCGATGATGTCCTGGTAGTCAATGACCGGAATGTCTTCGGCCAGCACGCTCTTGGGATAGTTGGAGCAGTGGAAGACCACGCCTTTGTCCGGATCGTCGCCGTAGTTGTTGTTCCAGTCCACCAGGGCGCTGGGCTTGCCAGAAGCCAGGGCCATGGCGTACATGGCCGTCGTGCCGGCGATGTCCGTCTCGCAGGCGGAGGGCATGAGTTTGTCGCTGAGCATACTCATCAGCGTGCAGGGCACTACCCCGAAGAACTCCTGCATACTCGTCCAGCACTGAACGGCAGTGGCATCGTACTCGTTGGCGGCGATCCACTCGTCCATTACCACGCCGAGCTTGGCGATCTTGATGAGCGCGGCGGGCGGAATCTTGGCCACGCTGGCGTAAGCCTTGATCGCCTCGACCTTGGCGGTGACGCGGGCATCGTTGTCGGCCAGCCGCCCGATGCGCCCGAAGGCTTCCGACAGGTCGAGCGTCTCAACAGTGATACCAGCGTGCTCGAAGAGCTTCTCGCTGAAGCGCACCGTGTTGAAGGCCACCGGACGCGCCCCCAACATCCCAAAGCGAGCGCGGCGCATCCCGCGCACCACGCGGCACACCGCGGCAAACTTGCGCAGATCGCGGCGGAAGCTCTCCGACTCCGGATCAACCGTGTGCAGCGCAGTCAGGGTGAAGGGGATGCCGTACTGACGCAGGTTGTTGCACACCGACATCTTGCCGCAGAAGCTGTCGCGCCGCCATTCGAGGTTCATCTTGGCCGGATCGTCCGGGAAGGCGTGGATCAGCACCGGCACGTTGAGATCGGCGAAGCGCAGCGTATTGGCCACCCCGCGCTCGTCGCCGAAGTTGGGCAGCGTGACCAGCACCCCGTCAATCTCGTCACGGTGCGCGCGGAACAGTTCGGCGCACTTGTGCGCGTCGGCCAGGCTCTCTACGCTGCCATATTCGGTATCCTGCGGCCCAAGCGCGATGACCTTGATGCCCTCTTCGGCGAGCACCTTCAGCACCACCTCGCGCCCGGACTCACACAGATGGCTGGGGAAAAATCCCCGGTTGCCGACAATCAAGCCTAAGGTGATCTCTTTTTTCATGGTTCTCCCTCGCAATAGCTAGGCTCAGTCCTTACTGACTTCGTTCTTCTGCGCTGGCGACCTCACCCCCGCCCGGCCTCGTTTCCTGCCAGACGGGGGTGAGATCGTTCCTATTGCCCGTATACGGTAGTGTAGCGCTCGTGCAGTTTGGCGATGTTCTCCGGCGAGATCGGGATCGGCGTGCCCAGTTGGTGCGCCAGAAAGACAGTGCGCGCCACGTCCTCGCACATCACCGCCGCCTTGACCGCTGCCTTGGGCGTCGGGCCGATGGTGAAGACGCCGTGATTCTGCATGATCACGGCGGGCGAACGGGGGTTTGGCCCCTCGCGCAGCACACGCACCACCTCGCGCCCGATCTCCTCGCCGCCGATCAGCGCGAACCCGCCACACGGGATCACCCCGCCGAATTCGTCGGCCATGGCCGTTAGCACGCAGGGGATATCGCGCCCCAATGCCGCCCACGCGGTGGCGTAGGGGCTGTGCGTGTGCACGATCCCGCCGACTTCGGGCATGGCGCGGTAGATGTAGCAGTGCGTGGCCGTGTCCGACGAGGGCTTGTGATCGCCCTCGACGACGCGCCCTTCGCTATCCACCACCACCATGTTGTGCGGCCCCAGGTCTTCGAACATAACCCCGCTGGGCTTGATCACCACATAGCCGGTTTCTGGATCGCGAGCGCTGATGTTGCCGCTCGTCCAGGTGACCAGGCCGTTGCGCGGCAATTCAGCGTGCAGGTCGGCGACGATTTTGCGCAGTTGTTCTAGCATTTACTCCAATCCCCTTGCCTGGTTGCGAATCTTGCGCAGGCGCTTCATCACGTCGTTCTGACCGCGTCCGAAGTAGTCGTGCAGGATGACGTACTCTGCGTATATCTTGTCGTAGACCGCTTGATTTTCGGCGATGGGACGGTAGACCTCGTCCTTGAGCTTGCCCATGGCTTTGGCAGCTTCCTGAATGTTGGGGTAGGCCCCTGCCGCCACCGCCGCGTGCATGGCGCTGCCCAACGCTGGCCCCTGCGCGCTGCCGATGATGCGGAATTCGCGGCCCGTCACGTCCGAGTAGATTTGCATCAGCAGCTTGTTCTTCTCCGGCAGGCCACCGGCGGCCACGATCTCCCTGACCGGCACGCCGTGTTTCTCGAAGGTCTCGATGATCAGGCGTGTGCCGAAGGCGGTTGCTTCGATCAGGGCGCGGTAAATATCGGGGGCGCGCGTGCCCAGCGTCGCGCCGAGCAGCAACCCGCCCAGGTCTACGTCCACCAGCACCGAGCGGTTGCCGTTCCACCAGTCCAGGGCCAGCAGGCCATGTTCGCCGGGTTTCTGTTTGGCGGACTCGGCTTCCAGGTAGGCGTGCAGATCCATGCCTTGGGCTTTGGCCGCTTCGTGATATTCGGGCGGGACGGCGTTGTCCACGAACCAGGCGAAGATGTCGCCGACGCCGCTCTGCCCGGCTTCGTAGCCATACAGGCCGGGGATGATGCCGCCATCCACCACGCCGCACATGCCGGGCACCTCGTGCAGGCTATCGCCAAGCACCATATGGCAGATGCTGGTGCCCATGATCATCACCATGATCCCTGGCTCGGTGACCCGCGCCGCGGGCACCGTGACGTGCGCGTCCACATTGGCGACGGCCACGGCGATGCCCGGTTTCAGGCCCATCCAGGCGGCAGCCTCTTCGGTGAGGCCACCCGCGTGCCCGCCCAGCGGCGAAAGCTCTTTCTTCATCTTGGTTTCGACCACGTCGGCCAGGTCGGGGTGCAGCGCGGCCAGATACTCTTTATCCGGGAATTTGCCATCTTGGTAGATGGCCTTGTAGCCCGCCGTGCAGGTGTTGCGCGTCTCCACGCCGCACAGTTGCCAGATCACCCAGTCCGCCGCCTCGATCATCCGGTCGGCGGCGTGATAGACTTCCGGCGCTTCATTGAGGATTTGCAGCACCTTGCTGAAGAACCACTCGGACGAAATCTTGCCGCCGTAGCGGGCCAGCCAGGGCTGATTCATGCGGCGCGCCGTCTCGTTGATCTGATCGGCTTCGGGCTGCGCGGCGTGATGCTTCCACAGCTTGACCCAGGCGTGCGGGTTGCCGCGCCACTCCGGCAGGCGGCACAGCGGCGTGCCATCGGCCAGGGTGGGCATCATGGTGCAGGCGGTGAAGTCAATACCAATGCCGATCACGTCCGCCGGATCAACACCGCTGGCCTTGAGCGCCGCCGGCACCGCATTTTTGAAGACCCCAATGTAGTCATCCGGATTTTGCAGCGCCCATTCCGGCGGCAGGCGCTCACCCGTGCTGGGCAGCCGTTCGTCAATCACGCCGTCGGGGTAGTTGTAGACGGCGCTGCCCAGCTCCGCCCCGTCGCGGACGCGCACCACTACCGCGCGCCCGGACTCCGTCCCAAAGTCCACGCCAATGGTGTATTTGTCGTCGGCCATAAGGGTTCTCGCTCCTTAGCTCTATGAAACCTCGCTGACACCAGCCAGATGTCCAGGCCTTCACAATGCAGGCGTCACCCCCTGCAGTACCTGACTGTATGGATAGAGATGGCGATAGCGGTTGAACTTCTCCTCGTAAAACTGATGACGCCCAGCATCGGGCGTGTAAACGCGCTCCACCCGCACCAGCGCCTCGACAGCTTCGCCGACGCTGGCGAACACACCCGCGCCCAGTCCGGCCAGGATCGCCGCCCCCAGCGCTCCCGCCTCGGTGATGCGCGGGCGGGCCAGCGGTTTGCCCAGGATGTCGGCGGTGATCTGCAACCAGGCGT
>OGCI01000037.1_pt1 | contig 148468 bp, 133 predicted proteins | sample 1570021 | NCBI WGS metagenome assembly OGCI01 (sample SAMN06264664, study PRJEB24512) | hot springs metagenome | isolation source: Hot spring water | place: South Africa: Tshipise | collected 2015-06-21 | reverse complement strand
CAGGACCACATTGAAACGGTTGTCGGCGATATTGCGGATCGGCGCGCGCTGCGTGATGGACGGGCTGGCGGCATCGAAAGCCCAAACCTCGCCGTTGCGATAGTCCCGACCGCCGTACAGGCTGACGTTGAAGTCCGCCGGGCTCTCGAAATTTTTGTTCAGCACGATGAGGTGAAGTGTCGTATCATCTGTGCCGGCGATTGCGGCGTAGACCGACGAATCGGCCACCCTGTCGGTGGTCGCCCGCACGCCGGTGTTGCCGTAACGCGAGCCGGCGCCATCGTAGTCCCGGAAGAGCCGATAGGCCGCCCGCACGTAGCTCTGGTCGCTCTCCACCGGCCAGTACGCGGCGGCATAAACGCCATACTTGCCGAAGATGCCCAGCACATCGGCAATCGCCAGCCCGCCGCTGATATCGGACTCGCCGCCGTACGAGAATTCGGTGAAGGCCAACCAGGTGCCCGGGTAGTGCGTATTAATGGAATTCCACAGCTGTGGAAGCAACGGCAGATACGAAGAGAAATACTGCGCGATCCAGCTCGTCTCCCGGTAGGTGGGATCCCACAGCGAACGGGGGGCCTGGACTCGCGCTTTTTGGGTGTCCACGCTGCCCACGCCGCCGAAGACGATGCGTTGGCCGCCGCCCTGCGCTTCGGGATACCAATGCAGCGACAAGCCATCGAGCAGCCGCATGCCCGCGGCCTCGCTCTGCTGCTTCATCTGGGCGAGATAGTAGTCAATGTACCAGCGATAGCTGCCTTTCACGGCGGCCCAGTCCGGCGCATCCTGGAGCGAGTAAAAACCATTGAAGCCATAGGACTCATAGCCGAACACCAGCGCGTCCGGATCAATCGCCTTGACCGCTTGAGCCAGCGCGACGGAACGCGTGATCAGTTCGACCGCGCCAAGCGGCGCCGGGTGGATGCGTGGGTGGGTGCTGGCCCATAGCTCCGGCTCGTTGTCCAGGCCGTAGATCTTCACACCGTGCGCGGTCGCAGCGCCCCCGTAGCGATTCACCAGGAAGTGCACCTGTTCGGCCATGCTTACGACGCCATCGGTGAGGTCGGGCATGGAGGCGAACGGGCCGTCGGTAGAGGGCAGCGCAATGTTCCACCGCGCGGAAGGTGCCGTTTCGTCCGGCGCAACCGGTCCGTTCATGTCCGCAGCGACGTAACCGGCCATCTGTAGGGTCAACTCCGACACAGCCCCCATCGCTACCGACTGATCGTGCCAGCGGGTGATGACGCCGCCGACCGTGCTGCACTGCGCATCGGTCAGGCCCAGTACGCTGCACATGTAGTTGTCGCTGGAATGATGCCAGTCGCTGCCGGCATTGGACGCGTTGGTTTCCCAGTTGTAGCCGGTCATCCGGTTGCCGCCCAGTCGTCGAAAGGTCAGCAGGCTCAACCCCATGTCGCTATTTGCGCCGTAGATATAGGGGCTGATCGCGGTCCGGTCCTGGCTTGTGTCCACGACAATTGCAATTGGGATGGCCGTGGCCGTGCGCGTCGGAGTCGGGGTGGGGGTGGTCGTGCGCGTCGGCATGAGCGTGCGCGTCGGCGTGAGCGTGTGCGTGACGCCGGATGTCGGCGTGGCGGTCACTCGTCGGCTGGCCAGGGATAAGTACGGCAGAAAGGCCGAGACGCGCGTCGGCGGTTGCGTTGGTGTGAAGGTCGCACTGCCGATCCCGGCAAAGCCGGCCGTCGCGTCTATGCGCGAATGCATCTCAAGCGGAAACGATGTGGAGGCGGTCGTGGTGCCTGTCAATGCGGCGCTCTGACAACTGCACAGCAGCCCTGCCAAAGCAGCAATCACGAGCAATACAGACGGTACGCGTTGCATCGGCCCTTCTCATCCTCCGAATGTCATGCGCCGACGATCGGGCAGTGAATTTTCGTTTCTGGCAGGCAGCAGAGACCGGTCCGGGCTTTCCCCCGCCGTGGCCGGTTTTCCGACCGCGCCACTGCAGGCTCGGTCAGAGGCCGGCCACAGCGGGGCCAACGCTTGCGCGGGCTAACTCCAATACACGTACACGGCGGGACTGTTCGGCCCACCGGCCGCGCTCCAGCGATAGATCCACCACGCGTCATAGGGGCTGAGGTTGACGCAGCCATGGCTGCGCGGCCGGCCGAATGCGTCGTGCCAGTAGGCGGTGTGCAGCGCGTAGCCGGAATAGAAATAGCACGTCCAGGTCACGTCCTCGATGTAGTAGCCGGGCCCGGCCATCACGCCGGTGTCCAGCCGCGCCCAGGTGCGAAAGATGCCCTGGACGGTGGGCGTGCCGGGCAAGCCGGTGGCCGCGAGTGCGGCGTACACGGGTCGGTCTCCCTCGTAGGCGACGGCCGTCTGCTCGCTGAGGTTGACCGCCACCCAGCGTTCGGTCGGGCCGATGGCGGCCGGCCGCGGCTTGAACCGGGCCACACCCACCCGCGCGCCCTCGACCCATTGATTGTCGCCGATGCGATACCAGCGACTGCCGGCGATGGTTGCTTCTTCCAGCACCGGCACGACCTGGTTGTGGTGCACCTGATAGAGCGGCGGGTTGTCGGCCGCCACACCGGGACGGCCGCGCACGTTCAGCGCGTCGGCCACGATCCAGCCGACGGGCAGAGTGAGCGCGCTTTCCGCCTGCGCCGATCGCAGGCTGCGCGTGGTGGCGACAATGCGCACCCAGCCGCTGTGCACCCAGCGCTTCTCGCCAATGCGATACCACGGCACGCCGCTGACCGGCGTTTCCTCGTAGATCGTCACCTCGGCGCCGTAGTAGAGCACCGTGACCGGCGGATTGTCGGCCGCGACGCCGGGACGGGCGCGCACGTTCAGCGCGTCGGCCGTCACGATGCCGCGACGCGTGGTGGTGGGCGGCGGCTCCGGGGTGGGCGTGGGCGTAGTCTCGATCAGCCGCACCCAGCCGCTGTGCACCCAGCGGCCCTCGCCGATCCGGTACCAGATGGCGTCTGCGTAGGGCGCTTCTTCGTAGATGTTTACCTGCACGCCGGCTAGCAAGCGGTCAATCGGCGGGTTATCGCTGCGCACGCCGGGCTGCGCGCGCACGTTCAGCACATCGGCCGTCACGGTCCCCCGTTTCAGCGGAGTCGGCGGCGGGATCGGTGGGGTGGGCGGGGTGGGCGGCGCGGCCGAGCTCAGCTCAACCCCGCGCAGCTCGGAGGGAACCATCAGGGTGACGTTGCCGGCAGCGACCCAGTCGCCGCCGGCGGTGCGGAACCAGCGTTCGGCGCCGATCATCGTCTCGCCGCGCGCCGAGAGGTAGGTGCCGGCCCAGGCCGTGCGCGAGATGACGCTGCCGCCGGGCTGGGTGTAGAGATAGGTCCAGCCCCAGGTCGGCCGATAGTTGCGATAGGGCAACCAGGGCCGGTCGGTGCTGACCGCCTGCTCGGCGACCGCCGGTTCTTCCGCAGCGGCCGGCGCAGCGCGCACCTCGGCCCGCGGCAGGCCCGGATAGGCGGCGTCCGGCGGCGGCACGATCTCGACGGGCGTCTCGGCCAGCGCGGCCAGGGGGAAACCCTCGCTGTCAATCAGATCCACGCCGATGGTGTAGCGGCCCGGCTTGGGGTAGTCGAACAGCCACTCCCCGCGCGGATCGGGGCTGTCGGCGCCGGAGAGCCAGGCCACGTGACCGATGTCGCCGTCGAGCCGCACGCGCTGGGTGGGCGCCAGTCCGGTCACCTGCAGCGTGATGCGTCGCCGCTGAGGCTCATCGGCGATCGCGTTCACGGCAAACAGGGCAACAGTCGGCGCAGCCCCGGCCTCTGCCGCCTCGGACGGTGTCCTGAGCTCGGCCGATGCCGGGACGATGGTCTCGGCCACCGCGTCGCCCCAGTGGAGGCGGGCGGTGTAGGGGCCGGCCGCGGCATAGCGATGTTCGGCCAGGAAGCGTCGTTGTTGGCCGCGCCAGGTGAAGACGGTCGGCGAGCAGAGCATTCCCAGGTCGAGGGTCTGGCCGTCGCCGGTTTCCAGTGTCGCAGCTGCGCACGTCTCGGCATCGCCCGCGTGCGGGGCTGCGAAGAGCGCCTCAAAGCGGATACTTTCGCCGTCGGAGGCTGCCGCGGCGATCAGTCGGATGCGAGAAACCATAGAGCGCCACCTCCTGCGTCAGAATGGGGCGGATGTGCGTTCGAGCCCGCGTCTCTGCCCGGTCGGAAAAGCTGTGGGAGCCGCACATGGCTCACAAATGACCGGCGGCCGCCCCGGCATCGGCCTCCTCCACGGTCACGCCGGCGACCGGTTTCACGTCGTACAATGCGCTGGCGCCTGCGCTGCGCAAGGCGGCTTCCAGCGGCGCGCGGTCGGGGAAGGGCCACAGCGCGATGATGGTGCCGCCGCCGCCTGCGCCGGCCAGCTTGGCCGCGGGCGCGCCGGCGCGTCGTGCTGCCTGGATCAGGACCTCGTTGTGCTCGCCCGAGCCGCCGAGGTCGCGCTGAATGGCGTGGTTTTCGTTCATGGCCGCGGCCAGTTCGTCCCAATCGGCCCGCAACAAAGCGCGTTTGCCCAGCGCGGCCAGCTCGGTGATCCGCTCATAGGCGCGCACGACCTCGGGTTCGCCGTCCAGCCAGCGCTCGCGCAGCGGCTTGTGCACTTCGCCGGAGTGATGGCGGATGCCCGTGTAGGCCAGGACGAAGGGCAGCAGCGGCGCGACTTCGGCCAATGGCTCAACGGTGCCGAACAGTTCAGCTTCCAGCGTGCGGTAGAACTGTTTGCCGCGGAAGTCCATGTAGTTGAGGCCGCCGAAGGTGGCCATGTAGGCATCCTGATAGCCGCAGACGACCTCCAGGTAGTTCAGCTCGATGAAGCGGGCCGTTTCTGCGATCTGGTAGCGATGCGGCCGCTGGCCGAGCCAGGCGAACACGCCCGCCGTCAGCGCCACGAGCAGCGCAGTCGAGCCGGCCAGGCCGCTCTGCATGGGAATGTCGCTGTCGAGGGTGATCTCCGCGCGCAGGGCCGGCAGCTTGAAATAGCGCAAGACCGCGCGGGCCAGGTCGAAGCGATCCCCGCGTGGCCGCAGGTCTTCGAGCGAGCGGACGTGCACACACTCGTCGCCGGCCCTGAGCGTCAGCGTCTCGGCCGGCACGATCTCGACCCAGGCGCGCATCGGCACCGAACAGGACATCACTGCGCCGCCGTACATGTCGGTCGGGTTGCCGACGATGCCAGCCCGACCGGGTGCGCTGCAGCGCAGTTTCCGCTCAGATGTCATAAGCTCTGGCTTTCAGGTATTTGCGCAGGGTGTAGCCGTAGCGCTCGTCGGCCAGCGCGAAGTCCACGAAGGCGCGGAAGTAGCTCTCGAAGTTGCCGATGTCGTAGCGCTGTTCGCTAGGCCGCAGCCGCCACGCGTAGACCGGCCGGCCCCACTGGATCAGCAAGCGGATGGCGTCGGTGAGCTGGAGCTCGCCGCGGCTGTCGAGCGGGGTCTGGCGCAGCGCGTCGAAGATATCCGGGTTGAGGATGTAACGGGCGGCTACGGCCAGGCAGCTGGGTGCCGCGCCCACGCGCGGCTTCTCGACGATGTCGCGCAGGCGAAACGGCTCGCCGATGGGCAGCTCGCCTGCGTCGGCCGGCGCGACGATGCCGTACCGATAGACGTCGTCCGGCGCCACGTCTTCGACCAGGACCGTGGCACAGGCGCCGCTGGCGAAGTGCCCCGCCACGAGGGCGCGCAGCGTAGAGCCGGGCCGTTCGCCGTAGATGATCGAATCGCCCAGCGCGACGACGCACGGCTCATTGCCGGCGAATTCGGCGCCGTAGAGCACCGCGTCGCCCAGGCCGCGCGGTTCGGCCTGGCGGGTGTAGAAAAAGCGCGTGCCGCTGTCGGTGTAGGCGAGGTCGGCCAACATGCGCTCGTTGCCCGCGCGTTGCAGTGCAGCGGTCAGTTCGGGATCAGCGTCGAAGTGATCCTCGATGGCCTGCTTGCGCCGCCCTGTGATGAGCAGGATCTGCGGGATGCCCGCAGCCTGCAGCTCCTCGGCCACGTATTGCACAACCGGCTTGCGGCCAACCGGCAACATCTCTTTGGGCATGGATTTCGTGGCCGGCAATAACCGGGTGCCCAGCCCGGCTACCGGGACGATGGCTTTGACCACGGAAGGTGGGGGCATGAAAGACTCCTCGGGAATCAGCAAATGGGCGAATGGGCGTAGAGCCCTGCCGATTCTCTCACTCGCCCGGCTTCTCTTCTTCGGCCGCCGGAACCGCTGTCACGACGACCGGGCCGAGCGCGTCGCCGGTCTGGTCGCTGAGTTTTCGATGGGTGCCGTCGCAGTGGGGGAATGCAGCGGACTGCCAGCAGCGGCAGAAAGCGACGCGTTTGCCGGCCGGGATCTTTTCTTCGTGGCGGCGCGGATGGTTCTGGGTGTTGATCATGGGTCTCCTCAGGCGTTTTTGAACCTCAGTCATGGCCGGCAGACGGGCCAGTCGTTTTTGGCGATCTCTGGCCCGTGGGTGACTGTGTCTACACCGTAAAAACCGGCGTCAACCTGCGAACTCGAACGCGGGCACTCCGCGCACGCCGGGCCGAGCTGCAAAGAGGCCGCCGGCATGGGGCTGCTGTTGCAGGGCCTCTTCGCTCAGGCCGACGCGCGCCGAAGTGATGTACAGGACGTCCAGATCTGGCCCGCCGAACCACGGCGCCGTGGGTCGCTGCACGGGCAGCTCGATGACCGCCAGCGCCTCGCCCGTGGCCGGATCCCAGCGCACGACGCGCCAGCCGTCCCAATAGGCCACCCACAGCATGCCCTCGGCGTCTATCGTCATGCCGTCGGGGAAGCCAGGGCCATCGGGCGTGCTGATGACCGGCTTCGGGTTGGCGATGGCGCCGGTCGCCAGATCGTATTCGAACGCGACCACCATCCGGGTCGGCGTGTCTATGTAGTACATCGTGGTCGCGTCGTGGCTCCAGGCGATGCCGTTGGCGACCGTGATGTTGCTCCACATTTTGTGGACGGTGAGATCCGGATCGAGCCGATAGAGGCTGCCTGCGCCCGTGCGATCTTCGGCCAGGCGCATTGTGCCGGCCCAGAAGCGACCGGCCGGATCGCATTTGCCGTCGTTGAAGCGGTTTTGCGGCAGGTGCGCCTCTGGATCGGCGATCATCGTCAGCGCGCCGGTCTCCAGGTCGAGCGCGGCGAAGCCATCGCGCAGCGCCACCAGCGCGCCGCCGTTGCGCCGCGGCACGATCGTCCCCACCGGCTGGCCGACGTCAATGGCCCGATCCTGGCCGGTCGTCGGGTCGAAGATGTGCACTTTGCCGCCTGCGATGTCTACCCAATAGAGTGCCTGGCGACGAACGTCCCAGATCGGCCCTTCGCCCAGCAGGGCCCGCGCGTCGAGTACGAGTTCGGCTGGTATACGATGTGACATAGAACCTCGCTGCAATTCGGGATGATGTTGTGCAATCCAGGCCCACGGCAAGCCGGCAAAGGCTCGCGCTTTTTTGGTTTATGCCTGATACGCCCGTGCGGTGACGGCACCTCCTTCGCCCGTCCAGTTGGTGTGGAAGAATTGGCCGCGCGGCTTATCGGTGCGCTCGTAGGTATGGGCGCCGAAGTAGTCGCGCTGGGCCTGGATCATGTTGGCAGGCAGCCAGGCGCGGCGATAGCCGTCGAAGAAGGCCAGCGCGCTGGCCATCGCCGGGACGGGGATGCCCAGCTCGACCGCCCTGGCGACCACGCGCCGCCACGCCGCCTGCGCGCCGGTCACCGCCGCCTGGAAGTAGGGGTTCAGCAACAGGTTCGTCAGGTTGGGATCGGCGTCGAATGCCTCTTTGATTTTGCCCAGGAAGACCGAGCGGATGATGCAGCCCCCGCGCCACATCAGGGCGATGCCGCCGAAGTTCAGGTTCCATTTGTACGCTTCGGCCGCGGCGCGCATCAGCATGTAGCCCTGGGTGTAGGAGATGATCTTCGACGCGTAGACGGCTTCCTCCAGGTCGGCGATGAACGCAGCTTTGTCGGCGATGACGCCGGCCTGCGGCCCCGGCAACAGGGCCGACGCCGCCACGCGCTCATCCTTCAGCGCAGACAGCGCGCGCGCGAAGACCGCCTCGCCGATCAACGTCAGCGGAATGCCCTGATCGAGCGCCGAGATCACCGTCCATTTGCCGGTGCCCTTCTGGCCTGCCCGGTCGAGGATGATGTCAATCACTGCGGTGCCGTCGGCATCGCGATAGCCGAGGATGTCGCGGGTGATCTCGATCAGGTAGGACTCCAGTTTGCCCTCGTTCCAGCGGGCGAAGACGTCGCGCATATCATCATTGGACATGGCCAGGCCTTCTTTCATCAGGTGATAGGCCTCGGCGATGATCTGCATGTCGCCGTATTCGATGCCATTGTGCACCATTTTGACGAAGTGGCCGGCACCGTTCTCGCCCACCCAGTCGCAGCAGGGCGCGCCGTTCGGATCGCCCTCCGGCACCTTCGCGGCGATGGCCTGGAAGATCGGCTTGACGTGCGGCCACGCGGCCGGCGAACCGCCCGGCATGATCGAGGGGCCGTGTCGCGCGCCTTCTTCGCCGCCGGAGACGCCGGTGCCGATGTAGAGCAGGCCCTTTGACTCGACATAAGCAGTGCGACGGATGGTGTCCTCGTAGTTCGAGTTGCCGCCGTCAATGATGATATCGCCTGGCTCCAGGATGCCGAGCAGTTTCTCGATGATGTCATCCACGGCGCGGCCCGCCTGTACCATCATCATCACCCGTCGCGGCCGTTTGAGCAGGCCGACCAGCTCCTCCAGCGTATGCGCGCCGTAGATGGCGCGGCCTTTGGCGCTGCCGGCCAGGAACTCGTCCGTCACCGAGGTGGTGCGATTGAAAACGGCCACGGTGAAGCCGTGATCGCTCATGTTCAGTACCAGATTCTGGCCCATTACGGCCAGGCCGATCAAACCGATGTCTGCTTTGGTCATAGTATCTCCTTTTGAGGTAGCAAACGGGCAAATCAGCACTGCTGTAGCCCCGACCGTGGCCCTCCTCGATATTGGCCGAAATAGAGCCTGTGCTGCCCATTTCCCGACCTGGCCAGTTGCCCATTTGCCGATTTGCCCATTTTTCCTACTTCACCCGGTACAACATCTCCCCGGCCTTCGGCACCAGCAAGATGCCTTCATCTTCGCGGCCCTGCCACTCTTCCAGGTTGATCGTCGCCGGGTCCATGTAGCCGAGGTTGATCCGCTCGCACCGCTCGCGTGAGATGCCGGTCGCCAGCGTCACTTTGATGCGCAGCTTCTCCTCGCCGGTCGCGGGATCATACTCGCCCTGGCCGCGTAGGTGGGTCGAATGCGCCAGCACGCCGCCGGGCAGATGCTTGAATTTGTCCCACTGCTTCAGGAAGTAATCCCGGCAGTGATAGCCGATCTGCTCCAGGATGTGGCCGTGCGTGTAGGAGACCTCGGTGATGTGCGGCGCATAGATGATCACCTCGCCGCCGTCGGCGATGGCCGGCTCCATTTTATACATGCCCTTTGCGCCTGTCCAGATGTCGTCATACAGATGCGGCATCACCGAGAGCACGCGCTGATATGGCCTGTCCACCCAGACGATATGTACCTGGCTGGACAGGTCGGCCGCGGCCTCCCAGGCTTCTTCCGGCGTCCCAAAGTAGAGGCCGTGTAGAGGCGGATAGCCATCTGTCCCGACCGGTTTGCCGCCGACCGCCGGCGCCACGACCATCGCGCAGCACAGCTTGGGTCGCGGAATCAGCGCGGCCGCCCGGTTGATGACCGCGCGCACGGGGGTGTGTTTGGTGCCGATGATGACCCGGTTGGTGATCACCGCGCCCAGCCAATGGGTGAAGTTGATCACCTCGGCCCCGCTGATGCCCGGGAAGAAGTATTTGTTGCCGCCGGAGAAGCCCACGACCTCGTGCGGGAAGGTGGGGCCGCAGACGATCAGCAGGTCATAGTCCAGCACCAGCCGGTTGATCGTGACCGCGACCTCCTGGCGGAAGAGGCCGGCCGTCAGCCCTTCGATCTCGTCGGCGGGGATCACTCCCAGCTGCACCAGCGCCTGCGGATCATCCCAGGCGTGATTGAAGATGCGCACGCCGGCATATCGGGTCGCCCGCTCTTCGGCTGTGATGCTCAACAGCCGATTGAGCGCCTCGTCGCTCATCGGCATGTGCGTGCCCAAAGCGATCAAGTAATCGAGCGCAGCGACCTTGCCCCACAGCGCGCTGTGGAACAGGCGGAAGAGCTGCCCATTGGGCGCAGTGCGCGTGCTGTCCGGGATGATCACCAGCACGCGCTTGCCGGCCACCTCGGCCTGCGCAAGCCCCTGGAACACCACATCCCGAACCTCATCATCGCGCAAAAAACGGTCGGTATATCCTGTCCCGATGACCATCCTTGCCTCTCTCCCCATCTCCTGATTTGCCCATCTGTCCGTTTACCGTTTTTACGGCCTCAGCACCACTTTGATCGCGTCCAATGTGCCCTTTGCCAGGTCGTGGGCGATCTGCGGCCCTTCTTCCAGCGGCGTGACCTGTTCGATGATCGGCGACACGTCTACCCGGCCAGAGCGGATCGTCTCGATGGCGCGGCCGAATTCGACGTTGAACGCGTAAACTCCCCGAATGGTCACCTCGCGCGTCACGACCTGTTGCATCGGGATCTCGATGGTCGGCATCGCGTTGCCGATCCAGGTGACATGGCCACCCGGCCGGACCAGCTCCAACGATTGGCGGGCCGTGGCCGTCACACCGACCGCCTCCATCACCACCGGCGCGCCGGCCGGCCCGGCATAGCGACGCACGACTTCGCCCAGGTCTTCGGCGGCCGGGTTGACCGTGACGTCGGCGCCGAGCTTGCGGGCAACCTCCAGCCGGTGTGGGCTGAGATCGGCGACGATGATTTTGCCGGCGCCTTTCAGGCGACAGGACAACAGCGTCATCAGGCCGATGGTGCCCGCGCCCAGGATCAGCACCGTGTCCATGAGCTGGATGGGCGTCTGGTTCACCGCGTGCATGGCCACCGACAGCGGCTCGACCAGTGCGCCGTGCTCCCACGACACCTCGGCCGGCAGCTCGTAGAGCAGCTGCTGCGGCACGCACACCAGCTCGGCGTACGCGCCGTTGGTGGTCATCATCCCCAGGCCACGGCGGTTGGTGCAGATGTTCGGCAGTCCGGCCAGGCAGTTGATGCACTGGCCGCAGGTGATGATCGGCTGCACCACCACCCGCTCGCCGGGCCGGTGGTCGGTCACCGCGGCGCCGACCGCGCGGATCTCGCCGCTGAACTCGTGTCCCATGATCATGGGGGGGATGCGCCGGCCCGACGCGCCGGTGAAACCGTGGATATCCGATCCGCACACGCCGACCGCTTTCACTGCTACGATCACATCTTCGGGGCCGGGTTCTGGTTCCGGCACCTCGCGCAGCGGCATCTGCCAGGGCCCTTCGTAGACCAATGCTTTCATGGATGCTTCTCCTTGTTTCATACTCCGCTGTAGGCGTCGAAGCCGCCGTCAATCGGGATCACCGCGCCGGTGACGAACGACGAGGCGGGCGAAAGCAGCCACAACACCGCGCCGACCAGCTCGTCGGGTGTGCCGAAACGGCGCATTGGCGTATGTGCGATCACCGCCTTGCCGCGCGAGGTCAGCTCGCCGGTGTCTTTGTCCAGCATCAGGTAGCGATTTTGTTCGGTCAGGAAGAAGCCCGGCGCGATGGCGTTGACGCGGATGCGCGGGGAATATTCCTGCGCCATGTGGACGGCCAGCCAGCGGGTGAAGTTGTTGATGCCCGCTTTTGCTGCAGAATAGCCCAGCACGCGCGTGAGCGGCCGGAACGCGCTCATCGAGGAGATGTTGAGGATGGTCCCCTCCCCGCGCTGCGCCATCCCCCGGCCGAACACCTGGCAGGGCAGGATGGTGCCGAGCAGATTCAGGTCGAAGACACCGCGCAGGGCCTCTATGTCGAGGTCGAAGAAGCTCAGATCGGGGCCGGTCGTTGCGGTGGGTCGGTTGCCGCCGGCCGCGTTGATCAGAGAATCCACCACGCCCAGCTCGTTGCTGATCACCTCTTCGGCCTTGATCAGCGTCTCCTTCTTCAGCACGTCGCCATAGACGACGGCCACTTTGCCGATCCCCGGCTTGTCAATCATCTTGATGCGCTCGATCAGCCGGTCGGCCAGCTTGGGGTCCCGGTCGAGGATGGCCACGTTTGCGCCGCAGCCGACCAGCGCGCAAGCCATTTCTCCGCCCAGAATGCCCGCGCCGCCGGTGATGACGACGGTGTGGCCGGTGAAATTGTAGGTAAGGGTGATTTCGGTCAGGTCCATGAGCATGAGTCCTTTATGGTTCTTGAACGAACGGCGTCAGATGGCGGATAAAGTGCGCCTTTACGTTGGCCGCATACGCGTCGGCGTGCGCGCGCAGCAGGCCCATGAAGCGGTCGTAAAAGCGCAAGCTGCCATCGGTGTTCTGCCAACGCAGCACCGAGCCGAAGGTGACGTGCAAGATCTCGCGCGCGTCGAATTGGTCGAGCAGGCCCGGCAGGTCGGCTGCAGCCACATCCTCGGGCCGCGGCGCGCGCGCCAGCTGCGCCGACACGTGATAGCTGGCCCGATCGGTCTCGTAGCGCTCGCGAGCAAACACGTAGAGCTCCCGGAAGAAGACCGGATCGAGCGCGGCGATCGTGCGCAGCGCCTCCAGATAGCTCGTGCCCGCAGTTTTCAGATGCACCAAGCCACGGGTCAGCCGGGCGGCAATCGAGTAGACGCTGAATTTGTCGGAGCCGGAGTGAAGACTCAGCTTGTAGGGGCCGACCGCGCGCGCGATGGCCACGTGGCCGGCGAAATCGCGCGCGAACTCGGCCAGGTCGCCGATGTAGTCCACGCCTTTTTCGAAGCGGCCGACGTAGCGGGGCGCCAGGCTCACCCACTTCACGCCCAGCCGGCGCAGCTCGCGCGCAATGAAGAGATGCTCGGCATGGGTGGTGGGGGTTTCGGTTTCGTCCACCGAAACCTCGAGTTCGAATGCATCTGGCGCCAGGATCGAGGCCAGATGCCGGTACATGGCAGCCACATGCGCCACGGCCCGGCCGTATTTCACAGCCGCGCGCAGCAGCGTCTCGTCATCGAACGGGATGACGCGCTCTTCCACCTCGATCCGCTTGCCCACGTAGGCCGTGCGCAGCGCGGAGGCGCTCGTCTCAAGCGCCAGCCAGGGCAGCGCATCGAATTTGCGGCCGAGCGCGGGGATGTCATCGGTGTCGGCGGCGCTGTCCACATGTTCGCCCGGGTCAATGGTGAAGAAAGTGAAGCCGGCCGCAGCGCAGGCGTCAATATCGGCGGTCGTCTTCAGGTGATCGGCGTCCGCGCCCACGCCAGCCTGCCAGCCCTCCTGGAAGATGCCCCAGGTGGCGTCATCCATCACCTGGCGGGGGGTGCGGCCGGTGCGCGCCATCTCGCGGATGGACTGCTGGGCGAAGATCGGCGCGATGTTGCCGCCGACGGCTCGCACGGCCTGGACGTGGCCCGGCGTGGCCAGCCCCAGGCGGTCGCCCAGGCCGGCCGAGGTGCGCAGGCCGAGGGGCATCGGTCGCAGCCACGGCAGATGCGTCCGCAGGCCAGCCGCGTTGGCCGCGCTGGTCGGGCCGAGGAGCAGCGTTTTGCCGGCCTGCTCGCTTGTTTCTCCCTCGAAATCGGCCAGGAGCGCCGCGCCGGCTTCGGCCAGGACGGCCAGCCGCGGGCCGTCGGCCGTCTTGGCCAGGGCGCATTCGGCGTTCGCGGCGGCAGCGAGAGAGTCAGGATAGATCTGTAGGCCAGGTAGCTTGTTGAGTGTTGACATAATTTCTCCAAGAAGCAGAGGCGCCTTGAGGCGCGCTGCGAGATGTTCGGACAAGTTCACCGTGCCTCGGCCCAGCGTCCGCTCGTCACAGCCGATAGGCCTTCTTGGCCAGGCCGTATGCGGCGTCGAAGGCCATCTCCTCGGCATCCTCCAGATCCACGATGCCGCGCACGACCAGGCCGGCCAGCCAGTTGGACGCGGCGCGACGCCAGACGTCATGGCGTGCGGGGATCGAGGGGAAGGCACGCGTGTCGTCGTTGAAGCCGGCGGTGTTGTACAGCCCCGCGGTCTCGATCACCTGGTCGAAGTAGCGCGCCATGCCGTTCAGGCTGTCGTGGAACCACCACGGCGGGCCGAGCCGCAGCGCCGGGTAGTGGCCGGCCAGCGGTGCCAGCTCGCGGCTGTAGGTGGTTTCGTCCAGGGTGAAGAGGATCAACGTCAGCCGCGGATCGCGGCCGTATTTGTCCAGCAACGGCTTCAGGTTGCGCGTGAATTCGGTCTGGATCGGGATGTCGGCGCCTTTGTCCAGGCCGTGACGGGCAAAGACTTCGGGATTGTGGTTCCGGAACGAGCCGGGATGGAGCTGCATCACCAGCCCATCTTCGATGCTCATGCGCGCCATCTCCATGAGCATGTGGCCGGTGAAGCGCGCAGCGTCCTCGGCCGTCGCCTGGCCTTTGAGCGCCCGGCTGAAGATCGCTTCGGTCTCGGCCGTGCTGAGCTCGCCGGTGGCGGGCGTCAGCGCGGCGTGATCGGTGGCGGTTGCGCCCATCTGTTTGAAGAAGGCGCGTCGGTTTTCCAGCGCCGCGATCAGTGCGCGATAGCTGTTCACCTCGATGCCGCTGGCCTCGCTGAGGGCCTCGATGTTCTGATGCCAGCCCGGCGCATCCAGGTTCACGACCGCATCGGGCCGGAAGGTGGGCACCACGCGGCCGCTCCAGCCGGAAGCGCGAATCGCCTGGTGATGGCGCAGGGGGTCGGCCGCGGCGTCGGTGGTGGCCAACACTTCGATCTTGAACCGCTCGAACAGGGCGCGTGGCCGGAACTCTGGTCGGGTCAGGCAATCAGCGATTTGATCATAGATGCGCATCGCCGAGGCGCTGTTCAGCTTCTCGGTGATGCCGAACACTTCGGTCAATTCCTGCGCCAGCCAGATGCCGGTCGGCGTGCCGCGAAAAAGATAGAAATGGTCGGCAAAAGTCTGCCATATTTTGCGGTGATCGCTTTCGACCGGGCCGCTGTCTCGCCTCGGCACACCGAGCGCCTCGAGCGGCACGCCCTGCGAATAGAGCATCCGGAAAACGTAATGATCGGGGATGATCAGCAGATCGGCCGGGCTGCCGAATGAGTAGTCCGGGTCGGCAAACATGCGTGGATCCACATGGCCGTGCGGGCAGACGAGCGGCAGGCCGGCCACCCGGTTGTACAGGTGCTGCGCGATCTCCTTCTGTCTCGGATCGGGGCCGAAGAAACGGTCCGGAGAAAGCGTGAATTTGGATTGGTTGTTCACCGATTATCTAGCTCCACTATCTTGTCGAGGATGATTTCTGCTCGTGTTTCCGAAACCATCGGATGTCATCGAAGGCAGAAGACGTGAATGCGATAGCGAATATGACATTTCATACAGGCCGAAATCGTGACAGCCAATATGATTATACACCGCTCTTTACACTTCAACAAAGGCGACGATCCTATCATGCACTCACGAGATCCCGGCCAGCCGTCGGTTCGTCTCGCGAAGCGCCGCGTAGAGGGAGAGGTAGACTTCCCGATACAGGCGGTCGTACCAGGCGACGTGGGCCGGCTGCGGCTCGATGATCGTCTGGCCATAGCGCAACGAGCCGACCGCCTCGGCCGGCGTGCGGAAGACACCTGCGCCCAATCCGGCCAACAGCGCTGCGCCGATGGCGGTCGCCTCCGGCAACTCCGGCACGATCACCGGTCGGCCCAGCACATCGGCCTTGAGCTGGGAGAGGAGTGCCAGCCGGGTGGTTCCGCCCAGCAGGATCACCGCTTCGATCGGCTGCCATACGGGCAGATCGCGCACATCCTCCAGGTTATGGCGTAGCCAGAAGGCCAGCGATTCCAGCAGCCCGCGGAAGATGTCGCCCGCATCGTGCTCCAGCCGCATGCCGACCAGCGCGGCCCGGCTCTGGCGATCGCCTTCAGGGGTGCCGGAATCCAGGAGGTGCGGCAGCCACAGGGGACCGGCGCGGCGACCCACGCCCTCGGCGGCTCGGGCCAGGAGCGTGTCATACGGCAGGTGATCGGCGGCCGGGCCGGCCAGCTGCCGGGCCAGCCATTCGACCGCGCCGCCCGCAGCTTTCAGGCCGGCTTTGAGGATGTACTGGTCGGCCAGGACATGAGCATAGCAGGCATAGCCGGCCGCGGCCATTTTGGGCGTGGAGGCGAAGCCGGGCACCACGGTCAGAACCGCCTGCGCGGTGCCCGAGGAGTCGGCCACGACGCCCGGCCGATAGGCGCCGGCCGCGTACGCGGCGCACAGGTGATCGTGTCCGCCGAGCACGCAGGGCGTCCCGACCGGCAATCCGCTCTCGGCCGCGGCCGCGGCGATCACCGCGCCGATGACCGTGCCGCCGGGCTTCGGCTGCGGGAGCTGATCGCGGCGCAGTCCGACCACGTCGAGGATGCGATCCGACCAGTCGCGACGCTGCTGATCCAGCGCCAGCATTCGCGACGCCTGGCTCAAGTCAATGCTCCGCTCGCCGGTCAGCCGCCAGAGGATGTAGTTGGGCACAGGCAGCCAGGTCGCCATGCGGGAGGCTGCCTCGGGCCAGTGCTCCCGAATCCAAAGCCATTTGGAGACCCCAAATGAGGCGCCGGCGCGCTGTCCGGTGATGGCGTGCAGCTCGATTTCCGAAATCTGGCGCTCCAGCCACTCGGCCTGCGGCTCCGACCGGCGGTCATACCAGGCAATGATCGGGCAGAGGGGCCGGCCGACGGCATCCAGCAGCACGCCGGCCTCGGCCAGGCTGGCGATCGCCAGGCCGGCGACCGCTCCCGCCCTGCTCCGACCGGTCTCCGACCAGGCCAGTCCTGCGACCTCGCGCAGGCACGCGCACACCGCCTGCCACAGCGCCTCTGGATCGTGTTCGCTGCGGCCAGGCGCGGGGTGGTCGGTAGGCGTGGGCCGCGCCGCGAGTGCGATGACGCGCCCGGCATCGGGGTCGTACGCGGCGGCTTTGATGGTGGTGGTGCCGATATCGAGACCGAGCAGGAGCATGAAAAATCAGCAAATCAGCAAATGAACAAATCTGGCTCCACCCATTGTCCGCACACGGTGAAGTTGGACAGTCCCGGCAGCGTCTTGGGCATGCTGGCGATATTCAGCAGCATCGTCCTGGTCGTGAGGAGCATGACGATCACGACTTGCGTCAGCGCGCGAACGCCCGGAACGGGTTGTCGCAGGTCAGCTTGCGGATGGTGGCCTCGTTCACACCGGCCGCGGCCAGTTTCGGCAGGAAGACCTCGCTCAGGTAGGTGAAAGGCCGCGGCGTGCCGCCGCCGGGCTGGGCCGGGTCATACCAGCCGCGATCCATGCTGAGCAGCACCTGATCGCTGAAACCCGCGTCGAGCATCCGGAGCACGCGTTCGACGTAGAATTCGTCGCTCTGTCCGCCGCCGATCCCGTCATATTCGATCCAGGCGCCCCGCCGGGCCAGCGCCAGGTTGATCTCGAAATCCTCCTCGTTCTGCGCATGGATCCAGATGAAGCGTCGCGGCGACTGGCCTACGCGCTCGATGATGTCGAGCTGATCGGCCACGACGCGGCCGCGAATCGTGTGGCTGCCTATGACCGCGCCGGTGGCCAGTGCCGCGCGCGCGGCCGCGCGCAGGATCTTCGCCTCGATCGGTGTGATGCCGTCATCGCCCGCGCTGAGCTTGATCCAGCCGGCGCGCACGCCCGTCCGCGCGATCTCGCCGGTGAGCTCGTCCTCCATCCAGCGCGCTAGCACCTCCTCGCTGGCGACATGCGCCCAGGCCGGCACCCACGGCTCGCGATAGATGCCGGTCGGCGCGACGATCGGGAAGCCGGTCGCCTCGGAGACGGCCTTCAGGATGTCCGCGCGGCGGCCGACGCCGACCGCGCTGCACTCGACGAGCGCGGTGACGCCGGCCGCCTTCGCCCGTGCGATCTCCGGCCCCATCAGGCCGATCACATCTGCGGCGTTGCCCTGGGCATAGCCGGGCTTGTCCGGCGTGCGCAGGTCTACGAAGACATGTTCGTGGGGCAGGATCATGCCGAGCTCATCGCTGCGTTTGGGGCCGAGAGTGGTAATGAGGTGTTTCATCGTATCCTCCGGGGTTGGGTAGAACGTAGAATGTCAGGCGTCAAACGTGAGAATCCGACGCCTGACGCGTCATGCATCGCGTTGCGCGTGTTTTGCCATCCAGTTCAGTGCGGCCTCGTAGATGATCTCGTGGCCGCCGTCGAAAATCGTAATGCGTATTGCCTCACGTAAAAATCTTACCATAGAGGTATCGTTGCCTCACAGGCGGATATTACTTGACGCCTGCTGCATCGCGTCAAGTCGTTAAGGTTCCCCGGCAACCAACAGGAAGGATGCGGGGAACCTGGGTTCCCCGCCGCTGGCGGTTCATACGCGCCGGCTCATGATAACTCACCGGCGGGTGGGATGGCAAGTTTCCAGAGCGCCTCCTGGCGGGCATGAATCTGGCGCAATAAGACCAGCGGATTGAGCGTCGCGTATTGCTGACGCAATTGGGTCTTGACGTCTTCGGCCATGTCGGGTGAGTCCAGGATGCGTTGATACGGCGTCTGGGCCTTGTCGTAGCGCTTTTTGACTTTGGTGCCGTCGCGGGTCTTTTCGACCAACACCATGACGGGCTGGAAGAAGTTGATATACAGCCGCAACGACACATAGAGGGCATTCAGGGCCTCATAAGCTGCCTGGCCCTCATACCGGTCATAGCCGACGTTTTGGCGCACGGCCGTCCAGTTTTTCTGCTCGACGTAGGCCGGATCGTTTTTCTTGTAGGGTCGGCAACGGGTAAAGGTGATGCCCGCTTTCTCGCAGTAGCGCTTCAAATTGTCGTTGATGAACTCGCTGCCGTTGTCCGAGTCCAACCCCAGCAGGGGGTAAGGTAACCGGCTGCGACACTCGGCAATGGCCGCACTGACCGTCGCCTGGCTGCGGTTGCGCAGCCCGGCTAGCTCCACCCAGCGCGTCTTGACGTCCACCATGTCCAGGCTGTTCAGGTACTCCCCGCGCGTCGAGTCACCACAGTGGGCCACCAGGTCCACCTCCATAAAGCCTGGCTGGGCGTCATCCCACTGCGCAAACGTGCGCACCGGGATGGCGCGTTTTAGCAGCGTGCCGGGCTTGGTGGTCGTGAGGCCGTGCGGCTTGGTCCCCCCCCCGGGGCCCGCTTGAGCAGCCGATCCGCCGTGGCCGGACTGAGCGCCAGGAGCAACCCACGGGTCTGGGGGTCCAGTTTCAGCTCGCCGTGCCGCTCCAAGGCGTCTACAAACATCGGCAGGGCGGGCACCAGCCGCTTGCTACAGATACAGTTGGCCGCCTGCCACACCTTGACCAGGGCGGCGATCACCGGCCCCGTATACTTGGGGGATCGGTTCCGGCGTTTGGGGGGCCGTTGCTTTGGCGGGTGATTCAGCAACTGAATCGCATACTTGCGGTGATAACCGGTGGTGGCGACCAGTTCATCCAATACCCGCTGCTTGGCGGTGCGATTGCCCAGCGTGTAGCGGGGCCGCACCGCAGCCAGTAGTTCACGTTTGCTGGTCTGACTCATCATGCCTCACTCTCTCCCAGCACCTGCCAAGCGGCAAGCGCTGGGTAAGATTATCCCATGAGGCAACGACTTCCCCAAAGTAAGATTTAGCGTGAGTCAATTCGGCCGGTATTGCACCCGCAGAATTGTGATATAATGTTCGTGCAAACGGCCGCCGTCCGTCGCACAGGAACGTTTTCACAGAGGAGGCAAACATGCCAGAGCTAAAAGAGGGTTGCGTCAAACCCGCCCGCGGGCCGATCCTGCCCGCGCCGCCGCCCCCGGTTTCAGGGGCAATCCCATCATCACAGGAGGTGCCAATGATGCTTGCGAAGGTCGGCAAGGAGGCTATTGATTTCGAGGCTACGGCGTTCATCGAGGGCGTGGGCTTCCAGCCCGTCAAGCTCTCGGACTATAAGGGCAAGTGGATCGTCCTCTGCTTCTACCCCGGTGACTTCACCTTTGTTTGACCCACCGAGCTGGCGGCGGTCGCCGCCATCTACGACGAGCTGAAGGCCATGGACGTTGTTGTGCTGGCCATGAGCACCGACAGCCGTTTCGTACACAAGATCTGGCAGGAACAGGAACTCTCCAAGATGGTAGAGGGCGGGGTGCCCTTCCCGATGCTGTCCGATGCCGGGGGCAAGGTGGGGACGATCTACGGCGTATATGATGACGCGGCGGGCGTGGACATCCGCGGTCGCTTCATCATTGACCCCGATTTCGTGATTCGCGCCATGGAGGTTCTGACCCCGGAGGTTGGGCGGAACCCCGCTGAGCTGGTGCGCCAGATCAAGGCATTCCAGCACGTGCGCGCGACGGGTGAGGTGACGCCTTCGGGTTGGGAGCCAGGACAGGTGACCCTCAAGCCCGGCCCGGCGCTGGTCGGTCGGGTCTGGGAAGTCTGGAAGCCCTAAACGAGTCGGACGGCGGCCGACTTTTGCGGCGGGCGCCGATGTCAACGGCGACATCGGTGCCTGTTTTTTTGGTGCGATCACATCCCGGCGTCCGACGGGCTGCTCTGGCGCCGCAAACAACTTATCGGCCAGGATGCAGACAGCAACGAACGACGGATGACGATCGTATGCCTTGGATTTTGCGTTTCGCAGAGATTACACTATAATAAATAATCGCTACGGGGAGTAGCGCAGCCCGGTCAGCGCGCACGGTTCGGGTCCGTGAGGTCGGAGGTTCAAATCCTCTCTCCCCGACACTGCCGATGTTCAAATGAGTTTGGAACCCCACAGAACATGCTCTGTGGGGTTTCGTGTTTACCGCCAAACTTCTGACTCATGACAGGATCGCTCCAGCGCGTCACGCGCCTCATCTGTCGGCGACTTTCTTCCCGAGGGACAATTCATGGCCAAAGCTGAAATCCACGCAGGCATTTGCGGTTTCACGACGACGGTCATTGCGCGCAAAAACGAAGACGGCACCGTTCACCTGGACATCCAAAGCGAATGCAAAGGCGTGATGAAGTTTGCCGAGCAGCTCAAAGAGGTGGACCCCCTGCGCGAGTTCACCTGGCGCCGCGGCGGCCCCATCACGCTGCAGGTGGCGCCGCAATGCCTGACCCATCCGGCCTGCCCCGTGCCGTCAGGTGTGATCAAGGCGATCGAGATCGAGGCCGGGCTGGCCTTGCCCGCCGATGTGACGATCAAGCTGTCGAAAGACGAAGCCTGAACCAGGCCGCGCATGGCTGGTGATCCGCGCGATTGGGTGTTGCACTGCGATGAGCTGCTGCTGGCCGTCAACAAGCCTGCCGGCCTGCCTACTCTGCCCGACGGCTACCGCGGCGACGCGCCCAGTCTGATCGCCCTGCTGCAACAGGTGTTCGGCCGGTTGTGGGTCGTGCATCGGCTGGACAAGGAAACCAGTGGGGTGCTTCTTTTCGCGCGCACGGCCGAGGCGCATCGGACGCTCAACGCGCAATTCGCTGCACACCAGACGGCCAAAATCTACCATGCGTTGGTCGTTGGCCGGCCGACATGGGATGAGCACACGATTGACCTGCCCCTGCGGCCCGATGGCGACCGCCGTCACCGCACAGTGGTGGATGTGGCGCGCGGCAAACCATCGGTCACCCGCTGCCGTGTGCTGATGCGCTTCGCCGCGTACTCGCTGGTGGAGGCCCGACCTCTGACCGGCCGGCCTCATCAGATTCGGGCGCATCTGGCTGCAGAAGGGCTGCCGATCGTCGGCGACCTGCTGTATGCCGGCCAGGGAGGCCGTCTGCAGGGCGAGGCCGGCGCCGTGCTACGCCGCCTGTTGACCGATGACGCTCCCCTGGCTCGATTGGGGCTGCACGCGCGTGCGCTCACCATCGTTCACCCGGCCAGCAGTGCCCCGTTGACGTTGGAGGCACCCTGTCCGGCCGATTTCAACGTCGCGTTGGCGCGCCTGGCGGCGCCGGGCAGCTCGCGATAACCCGGCAATTCTCAGAGCATGACATAGAGGAGCCCGCGTGGCCGGACTTCAACGCCGCTGGTGGGTGCTTACTGCACTCTCGTTTATGCTCGTCGTCGGCGGAGGCTACGCGTTGAGCCGCATCTGGCCGGTTCGGGCGGTGTTCGGCTGGGTCGGGCTGACGGTCGTCGCGCTGGCCGTGCAGTTGAGCCTCTTTCGGCGCCATCTCGGGGCCAATTATCGGCCCGCTGAGGCTGGACGGCCGCTGCTGGCCGATCTGGGGCCGGGCAATCTGATCACCCTGGGCCGCGGGTTGGGCATTGCCGCGTTCGCCGGCTTTCTGGCCGCGCCGTTGCCGCTGGACGCGCACCTGGCCTGGGCGCCGGCCCTCCTCTACGCATTGGGCGTGCTGCCCGATTTCCTCGACGGCGCGCTGGCGCGTGCCACGGGCCGCGTTACCGTGCTGGGCAGCATCCTGGACATGGAGTACGATTCGCTGGCGATGCTGGCCGTCAGCGCGCTGGCCGTGCGGCTGGGCAAGGTTCCCTGGTGGCTCATCGGCCTGGGCCTGGCGCGCTATCTGTTCGTGGCCGGCATCATGTGGCGACAGCGTCGCGGTCTGCCGGTCTATGATCTGCCGGCCAGCAATACCCGGCGGCTGGCAGCCGGCTTCCAGATGGCCTTCTTTTGCGTGGCGCTCTGGCCGATCTTCGGCCCGCCGCTCACCGCATTGGCGGGCGCCCTCTTCGCCGCGCCGATCCTGGTCGGTTTCGGCCGAGACTGGCTCGCGGTCAGCGGCGTCTTGCGTCACGATACGCCACGCTATCGGCAATATCGCCGCCTGCGTCAGCGCGCCTGGATGTGGCTCCCGCCGTTCTTGCGCTTGATGGGCGGCGGTGTGGCGCTCTCCGTGTTGGCGCCGGGCCTGTGGCACACAGCCACGCCCGGCGCCGTCGTCTGGCTGACCGGCGTCCTGGCAGCGATGGCCGCGCTCGGCCTGCTGGTCGGCGCAGGCGTCCGCCTGGGCGCCATCGGCCTGTTAATCGCTGTTTGTGTGGCGGTCGTCTGGAGCGGTTTTGTGGCCTGGCACAGCGTGTTGCTTATCTCGACGATCCCTTTGCTTTACACGGGCGCGGGCCGTCTGGCGCTCTGGCGCGGAGAAGATGCGTTGTTTGATCGCCGGCCGGGCGAAATGCCGACATCGCCAGCGGAAGACTGACGGTCATGCCGACGCGGGTTCGTGGCCAACCCGAAGGGTCTCAACCCGAATCGCCGCCGGCCCTGAGAAGCCATTTCCCCAAAACACCCATCTGTGCTAAACTTACGGCCGTGCCTGGCCGCGGCGCGGCCGGACAGCATAACCCACTGAACACCACTCCACGAGGACAGGAGATCACCATGACGCAACCTGTGATCGGATTCATTGGCCTGGGGATCATGGGGCGGCCCATGGCCGGCCATCTGTTGCGGGCCGGCTATCCGCTCATCGTGCACGATGTGAACCGGCAGACGGTCGCGGCCGTCGCGGCCGCAGGCGGCCGGGAAGCGTTTTCGCCGCAGGAGGTGGCCGCGGCCAGCGACGTGATCATCACGATGCTGCCCGACTCGCCCGATGTGGAGGCGGTGGCACTGGGCCCGGCCGGGCTGATCGAAGGCGTGCGGCCCGGAACGCTCTATGCCGACATGAGCACCATCGCGCCCACCGTGGCGGTGAAAGTCGCGCGCACGCTGGCCGAAAAAGGGGTGCGCTGCCTGGATGCGCCTGTCAGTGGCGGTGAAGTCGGCGCCATCAACGCGACCCTCTCGATCATGGTCGGCGGCAGCCAGGCCGACTTCGAGGCCATGCTGCCGATCTTCGAGAAGCTGGGCAAGACAATCACCCTGTGCGGGGCGAATGGCGCCGGCCAGATCGTCAAAGCCTGTAATCAGATCCAGGTGGCGCTCAACATCGTCGGCATGGCCGAGGCGCTGGTGCTCGGCGCCAAAGCCGGCGTGGATCCGGCCATCATCCACAAGGTGCTGAGCGGCGGCTATGCCCAGTCGCGCGTGGCCGACGTGCGCGGCCCGAAGGTGATCCAGGGCGACTTCAAGCCCGGCTTTAAGGCACGCTTCCATTTCAAAGACCTGAACATCATCTTGAAAACCGGCAACGACTACGGCGTGCCTCTGCCGGTGACGAGCCTGGTGCATGAGCTGTTCGCCGCGCTCCTGGTTGCCGGCAAAGGCGAACTGGATCATACGGCAGTCATCACGGTGTTGGAGACATTGGCCGGCGTGGAGGCCCGAGCGGCTTCCGGCGAGCAGCGCGCATGATATCGAGAGGATACCTGTCATGAGATACGGCTGTTGGGTAGATGCATTGGCGCGCACGCCCGATGGCGCGCCGGTTCCGAACATCGAGCTGCTCGCCGAGCTGGGCTACGATTACGTGGAATTGTCCCTGGCTCCCCTGACCGCCCTGTCCGAAGCCGAATTCGAGGCCGTGGTGGAGCGCCTGCGCCGCGCCGGCATCCCCTGCGAGGCCTGTTGCATTTTCTACCCGCGCACCGTGCGGCTCACCGGGCCGGATGTGGATTGGGCGCAGGTGGAGGCCTACGATCGCCTGGCCATCGGCCGCGCGGCGCGCCTGGGCGCGCAGGTCATCGTCTTCGGCAGCGCGGGCGCCAAAAACGTGCCGGAGGGCTTCCCCTATGACCAGGCATGGGCGCAGATCGTGCACGCCATGCACATCGCGGCGCCCATCGCAGCCGAGCACGGCATCACCATCGTCATCGAGCCGTTAAACCGGAAAGAGGCCAACATCGTGTTGACCGGCGCCGAGGGCCTGAAACTGATGCGCGCGATCAATCGGCCGAGCGTGCAACTGCTGATTGATTACTACCACATGGCGCTCGAAGGCGAATCGGCCGACATCGTGCTCGAAGCAGGTGATGCCATTCGCCACACCCATATCTCGACCGTGCCGGCGCGCACCTACCCCGTTCGCATCGAGCCGGGCTTCCTGCCCTTCTTTGCCAACCTCAAGGCCATCGGCTACCAGGGCCGCATGAGCATCGAGGCGCAGACCGATAACTTCCGGGAAGATGCGGCGGCTGCTTTGAGTGTATTGCGGCAACTGGGCAGATGAATCAAATTCTACATCAACCTGCTTTCCGGCTGTTACCTCTGGGCAGCATCAAGCCGCTGGGCTGGCTGGCCCGCCAGCTGCGCATCCAGGCCGACGGCCTGAGCGGCCACCTCGACGAATTCTGGCCCGATATCCGGGACAGTCGCTGGTTCGGCGGCCAGGCCGAGGGCTGGGAGCGCGCTCCCTACTGGCTGGACGGCGTCATCCCACTGGCTTTCCTGCTGGATGACCCCGGCCTGAAGGCCAAAGTCCACCGCTATGTGGACTACATCCTCTCTCACCAGGCCGAGGATGGCTGGCTCGGCCCCATCCAGATGGTCTGGACGGCCGGCCAGAGCCCGACGCCGCTGCAGCACTACGACCTGTGGGCGCTTTTCCTGATCCTGAAGGCGTTGACGCAATACGGCGACGCCACCGATGACCCGCGCGTAGCGCCGGCCATCGAGCGCTGCCTGCGACGCATCGAGCGGCATATCGAGCGCGCGCCGCTGTTCAACTGGGCGCAGTTTCGCTGGTTCGAGGCATTGATCAGCATCTACTGGCTGTGGGAGCGGGAAGCGAGGATCGGGGATCAGGAGGCAGAGGGCAACACGGCGTGGCTGAGGGACCTTGCCATCAAGCTCCATGCCCAGGGCTTTCACTGGAGCGAGTTTTTCCGTCGGTGGCCACTCGCCGCGCCGACGCCGCGAGGCCGCTGGACGTATATGGGCCATGTGGTCAACAACGCGATGGCGGTCAAGGCGCCGGCGCTCTGGTGGCGGCTGACCGGCGAAGCAGCAGATCGGGCAGCGGCGACCGACATGATCGCCAAACTCGATCGCAATCACGGCATGGTGACCGGCATGTTCACCGGCGACGAGTGCCTGGCCGGCAAACGGCCGACCCAAGGCACCGAACTGTGCGCGGTGGTCGAATTCATGTATGCGCTCGAAATCCTGCTGAGCGTCCTCGGCGACCCGGCTTTCGGCGACCGGCTGGAAAAAGTGGCCTTCAACGCGTTGCCGGCCACCTTCTCGCCCGACATGTGGGCGCACCAGTACGACCAGCAGGTGAACCAGGTCGAATGCAGCATCCGGCCCGGCCGACCGTGGAACAGCAACGGCCCGGAGTCCAACATCTTCGGGCTGGAGCCCAACTACGGCTGTTGCACGGCCAATCTGAGCCAGGGCTGGCCCAAGTTCGCCGCACACCTCTGGATGCGCACCGCAGACGGTGGGCTGGCTGCCGTCGCCTACGCGCCGAGCGCTGTCGCGGTGGAGCTGGACGGCGTCCCCGTCCGCGTCGTGTTAGAGACCGAATACCCGTTCCGTCAGCTCCTGCATTTCACGGTGACGACAGAGCGCCCCGTGCGCTTCCCGCTCCTCCTGCGCATCCCGGCGTGGGCGGCCGACGCGCACCTCCAGGTCGCCGACGAGCCCGCGATGCAGGTCCGGCCGGGCACGTTCCAGCGCATTGAGCGCATTTGGGCCGGGACGACCGGGCTCATTCTGACCCTGCCCGCGCGGCCCGTCTTGCTGGCGGGTTACAACAACGCGGTGGCCGTGGCGCGCGGCCCCCTGGTCTATGCGCTGGCCATCGGCGAGGAGTGGCGCCGGGTGAACGAGGACCTGCCGCATCGCGAGCTGCCGCACGCCGATTGGGAAGTCTACCCGACGACGCCGTGGAACATGGCGCTGGCGGTTTCACCAGCCACCGTGGAACGCGACATCATCTTCACCGAACATCCGCTGCGCGATTGTCCCTTCTCGCCGGACGGCGCGCCTGTCTCGGCCACCGTGTGGGGCTGCCGCGTGCCGGAATGGGGCATGGAGGAGGGCTCAGCGGCCGACCCGCCGGCCGGCCCGCTCCCGTTGACCGGCCCGCTGGAGAAGCTGCGGCTGATCCCGTATGGGTGCACCAATCTGCGCATCACGGAATTCCCCACCGTTTCCTGGGAAATGGCGCTGCTTCAGACGAGGTGAGCGTGCGATGAGGCGAATCCTTCGCCATCCGCTGGGCTGGATTCTGCTCCTGGCGCTCGGCGTGCGTTTTTTCGGGCTGACGTATCATAGCCTGTGGTTCGATGAGGCGGTGAGCACCTTCTGGGCCGCGCAGCCGACCGATGAGATCTGGCGCGTCGGCATGGCGCTTGTCCAGGACAAACATCCGCCGCTCTACTATCTCCTGCTGCACCTCTGGACGCGGCTGGTCGGCGGAGATGATTGGGGCGTGCGCTCGCTGGGCGTTCTCATCGGCGCGCTGGCCGTGCTGCCGGCTTACGCCATCGGCCGACGGCTGGGCGGCCGGCGGGCCGGCGCATTCGCTGCGCTCCTGCTGGCGGTGAACCCGTTCCTGGTCTGGTACAGCCAGGAGGCGCGCATGTTCATGCCGGCGACGGCGTTTGCGCTGATCGGCCTTGATGGCCTCGGCCGGCTGGCGCACGGCGAGCATGGCGAGCATGGCGAGCGGAGCAAGCGCTGCGGCGTCGCAGCCCGACTGTCCGGCCTGGGGCCGTTGCTCCAGCTCAGCCTCGGCTTCACGGCCGCGCTCTACAGCTATCTGTACAGCGCCTTCCTGCTGCCCGTGGCCGCGCTCTGGCTGCTGATCGCAGTCTCGCTGCGGCGCCATCAGCCGACTGCCCGGCGCGATTTTGTGTTGAGCGTCCTCGGTCTGGCCATCGCCGCCATACTTTTCCTGCCGCTGGCCTGGTCGGCCTGGCGCGTGAGCGGCCTCGAATCGCCGCCAGGCCAGCCTTTTGCCGGGCTGCTGCCGGTGCTGGCGTCCATGCTGCGGATCTACACCCTCGGCTGGCCGGCCTGGGGCGCGGCCTGGCTGACCGCGTTGACCATCGGCGTCGGCGCCCTGGCATTGTTCGGCAGCATCGTCCCGACACCGAGGCGAGGGGGCCAACGTCGCGGCCTCTATCTCGTGCTCTGGCTGGCCGTGGTGATCTTGATCGGCGGCGCGCTCATGGGCCGCAACGCGCGCATCTTCGGCGAATCGCGCTACCAGATCATCCTGGCACCGGCCCTGTGCCTGGCCGTGGGCCGGGCGCTGGCCTGGCTGACTGCGTGGCGCCGTCCGGCCGGGCTGATCGGCAGCGCCGCGCTGCTGGCGGTGACCGCTGCAGCGTTGGCCTATGACTGGACGCCGCAGAATCGCCGCGAGGCATGGCGCGAGGCTGCGGCATACGTGGCCGAACACGCCGGCCCCAATGACGCCGTCCTGATCCAGGCGGACTACGTCCGGGTGGCTTTCATGCGCTATTTCCGGGGCCCTCAGGGCCTTTTCTTCCCGTTCACCGATCGGCTCAGTGACGTGCAGCAGGTGGACGGGCCGCTGGCCGGGCTGGCCGAATTCGACGCGGTGTGGGTCGTGCAGTCGCATCACCAGGATCTCGACCCCGACAACCTGGTGCTGGGCTGGTTCGCGGCCCGCTATCCGTTGATCACCGAAGTTTTCCCGCCTGGCATCGCCATTCACGCCTACAATCAGCGCTATCGCCTGGCCGCGCTGCCGCCAGACGCGCTGCCCGGCCGTGATTGGCCGGCGTTGGGCAGCCTCCAGCCGCTGGCATGTCTGTATCGGCCGGCCGCGCTCAGCCCGCGCGACGATCTGTTTCATCCGCCCAGCGCATGGATCCATGTGACGAGCTACTGGCGGCTCGCCGGCCCGCCGGCCGGCGACCTCCGGCCACGTTTCCGTGTGGTAGACGCGATGGGCCAGGTGTGGGGTGAAAGCCTGGCGCGCGCGAACGATGCGTTCGGCCTGTGGCCGACCACGCGCTGGGCAGCCGACGAGATCGTGCGCGGCGACCACGACATCAATATGAACCCGATCACGCCGCCGGGCACCTATCGGCTCATCCTCGAAGCGCCGGGCGCGACAGGGCAGATCACGTGCGGCCCGGTCGAGATCCGCCGGGAGCGACCATGAACATTCTCTACATCCACACCCACGACATGGGGCGTTTCATCCAACCTTACGGCCATGCCATCGATCCGCTGCTGGCGGGCTATGTCCCGAAGCCGGCCGGCGCGCGAGTCAATTTCAAATGGGCCCTGCATCCCAACGAATGGGAATTCGAGTAGGGCGATGATGAGGCTTTTCGTGCCAGCGCCTCGGACCGGCCGTGCCGGTCGTGCGCCCGAGAGCGTGTACCATGCGAGTCATCCGCCTGCGTCTCCTGACGCCGCTGGCCCTGGCTGCGGCAATTCTCGGCCTCGTGCTGAGCAGTGCCGGATGCAGCGAGGTCGCCACTCTGCGCCGGCGCGTCGATGTGGAGGTCAAGGCATTCTGGCCACACCCCGAGTTCGTGCCGACGCCGTTGCCGTACGTTGATCTGGCGCCTCAAACGGCGCTTGCCGAAGCGCTGACGGCGACGTTGCCGGCCCTTGTGCCGGTTTTGCCCGACCTGGATTCGGCGCCGACCGTGCAACCCGATGGCGTGGCGACACCGACCGCCGCGCCGGCGCTCACGCCCATCGCAACTTTGCTCCCGCAACGGCCGATCGTCCCGACCATCACGCCGGCGCCCACGCGCCGGCCGACGCGGCCGGCCGGTGAGCCGCCGTTTGCCGTGCAGCTCGCCGGTGTGACGCACATGTGGCAGACCTGGAACAATTGCGGTCCGGCCACCCTGGCCATGTACCTCAGCTATTTCGGGCAGCGCGTGAAACAGGACGAGATCGGCGCGGCGTTGCGGCCTGATCCGGACGACAAGAATGTCAGCCTGGAGGAGATGGCTGCCTATGCCCGCAATCGCGGGCTGTCGGCCGTCGTGCGGGTAAACGGCGACGCGCGTCGGCTGCAGCGCCTGATCGCAGCCGGCGTACCGGTGCTGATCGAGACCTGGCATGAGGAGCGCCCCAACGACGGCATGGGCCACTATCGTCTGCTGACCGGCTATGACGATGATGCCGGCCACTGGATCGCCTACGACTCGTTCGATGCGCGCGGTCTCGTCAAGGGTGAGCCCTACACGGGCATCCGCCTGCCCTACGATGAGACAGAGCGGCTGTGGGCCGTCTTCAATCGGCTTTATCTCGTCCTCTACGATGCAGCGCATGCGCCGGCCGTGCTTCTGATTCTGAGCGAGGATGCCGACGAGGCAGTCATGTGGTCGCGCGCGCTCGCCCGCAGCCAGGCCGAGGTGCAGCTCCGGCCCGATGACCCGTTCGCCTGGTTCAACCTGGGCAGCAACCTGGTTGCACTGGGACGGTTCCGGGAAGCAGTGCAGGCCTACGATCGCGCGCGACGGATCGGCCTGCCGTGGCGGATGCTCTGGTATCAGTTCGGGCCGTTTCAGGCGTACTATGAGATCGGCCGCTACGACGATGTGATCGCGCTGGCGGAGCATACGATCGCTACGGCCCGCCAGACCGAGGAGGGGTTCTACTGGCGGGGCATGGCGCAGCGCGCCAGGGGTGACCTCGTCGGCGCGCGTGCTTCCTGGCAGCGTGCCGTCGAGCTGAATCCGCATTACAAGCCTGCGGTGACCGCGCTGGCCCAGCTGGACGGCCACTAGCGCTGCTGTTGCTCTCTGCCGAACAGGCCGCACGATGATCCATATCACCGCCGCCCGCCGTCGCCATCTCGCCCGCAACGTCCTGCTTGTCGGGGCTGCGTTCGTGCTGGCCGCGGTCGCCGGGATGGCGCGCAATATGGTGATCGCACGGCAGTTCGGCATCGGCGCCGACCTCGACGCATACTATGCTGCCTTCAAGCTGCCCGATTTGCTCTTCACGGTCGTGGCGGGCGGCGCGCTGGCGACCTCGTTCATCCCGGTGTTCGCCGGCTTCCTGGCCGCCGACGATCGAACGGCCGCGTGGCGGCTGGCGAGCGCGATCACGAACTGGGCGGCGCTGATCACGCTTGGCCTGGCGGCTGTCGTCGCTGTGGCGGCGCCCTGGCTCGCGCGCACGGTCATCGCGCCCGGCTTCGATCCTGCGCGCGCCGCCGAAACCGCCCGTATCATGCGCATCGTGCTGATCTCCACGCTGATCTTCAGCGTCAGCGCGCTGCAGGGCAGCATCCTCCACGGCTTCAAGCATTTCCTGCTGCCGGCCCTGGCGTCGGTCGTCTATCCGCTGGGGATCATCGTCGGCGCGCTATGGCTGGCTCCGCGCTGGGGTGTGGAGGGCCTGGCCGTCGGCGCGGTGATCGGCGCCGCGTTGCATCTGGCGATCAAGGTCCCCGGCCTGATCCGCTTTGGCTTCCGCTGGTGGCCGATCCTGGACACGGGGGATGACGCGGTGCGTCGGGTCGCGGTGTTGCTGGGCCCGCGCGTGCTCGACCTGGGGGTGTTCCATCTGACGCTGCTGGCGACGACCAATCTGGCCTCGCGGCTCGGCGCAGGCAGTGTCGCCGCATTGGAGTGGGGCTGGGATGCCATGCAGTTCCCCGAAACGGTCATCGGCACCGCGTTCGGGCTGGTGGCCTTCCCCACGTTCGCAGAGCTGGCCGCGCGCGGCGATCGCGCCGGCCTGCGTGCCACGCTGAGCGAATCGCTGCGGACGGTGATGGCGCTGGCTGTGCCCGCGGCCGTGGCGCTGATCGTGCTGGGCCGGCCGCTGCTGGCGGTACTTTATCAGCGCGGCGCGTTCGATGCGGCGGCCACCGAGGCGGTGTATGCGGCGCTTCGTTTCTATGCGCTCGGTCTGGTCGGCCATGTCTGCCTGGAGCTGGTCACGCGCGCCTTTTTCGCCCAGCAGGACACGGTCACGCCGCTGCTGTTGGCCGCGGCCTCGGCCGGCGTCAATATCCTCCTGGCCGTGCTGCTCATGGGGCCGTTGGGCCACGGCGGCCTGGCACTGGCCAATTCGCTGGCGGTGACGGCCGAGGTGCTGGTGCTGCTCGGCATCCTGCGCGGCCGACTGCACAGCATCGGCGCCCGGGAGATGCTCCGTCTGCTGCTGCGCGTGCTGATCGCATCGGCGCTCATGGCCGGCGCCATGGCTTTGTTGGTCTCCTTCGCCGGCCGGAGCGGCTGGGGCGAGTTTGCCGCGCTCGCAGTCGCCGGCGCGTTCGGCGGCATCGTATATCTCGGCGCATGTCGGCTGCTGAAGGTCCGCGAGCTGGCGTTCTTCTTCGGGGGGTGGTAAGCGCGATTACTGTCGGACGATCTCCTTTGACGATGATAATGGCGGTTAGGAAGCGCCAGCCAGCCGCAGGCCGTTATTTTTCCGTCGAGGGAGTCGTCATGAACCGCATGGATGTTGTGAGTCAGTTCGCTGAGTACGGATATGTTTTGTTGGAGGATGTGCTCGATCCCGAAGAGGATCTCGCGCCGATCATTCGAGATTATGAGGAGTTGCTCGATACGCTGGCCGAACGCTGGTTCGGTCAGGGGCTGATCTCATCGGCCTATCGTGGCTTGCCGTTCGAACAGCGTTTTGCGGCTGTGGCGCTGGAGGCCGGACGGGCCGGCATCAACTGGATTCAGCATTTCGATTTTTCCCTGCCCCAGGGCGGCGTGACCGCCGACACCCCCATCCATCACAGCAAAGCGGTCTTCAACCTGTTGATCCACCCGAAGCTCCTCGATGTGGCCGAACAGCTGCTTGGCCCGGAGATCGTCGTGAACCCGATCCACCATGTGCGCCTGAAGCCGCCCGAAGATCAGGTGCCGGTCGGGATGCGCGGCGGCCTGACCGCGCGCACGCCGTGGCACCAGGATCAGGGCGTGGCGTTGCCGGAAGCGGACAACAGCGATATCCTGACGATCTGGCTGCCGATCACTGCGGCCACGGTCGAAAACGGCTGCCTGAGCGTGATCCCAGGCAGCCACCGCGGCGCGCTGATCACCCACTGTCCGGGCGTGGGCGGGGTGCAGATTCCCGAGCGGCTGCTGGCCGGGCCGGGCGTGCCAGTGCCGATGCGGCCGGGCAGCATCCTGCTGCTGCACAGGCTTACGCAGCACGCCTCGCTGACCAATGTCAGCCAGGGGATTCGCTGGAGCTTCGATCTGCGCTATCAGCCGGCCGGTCAGCCCACGGGCCGGCCCGCCTTCCCGGCCTTCCTGGCCCGCAGCCGGGCGCATCCCGAACAGGTCGTGACCGACTGGCGTGACTGGGCGACCATGTGGGAGGAAGCCCGCCAGGCGATGATGCAACACCGCGATCCGGTTTTCAATCGTTGGACGGCGACCGCGCCGGTGTGCGCCTGAGCATCGGCGTTTGGCTGCGTCCGTCTACGAGGCGAGTGTTTCGCCCCGCCTCTGGCGACGCAGCAACGCCGGTCCCAGGCGATCGATCAGCCAGCCCAGCGCGGGCTCGATCCACGGCGCGATGCGCCACCAGCCCGGGATGTGCACCACGCGTCGTGGCCGACGCAGGACGGCGACCACGCGCGCCGCGACCCGCTCCGGCGTGATCGCGAACCGCTCTCCGGGCACGCGGAAACCGCCCGGCTGGTCGGCCGCCCGGCTGAAGAACTCCGTCTGCACCGGCCCGGGCCGGATCAGGCTGACGTGAATCGCCGTCCCGCGCAGTTCACGATGCAGGGCGGTGGTGAAGTTGTCCACGAATGCCTTGGTGGCGCTGTACAACGCGGTCCCCTGTTCGGGCAGGCTGCCGGCGATGGAGCTGATGTTGACGATGTGCCCCCGGCCGCGGGCCTTCATATCGCGCAGCACCAGCAGCGTCATGTGGGCCAGCGCGGTCATGTTCGTCTGGATCATGGCACGCGCGACTTCCCACGGCATCTCGCTGCCGTAGCCATACCAGCCGAATCCGGCGCTGTTCACCAGGATGTCCACGCCGCCGGCCAGCGCATGGGCCTGCTCCAGGACCCGGGCGCGTTCGGCCTCGTTGGCCAGGTCGGCAGTGATGGCGTGCGCGCTGCCGCCGTCTCGCCGGATCTCGTCTGCCAGCAGTTCCAGCCGCTCGCCGCGACGGGCCACCAGGAGCACGCGGACGCCCAGCCGCGCCAGCTGTCGGGCTGCGGCCGCGCCGATCCCGCTGGATGCGCCGGTCACCAGGGCGGTCTGGTTTTCCCACCCCTCTTTGCGTTGTCGGGCGGTGTGTCGTGTCCAATGCGGTGAATGCGCCAGCAGCGACCGCCGGATCAGCGGCTTGAACAGCCGCATGAACGGCAGGCGCAGGCCCATCAGCCGCGTCATGTCGGCCAGATAGTCGTCGAGGGTGCGCGTCTGGTAGCGGAGCAGGCGCTGGCTCTCCGCCGTGTCCAGCCAGTCGGTGGCGAAGGGCGTCGTGGCGAAGGCTTCGGCCGGCAGCATGTCCAGCCCCAGCGCAGCCATGATGCGCGCCATGATTTCGCCGTAGGTGTACTGACAGCGCGGGCCGCCGCCGATCAGCAGCGTCTTGCCCCATATCGCATCACTGCTGACCGCGTTGGCCAGCGCCAGGCCCACGTCTTTCGTGTGGACATATTCCATGCGGTTGTTTAGTGGCACATCGAACATGCCGGGGTCAAGCTTGAGCGCGATGGGAAGCGTGGCCGCTAGCCGCAAGATGGCCCATGTCAGGCCCGACGTGCGGATCATCTCCTCGCATTGTAGTTTGTGCCGCGCATAATGTTCGATGGGATGCACCGGTTCGTCGGCGGTGCGCGGAGGTGGCAGATGCTGGGTGCGACCGTAGACATGCAGGGAGGAGGTGAAGATCAGCTTCGGCGGGATCGGCTGCGCCTGCATGGCCTGGATCAGGTGGCGCGTGCCGCCGACATTGACCGCCGCGGCCCAGTCGGGCCGCAGCTCCGATTCGATGCCGGTATGCGACATCTTGGGGATGATGAACGCGACGTGGAGGACGACCTCGACCCCTGCTACGGCCGCGGCCACATCGGCCGGATTCCGCAGGTCGCCCCATACGACCTCGATGCGGCCCGCATAGCGGCGGGCTGTCCGCTCGTTGACCGCGGTGCGCAGATCAAAGCAGCGTACAGTATGGCCCTGCCGCAGCAATTCGTCGAGGGTGCTGATGCCGACATTCCCGAACGCGCCCGTGAGCAATACTTTCATGGTGAACCTCTCAAAACCAAAGATGGATAAGACCTGGGCGTCGCAGAATGTCGCGGCCAAACGTGCCAGGCATCATTTACGTGCCAGGCACCTGAGAGGGTGCCTGGCACGTGGATCAATCGTGTGTGTACGTGCCAGGCCCCTGAGAGGGTGCCTGGCACGGGGATAAACGATCCGGGGCTGCCAGGCCATCCAGGAGCAAACGAACGGCCTGGCCGGCCGCGCCGGGCCATGCTGCTGCGGCCGGATCGAGCACGCCTTGCAGCACCAATCCCACTCCCAGCGAGACCAGCACCAGGGCTGCCAGCCTCGCATCCACCGCGCGCAGCGAGCCTTCGGCGATGCCCTCTTGCACCATCGCCACGAATGCGGAGCGAAAACGCTGGTAGGGCTCGATGGAGGCCTGCCACACCTGGGGCTCTTTGGCGGCTTGACGCCAGAACTCCAGGAACATGGGCACCTGGCCCCTGGCCGCTTCCAGCACCTGTTCCACCGTTTCTGCCAGCTCCTCCAGGCGTTGCGGCATGGTCATCCCGGCCCGCCGCGTGGCCTGCAACGAACTGTCCAATCCGGCCAGCCACCGGTCGAGCAGGGCCAGGAACAGGGCCTGCTTGGTCGGGAAGTGGTGATAGAACGCGCCTTTGCTTACCCCAGCCCGGGCACAGATCTCAGCCACACCGGTGGCGTCGTAGCCGGCGCGGGTGAAACATTCGGCCGCTGCGGCCAGGATGCGTGCTTGAGTCTCGTCTCCCCGCGCCTGATGGCTCATGGTGCCTCCATGTGGAATTATACCGACCGGTCGGTTTTTCTGATTGTCTCACCGATCGGCGCGTTTGTCAAATCGCATTTGACAAGGCATCAAACTGGTTGTATCTTCTCGATGAATCGCGAAATCTGCCACACGTGCCAGGCACTCTGCGAGATGCCTGGCACGTGAATCCGGCTCATTTCGCACGTGCCAGACACTTTGCAACGTGAAAGGTGAAAGGTGGTATCCGTGAATCGCTTCGTTGCCAGCCAGGATCTCCTCGCAGCAGCGCGCGCGGCCCGCGCCAGAGCCATCGCGGCCGCGGGTGGGCTGGACGTCGCGTTGGCGGCTGGCGCGCTGCCTCCCAGCATTGACACGACTCTGTCCGAGGCGTTGGTGTTAGGTCTGCTGCGCCAGGGCGTGCGCATCTTTTTTGCCGTTTTCGGCCACGGCTCCACCGAGATCGGCGAGGTGCTGCGCATCTACGCCGAGGCAGGGCTGCTGCGCGTGCTGAACGTCCGCAACGAGATCGAAGCGTCTCACGCTGCGACCGCCCTGCGCTGGGTGACGGGCCAGCAGAGTGCCGTGGTCACATCCATCGGCCCGGGCGCGCTGCAGGCGCTGGCTGCGTCGCTGGCGCCCGCCTCTGACGGGATCGGTGTCTGGTACCTGTTCGGGGATGAGACCACCGAGGACGAGGGGCCGAACATGCAGCAGATCCCCAAGCATGAGCAGGCACTGTTCCTCCGGCTGTGTGAGACGGCCGGTCGGGGCTACAGCCTGCATACGCCAATGGCTCTTGCCACTGCGCTCCGTCGCGGGTTGGTCACGGTGGATCATCCGTATCGCGCCGGGCCTTTCTTTCTCCTCCTGCCCATGAACACCCAGGCCGCAGCCATGCCCGGCTTCAACCTGAACGAGCTGCCCGAGGGGCCGGTACCGCACGTTGGCGCGGTCGCGGACGACGACGCCTATGCCCGTGCTGCCGAACTGCTGCTGGCAGCCGAGCGGGTTGTCGTCAAGATCGGCGGCGGCGCGAGGGATGCCGGCCCTGAGCTGGCGGAGTTCCTGGAGCTGACCGATGCCGTGCTGGTGCACACCCCCATTGCTACCGGCGTCGTGCCCTACACCCACCCCCGCAACATGACGGTCGGCGGATCGAAAGGCTCGCTCTGCGGCAACTATGCCATGGAGCACGCCGACCTGCTGGTGGCCATCGGGACGCGCGCGGTCTGTCAATCCGACAGCTCGCGCACGGGCTATCCGCGGGTCAAGCACGTGATCAACATCAATCCCGATCCCGACGCGGCGCTGCACTACGGCAAGACGCTGGCGCTGATCGGGGATGCAAAGGCCACGCTGCGGCGGTTGAACGACGGGCTGCGGCTGCGCGTCCCCAAGGCCGCTGGCGGGCCATCTCCCTGGCTGGCCGAGTGCGCGGCTCAGAAGCGCGCCTGGGAGGCGTTTAAGGCCGAGCACTACGACCGTCCGACCCTGTGGGACGCCGGTTGGGGCCGGGATGTGCTCACGCAGCCCGCAGCGATCAAGGCGGCGACCGATTGGGCACGCGCCCACGATGTCGTGACCTTCTTCGATGCGGGCGATGTGCAGGCCAACGGCTTTCAGGTCGTCGAGGACGACCGCCCCGGCCGTACGATCACCGAGACGGGGGCCAGCTACATGGGCTTCGCGGTCTCCGCGCTGCTGGCGACGGCCGCGGCCGAGCCGCCGTTCTACGGACTGGCGATCAGCGGGGACGGCTCGTTTACCATGAACCCGCAGATCTTGATTGACGGGGTGCAGCATGGTGCTCGCGGCTGCATTCTGCTGCTGGACAACCGGCGGATGGCCGCGATTACCGGCCTGCAAGAGGCGCAGTACGGCCACGAGTTCGCCACCGCGGATCGCGTCGCGGTGGACTACGTGGCCTGGGCCCAGGCGGTGGCCGGGGTGCAGGCCCTGCCGGGAGGCGATGCCATCCCGTCGCTCCTGGCAGCGCTCGACCGGGCCTATGCCTACCCCGGCTTGAGCCTGATCCACGTCCCGGTCTACTTCGGCCCCGATCCGCTGGGCGGGATGGGCGTCTTCGGCCGCTGGAACGTGGGCAACTGGTGCGAAGACGTACAGGCACTGCGACACCGGATCGGATTGTAGCCATGGTAACCAATACTCTCTTCGAGGGCCTTCACGGTGCCTACCCGCGCGCCCTTTTTCGGCCCATGGGCTTCGGCGACGATGACTTCGGCAAGCCGCTGATCGGCATCGCCAACTCGTGGAGCGAGACCTGTCCCGGCCACCTGCACCTGCGGGAGCTGGCGGGGTGGGCCAAGGCCGGCGTGCGGGCCGCAGGCGGCATGCCGGCCGAGTTCAACACGGTCGCGCCGTGCGACGGGATCGCCCAGGGGCCGGGCATGCACGCGATCCTGCCCCTGCGCGATGTCATCGCGGCCTCGGTGGAGCTGATGGCGCGCGGCCATCGCTTTGACGGCCTGGTGATGCTGGCCAGCTGCGACAAGATCATCCCGGGCATGTTGATCGCGGCCGCGTGGCTTGACCTGCCGACCCTCTTCGTCACCGGCGGGCCGATGCGGCCGGGTCGCCTCGGCGACCGGGAGGTGATCCTCAGCGACGTGAAGGAGGGGATGGGCCGCGTGGAGGCGGGCCGCATGACCGAGGCGGAGTTGCGCGAGCTCGAGGCGGCTGCGTGTCCCGGCCCCGGCGCATGCAGCTTCATGGGCACCGCCAATACCATGGCCTGTGTGACCGAGGCGCTGGGGCTGACGCTGCCCGGCTGTGCCACCCTGCCCGCGGAGGCGCCGGAGCGTCGGGCGCTGTGCGAAGCCAGCGGCCGGCGCATCGTCGAAATGGTCGCTCGCCATGCATCAGCCACTGGCGGCGTGCCTGGCCCGTTGACGGCGCGCGCCTTCCTGTCCCGGCCCAGCTTCGAGAACGCCATCCGCGTCGTGCAGGCAATCGGAGGCTCCACCAACGCCGCGCTGCACATCCCGGCCATTGCCCGGGCGGCCGACGTGGCCGTGTCGCTGGATGATTTCGACGCGCTGGGCCGCACCACGCCGCTGATCGGCAAGTTTCGCCCCGCCGCGGCCTTCACCGTGGTGGACCTGCACGCTGCCGGCGGCATCCCGGCCGTGCTGAACGTGCTGCTGCCCCTGCTTCATGCCGACGCGCCGACGGTCACGGGCGAGACGATCGCGGCCCGGGCGGCTGCCGGCCGTGTGCAGCGCCCCGAAGTGTTGCGCCCCCTGCACGATCCCCTGGCGGCCGAGGGCGGGATCGTCGTCCTGCGGGGCAATTTGGCCCCGGCCGGCGCGGTGGTCAAGCAGAGCGGCGTGGCGCCGGCCATGCTGCGCCATGTCGGCCCGGCGCGCGTCTTCGAGTGCGAGGAAGCCGTGCGCGACTCCCTGCACGCCGCCGCGATCCGGCCGGGCGACGTGCTGGTGATCCGCAATGAGGGCCCGGCCGGCGGCCCGGGGATGCGCGAGCTTTCGATCCCGGCGGCAATGCTGGTCGGCATGGGGCTGGCCGAATCGGTGGCCATGATCACCGATGGCCGTTTCTCCGGCGCGACGCGGGGGCCTTGCGTCGGCCATGTGGCGCCGGAAGCGTTTGTCGGCGGCCCCATCGCCGCAGTGCGCGACGGCGATCTGATCGAGATTGACATCCCGGCCCGGCGCCTGCAGCTGCTGATCTCCGACGAGGAGCTCGGCCGGCGCCTGGCCGCCTGGCAGCCACGGCCGCCGCGGGTTGCCGGGGGCTTTCTGGATATCTATCGGCGGATTGTGACTCAGGCCAACGAAGGAAGTATAATTCTGCCATGTCAACCCACCCACAGATGACCAGACTGTCCCTCAAGACCCGCCTCTTCTACGGCATCGGCGACGTGGGCAACGCGACCGTGAACTCGGCGGTGCAGTTCTTCCTGATGATCTTCTACACCGACGCGGCGTTGCTGGCCCCGGCCCTGGTGGGCAGCGCGCTCCTGATCGGCAAGCTGTGGGATGCGGTCAACGACCCGGTGGCCGGCTGGCTGGCCGACCGCGCGCCGGCCACCCGCCTGGGCAAGCGCCGTACCTTCATGATCGCCGGCGCGCTGCCGCTGGGGATTGCCATCGCGCTGCTGTGGCGCGTCCCGGCCGGGCTGTCGGCGGCTGCGGTCTTCGCCTGGGTGGCGTTGACTTTCATCCTGTTCGACACCCTGTGGACCTTCACCAACGTGCCCTACTACGCGCTGACCGGCGAGCTGACCGACGACTACGACGAGCGCGCCGGCCTGACCGCGGCCCGCATGACGCTGGCAGTGCCGGCGTACTTGCTGGGCGCGGCGCTGACCCCGGCGTTGGTCGCCATGTTCGCGACCAAAGCAGCAGGCTACGCCGCGGTGGGAGTGATCTACGGCGCGCTGGCCGTGGCCGCGCTGCTGATCTCGGCCGCAGGACTGCGCGAGCGGCCGGCGGTGGCCGCCAGCAAGGCCGAGCTGCCGCCTTGGCAGGCGATCCGGGCCACCTTCACCAACCGGCCCTTCGTCCGGCTGATCGCCGCCTATTTCGTCCTCACCGCCGCCTTCGCCCTCATCAAAACCCTCATGGCCTATTTCCTCACCTACCAGCTCGGCATGGAGGCGCAGGTGCCCGTGGTGATGGGCCTGATGCTGGTCTTCGTCGTGCTGGCGCTCTTCCCGTGGCGCTGGCTGGCGCAGCGCTGGGACAAGGGCCCGGCCTACGCGCTGGGCATGGCCATCGGCGGGCTGGCGGTGGCGGCTACTTTTCTCTTGCCGGCCGGGCCGACGCCGTGGGTCTACGTCATCGCGGCCCTGGCGGGGATCGGCTTCTCCGCGCAGTGGGTCTTCCCGTGGGCCATGGTGCCCGATGTCGTGGACTACGACCGGCTGAGCACCGGCGAGTATCGCAGCGGGATGTACTTCGGGGTGTGGGGGCTGGCCACCAAGATCGCGGAGGCGTTGGCCATCGCAGCCAGCGGCTGGATCCTGGCCGCGTTCAGGTACGTGCCCAACGTGGCCCAGACCACCCCGACCTTGCTGGGCATCCGGCTCTTCTTCGGGCCGGCGCCTGCGCTGCTCATCCTGGCCTGCTTGCCCTTGTTGATCCGGTATCCGATCACCCGCGCCAGCCATCGGGCGGTGATGGAGAAGATCGGGATGCGGTAGCGAGTGCTCACGTGCCAGGCATTCTGCAAGATGCCTGGCACGTCGAACCGGCTCACACGTGCCAGGCACTCTGCAAGATGCCTGGCACGTCGAACCGGCTCACACGTGCCAGGCACTCTGCAAGATGCCTGGCACGTATAAAAAGAGGATCGTTATGCCCCCTATTCGCGTTGCTATCGTCGGCTGCGGTCGGATTGCCGACCTGCACGAGCTGGGCTATCGCGGCCGCGAGGACGCCCGCATCGTCGCGACCTGCGACCGGGAGCGGAAGCTAGCCGAAGCCCGGGCCAGGGCATGGGGCGTGGCGAAGGTCTACACGGATTATCGCCAGGTGCTGGAGGACAACGAGGTTGACCTGGTCGAGCTGCTGGTGCCGCATCACCTGCACGCCGAGATGACCATCGCGGCCTGTCGAGCGGGCAAGCACGTCTCGGTGCAAAAGCCCATGGCGCTGACCGTGGCAGAGGCCGATCGCATGATCGCGGCCGCGAAAGAGGCCGGGGTTACCCTGCGCGTCTACGAAAACTTCGTCTTCTACCCGCCCCATGTGCTGGCGAAGCAGATGCTCGACGCGGGCGAGATCGGCGAGCCACAGATGATCCGCCTGCACGTGAGCACGGGCAAGAGCAAGACCGCCTGGAAGGTGCCGCTGCGCGCCTGGCTATGGCGCTTTCGGCCCAAGCAATCGGGCGGCGGGCCGCTGGTGTTCGACCACGGCTACCACCTCTTCTCCTTGGCGCACTACCTGATGGGCGACGTGGCCCGGGTCTACGCCTGGCTCGATCGCAGCCGCGTCTACCCCGGGGTCTACGTGGACGCGCCGGCGACGATCATGTTCCAGTTCAAGGCCCCGCGTCGCTACGGCGTGCTCGATTTCGCGCACACGCCCAACCTGGTCATGGACTCGATCTACTACGCGGACGACGACCGCGTGGAGGTGATCGGCGACCGGGGGATCCTCTTCGTCAACCGCTGCACCGCGCGCACCGTGGACCTGCCGCCGTTGATGCTGTTCCGGGATGGGACCACGAAATCCGTGCCGGTGGAGCGGGGCGAGTGGCACGACAGCTTCATTGATTGCACCCGCCACCTGATCGAGGTGCTGACGCGCGGCGGCCGGCCGGTGCTGGACGGCCTGACCGGCCGCAAGGTGTTGGCGTTCAGCCTGGCCGCCCACATCTCCGCGCGGGAGGGGCGGGAGGTGCGGCCGGACGATGTATAGCGTGCTATTCCAGGACAGATGCCCATGTGGAACACCGCTCTGTTCGCGCGCCGATGTCATTTGTCCGTGGCCGTAACCCGTTGCCTGTGACGCAGTCTTTATAATATATGTAACCGCAGGCGATGGAGAGAGGCATTGCCCTGTGGTGAATCCGCAAGACATCTGTTGGAGTGATGTGGCAACGGAGGATGGCGATGTCGGACGATGTCCAGATTCTGCTTGCCGGACAGGAATCGTTTTGGGCCCAGGCCCTGGCCAGTCTGGACGATTCGGTGATTTTGACCGACAGCATGGGGCGCATCTTGTGGATGAATGCGCAGGCTGAAGCCCTGACTGGCTGGGAATGTGCAGCGGCGGAGGGACGGGAGCTCACCGAGGTGCTCCATGTCTGCGCAGAGGAGAGCAGTGTTTCGGTGTCGGGGCTGGCCGCACAAGTGATGGAGGCTGATACTGTATTTTCTTTCGAGAGTCGCCACTGGCTGCTTCGGCCCGACGGGACACGAATTCCTATCAACGGCAACGTTGCGCCTGTGCGTGATCCATCCGGGACGATTGTGGGCACGGTGTCGGTTTTCCGCGATATCAGCGATCGCAAAAGGCTCGAGCGAGAGTTGCGGACGACGGAACGGATGCTCCGCATTATTTTCGACAACGTGTCGGAGGGCATCAACATCTATGAAGAGGATTTGGAGCATGATACTCGGCGGTTGATTGATTGCAATCAGCGCTATGTCGAGATGACAGGACGCACCAAGGAAGAGCTTCTTCGGATAGGGAACACGAGCACGTTACAAAGAAAAGTGGGACCGATCACTCCGGCGCTGGACGACTTGAGCCTGCGCCGTCGTCATATCCCCTACCGCGGGCTGATCTCCTGGACCCGGCCTGACGGCAAAGAAAACATCATAGAGTATGCGGCGACACCGGTGGAAATTGATGGGCGGCCATGCACGGTGGGGTTGGATCGCGACATCACCCAAGAGGTCAGGCTGCATCGGGCCTTGCAGCAGCATGCCCTGGAATTGGAGGTGCTCACAGAGAGGCTGCGCCAGCAAACGGCGGAACTTCAGGTGCAGAATGAGGAGCTCGACGCCTTTGCCCACACGGTGGCGCATGACATGAAGAATTCCCTGACCATCATTCTCGGTACAGCTCAGATCATCAACAGGGTGGCGGGCGAAACGTTTTCTCCTGACATCAGGGATCATCTGAACGCCATTCTCCGCCATGCCCAGAAGCTGCGGGATTTGGTCGGCGCCCTGTTGTTGTTGGCGCAAACGCGCAAGCAAGAGGTGGCCACGACTCCTCTCGACATGTCTGTGGTCGTCGGCGGCGCACTCCAACAACTGCAGGAAATGATCCGGGCCAACGACGCCGAAATCATCACCCCGTCGGCATGGCCCTCTGCCCGGGGCTACGGACCATGGGTGGAGCAGATATGGGTCAACTACATCAGCAACGCGATCAAGTATGGTGGTACGCCGCCGCAGGTAGAACTGGGGGCGACAGTTCAAGACGATGGCATGGTGCGGTTTTGGGTGCGAGACAATGGCGAGGGATTGCCCCCTGATGAGCAGGCCCGGCTTTTCAAGCCGTTCACGCAGGTGGGAAAGCATCTCAAAGGACATGGGCTGGGTCTGTCCATCGTCCGCCGGATCGTCACCAGGTTGGGGGGTGTCACTGCTGTGGAGAGCCGGCCCGGCAGCGGCAGCACCTTCAGCTTCACATTGCCCGCAGCCGAGGTCGCAGAGGCGCGCTGAGCCTGCGGGAACATGCAGGCCGGTCGCAGCACGGCCAGATGCACGATTGTTACCATCTTGGACGCAGGAGCAAGCTGTGGTAAGCTGGGGCAGTGCTCCGGCCATGCAACCGATGTAGATGGGGTTTTGTGTGAAGCCGAGCGGGACAGCACTTCAACGCCACTCTGGGGACAGTACATATGGCCACGATACTGGTCGTGGATGATAATGCCGTGATTCGGCGAATGATCAGCGTCATGTTGCGCCGCGCCGAACACACCCCGATCCCGGCTGAAAGCGTCGAGGAAGCGTTGCAGCGCTTGGCCGAGAGTATTGTGGACCTGGTGCTGCTCGATCTCGCTATGCCGGAAGTGGATGGGCTGAGCCTGTTGCGGCAACTGCGCGCCGATCCGCGCTATCAGCATCTGCCGATCATCATGCTGACTGCCAGCGCTCAAGATCAAGATCGGGAGGACGCGCGCGCGGCAGGAGCCAACGATTTTCTGAATAAGCCTGCCAGCTCCACGGAGCTGCTGGAGACGGTAGAACGCTGGTTGATGGAAAGGCTGTTATCGGCGACATAGCGTTCGCTGGCTGGCGCGGTATCCGGGAGGTCGGCGCGCGGATTGACGGCGACGATTTTCGACCGGCCGTCCTAGATCCACCGTTCGGCTGTGCTCGGGTTGCCGTGCTCACCAGAGCCGCGTCCAGTCTGTCCCCATGCAGGTGGACACGAAGAGCACGATGAAGAGGATGGTCAGTACCAGACCACATCCGCATCCAGTGCACGAGCAGCCGCGGCCGAACCCGAAGCGCCGTTGCAGCCAGTCGAACAGTACGTTGAGCAAGAGCAACTCGAACAAGCCCTCTAGACAGCCTTGTCGTCGTTCCATATCGTTTCTCCTGATAAAAATGGGGTCGGCGTCCACGTGTCCCCGCGCGGATGTCCTGGCGCGTCTGTCTGCTTTGGCTACGCCAGGATGGCCCGCAAAACGGCCAGGGCGCGGGTGATCTGTTCGGCCGTCACGTGATAGTTGGTCACGGCGCGAATGCGGCGCGGCCCTACCGGCAACATGCGGACCCCCTGCTCGGCCAGGCGGGCGGTCAGCTGTGTGGCGTTCATATCGGGGCGGACGATATTGAAGTAGACGATATTCGTGCGCACCGGCACCGCTTCGACCTGGATGCCCTTCAGTTCGGCCAGCCCGGCCGCCAACGCGCGCGCGTTGGCATGGTCGTCGGCCAGGCGCTCCACCATCTGTTCGAGCGCAACGATGCCTGCGGCCGCGATCACGCCGGCCTGGCGCATGCCGCCGCCGACCACCTTGCGCGCTCGCCTGGCCTCGGCGATGAAGGCCCGGCTGCCGCACACCACCGAACCGACCGGCGCAGCCAACCCCTTGCTCAAGCAGAAGGTCACCGAGTCGGCATCGGCGACCAATGCTCGCTCTGTCACGCCCAGCGCGACCGCAGCGTTGAAGATGCGCGCGCCGTCCACGTGGAGCAGCAGGCCATGCTCTCTGGCCAGCGCGCCGAGCGCCTGCATGTAGGCCACGGTGAGCGCAGTGCCGCCACAACGATTGTGCGTGTTCTCGACGGTGATGAGGCGGGTGCGCGGAAAATGCGGGTTGTTCGGATCGCGAATGGCGGCCACGATCTCGTCCAGATCGAGCGTGCCGTCGGGCCGATTTTTGAGCACGCGCGGGTGGATGCCACCGAGGGCCGCCATGCCGCCCTGCTCGTACATGTAAGTGTGCGCTTGATCGCCGACAATCACTTCGTCGCCGCGACCACACTGGGCGAGCAGGCTGACCAGGTTGCCCATGGTGCCGGAAGCGACGAACAGACCGGCCTCTTTGCCCAGGCGCTCGGCGGCCATCTCCTCCAGCCGGCGCACGGTCGGGTCTTCGCCGAAGACATCATCGCCGACTTCTGCCTCGGCCATGGCGCGGCGCATGGCAGGCGTAGGATGGGTGATCGTGTCACTGCGCAGGTCTACGATGGTCATAGAGTTCCTTTCATAGCGATCAGGTGCTGACGCGCCATCGCTTCATCAGGCGTGTTGAAGACGGATCGGCTGCACGAGAGGGCGGCCGATCCGTCCGGTGGCGATTCTCGCTCAGTATCTCCTGACCAGCGCGCGATACGCCGCCGGTTGGCGCGCTTGCAGAATTTGCTGTTCCTCGCGCACGCGGCGGATTTCGTCCAGATCTACGGTGGCCACTGCGTAGCCCTCGACCGCTTCGTCGAGCGCGCTCTGCACCTGGCCGCGTGGCCCGACCAGCGTGGACTCGCCGCCGAAGGTGTAGCTGGGCTCCTGGCCCACGCGATTGGCCGCGGCGAGGTAGATCGCGTTTTCGCACGCGCGCGCGACGGTGTAGGCGCGCCATTCCTCGATGGTGGCGGTTTCCCAGGCGGCGCAGGCCACGATCAGCTCGGCCCCATCGAGGGTGAGGCTGCGGGCCACCTCGGGAAACGCCAAGTCCCAGCCGATCAGCAGGCCCACATTGCCGAATTCGGTCTCGAAGACCGGCAGGCGATAGCCGGGGCGAAAGGCCAGCTTCTCTTCTCCGCGCAGGTGGAGCTTGCGATACTCGCCGATCAGCTCGCCGTCCGGGCCGATCAATACGGCCGCGTTGAAGAGGATGCTCTCCACCTTCTCTTTGACCGGCATTCCGAACGCCACATGCACACTGAATTCGGCGGCCTTGCCGGCCAGATAGGAGACGGCATGGCCCGGCACGCGTTCGGCCAGGCGGGTGAAGTTCAGGCCGCACTCGTAGCCGGATAGGGCCAGCTCAGGGAAGACGATCAGGGTAGTCGGCTGCTCGCTGCAGATACGCTGGATCGTGGCCGCCATTCGGCGCAGGTTTTCCTCGTTGTCATTGAGCACCGGCGCCATTTGCGCCAGCGCAATGGTGATCTCGCGCATGGACAACTCCTTCGCGTTTCGGGTTCGGGGCAATAATAGATCAAATGTTCGAATTTGACAAGTTGAGCCTCATGCGTCACGTCTCATGGGCTGGGCTCGCCGATGAAGCGGACGTTTGACGTTCGGCGTCTGGCGCATCGCGGTTCACGCTCCCCAACGCCTCGACCTCGGCCCATGTCAGTCCTTCCCACCCAAACCGTCGCAGGTCCACATCGCCGCGCGCGTCGAACTCGATCCCTTCTGCCTCCAGAAGCGCGCGCTGAAGATCGGCACTCAGGTCGGCGCGTGAGATGCTGATGCGGCCTGCGCTGTTGATGACGCGCTGCCACGGCACATCGGCGATCTGCTGGCCGCGCAGTGCGCTCAGTGCCCAGCCAACCGTGCGCGCGGCCTGGGGATGGCCCAGCAGCGCGGCGATCTGGCCATAGCTGGCAACTTTGCCCGGCGGGATCAGGCGGACGATGCGATAGACGCGCTTGAAGAAGTGGGGCTCCATATATCTCGAAAGCCGGATGGTGTGCGTTCAAAAAACATGTTCATTCTACAACCGTTTGCGATGGCTGACAAAAGCATGGGACGCGTTGATGTCGCAGTTCGACAAAGAGGCCCAAGTAGTGTAGGATAAGCGACATTCTCATTCATGTTCGCAAGCGAGGTTACGCCATGATTACCACTCCAGATATCGCCCGTCCTCCCAAGGAATTGATCGAAGGATTGGCGCGCATCGGCAGTGCGACGGCCAGCGGCGAATTGCACCGCCTCGGCATCCGCAGCGCCCACATCCTCGGGCCGGTGGCCTGGACGCCGGGCAAATCGGTCGTCGGTCCGGCGCTGACGCTGCAATGCATGCCCAAGCGCGAGGATTTGTACCCTGAAGGCGAATACGTGGACCCAGAGACCCAGCTTCACCGCCATGTCCTCTACCACACGCAGCCCGGGGATATCGTGGTAGTGGACGCGCGCGGCGACATGTCGAGCGGCATCTTCGGCGAGATGATGCTTACTTTTTTCAAGGGCCGTGGCGGCGCGGGCGTCGTCATTGACGGTTGCATTCGTGACTATCCGCACGTGAAGCACCTCGACCTGCCGCTGTGGATCCGTGGGGTGACGCCCAACTATCACGCGCAGACGAACATCATCCCCTTTGCAGTCAACGTCCCGATTGCGTGCGGCGGCGTCCTGGTCATGCCCGGCGACATCATCGTGGCCGATGACGACGGCGCGGTGGTCGTGCCGATCAAGCTGGCGTCGGAACTGCTCAAGCGCGCCACCGAGCATCGGGAATGGGAGGAGTTCACCAAGCTGCGGCTGAGCCAGGGTGGCCACCTGCGCACGTATTACCCGCTGTCGGAGGAGGGACGGGCCGAGTATGAGGAATGGCGCAAAGAACGGTTGAAAGCAGCGAAATGAAGGTCGGCCGCGGGCCAATCACGATTTGGTAGATGCTGTTTGCATTGCATCCTGTTCTGGGCTACAATTTCGCTTCGGTGGTCAAGGCAGTGGTTCGTTCTACTGCATAAGCCCTGTCAATGACGTCACAAGCGGAGCAATCATGAAAGTCAATACCGTCAAACAGCGTCTGCTCGCCGGCCAGCTGGCGATCGGCATCGTCGCCAGCCTCGGCTCGCCGATCGTGGCCGGATTCCTCGCCCGCGCCGGCTTCGACTTCGTGCTGGTGGACAATCAGCACGGCAATTGGGACGATACGACGAGCTTGCACGCCTTTCAGGCGATCGCCCTGGAGGGCTGTATGCCTTTTACGCGCGTCCGCAAAAACGATTTCTATGCCATCGGCCGGATGCTCGACCGGGGCGCATTCGGCATCGTGGTGCCGTTTGTGAATTCCGCCCAGGAGGCGCAGGCCGCCGTTTATGCCATGCACTATCCGCCGGTTGGCGGCCGTTCCTATGGTTTCGTTCTGGCAGAGTATCATGGCAGCGGCTATGGCAGCTGGATTGATGAGCAGGTGTATCTGGCCGTGCAGATCGAGACGGCCGAGGCGGTGGCGCGCGCCGAGGAGATTCTGGCCACGCCGGGGGTAGACGGCTGCTGGGTGGGCCCCACCGATCTGGCCGCTTCTTTGGGCGTCCAACGTGGCTCCGAGGCGCACAGCGAGGCGATCCTCCGCGTGGCGGCTGCCTGCCGACAAACCGGCAAAGTAGCGGGCATCCACACCTACGGTGTCAGCGAGGCGCAACGCTGGCTGGAGGCCGGCTTCCGCTTCGTCACGGTTGGCGCGGAGACTGGCCTGTTGCTGGAGGGCAGCTGCCAGGCGCTGGCCGCGCTGGGTCGCCGATAGGGGCAAGGGCAATGGCCCGGTCCGCCTCGTGTCGCTATGAGGCGGACCGGGCCGTTCAGCTGACGTGGAATTCGCGCGGATAGGTCGCCCTGAAGATCGTGCCGACGCCCGGCGCGCTCTCGAAGGTCACTTTGCCCTGCAGATAGCGCTCGCTCAGCAGCTTCATACTGTAGGTTCCCAGCCCGCGGCCGGGTCCTTTGGTCGAGAACGATCGCTGGAATATCTGAAGCCGGACGTCGCGCGGCATGATGGCCGGATTGTGCACCCAGAACTCCACCTGATCCCCGTCTGCCCGGCAACCGAGCGTCACTGTGCCACCGGGATCAGTGGCCTCGAGCGCGTTCTTCACCATGTTGCTCAGCACGCGGCGCAACAACGTCGGGTCACTCACGAGCGTGAGCGGTTCTGCGATCGGCGCGATCTGAATCGTTCGGCCCTCCGCGATCGGGCGCTGGCGGTAGTTATCGGCCACTGAGGGCAGCAGGTCATGCGCATCCACGACCGCCAGATTGATCGCCAGTTCGTTGTTTTCGGCGCTGAGCAGATCGCGCTGCGACTTGATTTCCTCGATCAGACGTTCGGCCAGCGCGCCGAGCATTTGGAGTATTTCTGCCGGTTTCTCGACGCCGGAGTCGAGGATGATCTCGGTAGAGGCGCTGATCGCGCCGGCGGTGTTCAGGACATCGTGGAAGAAGATGCGCTCCAGTGCCCGGCGCCGTTTTTCGTCTCGGATGTCATGGATCGTGAAGATGGTCAAATTCTCGCCGTCCATCTGATACGGTACCGCCCACACGCGCAGATCCAACGCATCGCTCGATCCTCGCACGATGATCCGGCATTCCTGTACATCGGTCTGCCCGCGCTGGCTTGTGAGGATAGCACGCACTGCGCCACATGTGCTGCAGAAGGCGGTCGTGCCGCAGCCCCCTTCGGTCTCATAGGCGTGGACGCAGTTCAACGCTTCGCCAGGCCGCAATCCGAGCAGCTGGCCGTTGTTGCGCTCGAGCAGCGCCATCGTGCTCCGATTGGCGAAGATGATCTGGCGATATCGGTTCAGGACGACCACGGGATTGGGCACAGCATCGAGGATGGCGCGCATCTCCGGCGATACGGCCAGAAAACGCCCTGCCTGTGCGGCGATCAGCTCGGAATGTGCCCGTTCGGCGGGCGCAAACGCGGTGGACATGGGTTTCGCGGGCATGAAGATGGTATCGGGATGGTTTGTTGCTGTCATCATCACTCTCACAGAAAACAGAAATTTTTAATTACAAACCTATCATATCACACTTGCCACCGATGTGCCAGGCGCCTGGCACGTGGACGGCCCATTTTCATGGGGCCTGAACTACTGAGAGGAGATCGCACTCGTTGGCTGCCCAAGCATCCGGCCGCCGCGGCACTTTCCGCGCGCTGCGACATCACAACTACCGCCTCTGGTTCTTCGGCCAGGGCATCTCGCTGATCGGCACCTGGATGCAGACCATGGCCCAGCAATTGCTCGTCTACCGGCTGACCGGATCGGCGGCCGCGCTGGGGATGATCAACTTCATGGGCCTGATCCCGCTGCTGCCGCTCGCTCTGTGGGGCGGCTCTCTCTCCGATCGTATGCCCAAACGCACCGTGATCCTGGGCACCCAGACCGGGATGCTCATTCAGGCACTGCTTTTGGCCGGCCTCACCCTGGCCGGCACGATTCAGGTGTGGCAAGTCTATGCGCTGGCGTTTTTGATGGGCGCCCTGCAAGCCGTGGACCTGCCCGCGCGGCAGGCGTTCACGGTGGACATGGTCGAGGGCAAAGAGGACCTGACCAATGCCATCGGCCTGAACTCCGCGCTGTTCAACCTGGCGCGCGCATTGGGCCCGGCCCTCTCGGGCGTAGTGGTGGCTGCCACAGGCGAGGGGCTGGCATTCCTCATCAATGGGCTGACATTCGTCGCCGTCATCACCAGCCTGCTGCTGATGCGCAATCTGCCGCGCTCGTCGGCGCCGGCAACGGTGGGCCTGGCCCGTCACATGGCCGAGGGGGTGGGCTACGTCGTCAGACAGCGGGTCCTGTTGGTGCTGATGAGCCTGGTGGCGGTCAGTGCTTTCCTCTCGATGCCCTATAGCACCCTCATGCCGGTTTTCGCCCATGATGTGCTGCAAGACAGTGCCCGCGTTGTCATCCACACGGTGTGTTACGGCCCGATCGCGTTCGTGCGCTGTCAGACACCGGAGGCGCTGCCGTTGGGCATGTTGTTGACGATGGTGGGCGTTGGCGCGCTGGTCGGTGCGCTGGTGGTCGCCTCGCTGCCCGACTCGGCGCGCCGCGGGCGCATCCTGACGCTCGGCAACCTGGTTTTCCCGGCCTCCCTGATCGTTTTCGCGACCTCACGATCATTTCTGCTGTCGCTGGCCTGCCTGTTCGTCGTCGGTTTCAGCTTCGTCGCGCAGAACACGCTGGCGAACACCCTGATCCAGGTGGTGACCCCCGACTCGATGCGCGGCCGGGTGATGAGCATCTACTCCCTCACCATGCAGAGCACGATGCGCCTGGGCGGGCTGCAGGCCGGGCTGATGGCCGACCGGGTCGGCGCGCCGCTGGCAATCGGGCTGGGCGCGACGATTTCCCTGGTGTACGGCGCGCTTGTGGCGCAGCGTTTCCCGCAGATCCGCCAGATGCGATGACGGCATCGGCCGGGCCCAAACCGGATCGAGTGAGGCCCTGAAAGCCTCAAAGACCGCGCGGGTCGCCGGCTCCGGATCCGTCACAGCAGTTCGATCTGGTAGTCCACTAGCTCTGCGTCGAGCCGCCACGCGGCCACCGCCTCGGCCACGCGCTGGAGCTGACCGGTCACATAGTCGGGGCTGGCGGACACCGCTGCCACCGCTAGCACCGCATAGCCGAGCTGGTCGTGGTCTTCCGCCTCGACGACCGAGACGTTGAACTCCTTGCGGATGCGGGCGATCAGCGGCTTGACGATCCCGCGCTTTTCTTTCAGCGAGGTGATGCCCGGAATGTAGATCTCCAGGGTGAGCAGTCCAACAGCTGGCATGTTTTTGTCGTCAGGCGCCTTCGGCGCCAGTAGAATTCGCGGCCGCGTCGGGCGTGTGCATGGCGAGCGCCTGTCGCGCTTTGCGGAGGAAGCGTCGTTCCGACTCGAAGGTGACTTGTGCCTCCGCCTCGGCCAGATCGGTCACCCAGCGCGGCCGAAAGAGCGCTTCCTCGGCGGTGGGGCTGTCGAAGGATGGCTCCCCGCGCTGCGGATCGGTCAGCTCCATCAGGTAGTAGTGCTCTCGTCGGCGCACCGGTCGGCCATTGCGCACGAAATGGGTGAGATCGTCGCCCAGATCGGCGATGATGCGCAGGCTGCAGTAGCCGGTTTCCTCGCACACTTCGCGCAGAGCGGCCTGTGCATCGGTCTCATCCAGTTCGACGTGGCCTTTGGGCAACCGCACCTCGTGCGTCAGCCGGCCATCGCGCCACACCCAGCGTTCGATCAGCAGGATGCGGCCGGCGCTGTCTCGCACGACGCCGCCGGCCGCGGTGTATTCGTACACATCAGGCATCGTGATGGATGAGAAAAGAGGATCGGCAGTCATACCCGTGCAGTCCAGGCTGGGTCTTCGTATTGTTGGCGCAGCAACTGTTCGGCCAGAGTCAGCTCGACCGGCGTCAGCTCGGCCGGTTCCAGTCTGAGGCCCAGCGCCTCGGCGAAGCCGTCTTGCATGGCCGCTGCCACCTGTTCGAACGATACCCGTCGGCCGAGCAGCTGTTCGACCGTAGCGGCGTGTCCGTTCAACGCCAGGCGCAGTTTGGCGCGCTCCGCTTCGTCGGCCAGCGCCAAACATTCCACCAGTCGCGTCAGGTCGCCGTACAGCGGCAGCGAGCCATGTTGGAGCACTACCCTGGCGCGACGGTTTTGCGCGCTGCCGAGCAACTTTTTGCCATTTGCCATCAGCTCGTACGCCGAGGGGACCTCGAAACAGGCGGCCGACGCATTGGGGCCGGTGCGCGCGCTGCCCGGCGCCGGCTCGGCCCTGATCCCCAGCCGCGCCAGGCCGGCCACCAGGCCCCGGCTGAGCCGCAGATAGCTGTCGAGCACCAGCCCCTGCATGACCGGCAGATCGGGCGGTGCGACGACGCTGTAGGTGAACTCATCGGTGTGCAGGATGGCCCGACCGCCGGTCGGCCGACGCACGATCTCGTAGCCCAGCGCCCGACAGCGGTCAACATCCAGTGCGGCCAGCGGCTGATTGCGGCCGAGCGAGACGCAGGGCGGTGCCCAGGCATAGAAACGCAGCGTCGGCGGCGACGTTCCGTCGGCCACCCCGCGCGCGATGGCCTCATCCACGGCCATGTTCCAGGCCCCGCGCGCCGGCGCACGCTGCACCAGCAGACGCCAGGTCATGTTCATGGCAGGCATCCTTCCGTGAACGGCAGCGTGACAACGGTAGCCGTCACCGGCTGCCCGGGTCCGGCGATCATGACGGTTTGGCCGGTCGCGGCGACATCACGCGGGACGATGGCCAGGGCGATGGGCCGGCCCAGCGCGGGCGACCAGACGACCGTGCCCACGAAGCCGCTGCGGCCGCTGCCCGTCCGAATTGCCGCCGCGGTCAGATCGGCCCAGGCTGCGTCGGCCGGCAGACACAGGCCGACCAGCTGGCGCGTCACCTTGTCGTAGTTGAGCTGCCGCGCGATGACCTCCTGGCCGGTGTAGCAGCCTTTGTTATCGCTGATCGCACCGCGCAGGCCGACCTCCAGCGGCGTGACCTGGTCGTTCAGCTCGTTGGGCCAGGCCGGCAGGCCCTTTTCGACGCGCAGGGTCGTTACCTGAGCGGCCGTTAGTTGCGGCGCGACCGCGGCCAGCCGCGCGGACACCGCGACGGCCCGATCGGCTTCCACGATGATCGTCCAGTCGGCCGGCTCCAGCGCGCCGCCGCGCAGGATCATGACCGACGTCTCGTCCAGATGGCCGCTGCGCCAGCCACAGGCGGGCAGATCGTCGAGCGCAGCGTCGGTCAGCCCGGCGAGCAGGCGCGCGGCAGCCGGGCCGAAGAGGCCGAATTGGGCAGTCGTCGCGCTCGCATCCGTCACCTCGACTTCGTCGTTCCAGAAGATCAGGCGATTGAAATGCGCGGCCAGGAAGTCGGCACGGCCGAGCGGTGTGCGCAGCCAGAGCACGTCTGGCCCGGCGCTGACCAGGAGCGGCGCGATGACCCGGCCGGTCGCCGAGCAGAGGACGGTAGGCAGGCCGGCGCCCGGCGTCAGCCCGCGCAGGTCATTGGTCGTCAGCCGCTGCAAAAAGGCGAGCCGATCGCGGCCGGTCACGCGCAGCCAGCCGTGATCGCTCAGGTCGGCCCAGGCAGCCGCAGCGCGCGCTGCGATGTATGCTTCGTGTCGCAGAGATGGGGTGTCTGTCATGCCTTCTACCTCGAAACGGTAGCCGATTATAGCACCGACGCCGTTTGCATGCAATTGCCCTGCCGCGGTCTTCTTGCTACAATGCAGGCGAAACCATACGAGGGGGCCAGATGGAAAGTTACCCGCAGCAGCCCGGCGCGGCCGACGCCTCGGCCGCTGACTCTGACCAACCGGTGGCCGCGCCGGACGATGTGGAATATTTCACGCAGGCGCAGGCGGGCGCGTGGGGCGAGATGTTGGCCGCGTTTGCCCGTTTTGTGGCGTTGCCGGCCGGCGCATCCGTTTGCGACGTGGGCGCCGGACCGGGCCTTTTGCCGCGGTTGTTTGCCGCGGCCGACAGCCGTTTGGCCGTCGGCTGCGACAGGTCGTGGGAGATGGCAGCGCGCGCGGCCGCACTGGCGCAGGCCGCCGGTCCGACATCGGCTTTGCACTGGTTGATGGCCGACGCGCGCTGCTTGCCGTTCAGATCGGCCACGTTCGACGGCGTGGTGGCGACGAACCTGCTGTTCCTCCTGCCCGATCCGGCCGTGGGCCTGTGCGAGATGTGTCGGGTGGCGCGGCCGGCCGGGATCGTCGCATTTTTGAACCCCACTGACGCGATGAGCGTGGCCAACGCGGCGGCTTTCATGGACGGTCGCCGCATCATCGGCTTTGCCCGCTACAGCTTCGTCAATTATGCCCGACTGGCCGAGGCGCACCATCGGCTGAGCCTGTCAGCTTGGGCTGAGCTGGCAGCCGCGGCCGGCCTGACCGGGATCAGCATGGCGGCCAGGGCCGGCGGCATGGTCGGCTGGGTGCGCGGGGTGCGGCCGGCCTGAGCCGAGAATCGCCGCAGACGTGCCCGCCGCGCGGCGACGTTCGGCTGTGGCGCTCTAGCCGTCAGAAGGTCGCCAGCCACCCGCCGTCTACGTACACGATCTGACCGGTCACGAAGCGCGCGGCATCGGAGGCCAGGAAGACCGCGACCCCCTCGAAGTCCTCAGGCAGGCCCCAGCGGCTGAGCGGCGTGCGGCGTTTCACCCAGGCGTCGAATTCGGGGTTGTCCATCAGTACCTGGTTCATGGGCGTGCGGATGAAGCCGGGGCCGATGCCGTTGACGCGGATGTCGAACGGCGCCCAGTCCACGGCCAGCGCGCGCACGAGCTGGCGGATGCCGCCTTTGCTGGCAGTGTAGGCCGATGTGGTGGGCCGCGAGGCTTCGCTCATCAGCGAGGCGATCAAGATGATGCTGCCGGGCAGCCCGGCGGCGATGCGCGCTCGCGCGAAGCATTGCGAGAGGACGTAGGGCGCGGTCAGGTTGACGCGCAGCACGCGCTCGTATTCGGCCAGCGGCATCTGGTCGGCGCGGCTGCGATAGGTGATCCCGGCGCTGTTCACCAGGATGTCCACCCCGCCGAGCGCGGCCGCAGCGGCCGAGAAGAAAGCGGGGATGGAATCGGTGTCGGCCAGGTCGGTCGCCAGCCACTGCGCGGCATTTGCACCGCCGATGGCGCGCAGCGCGGCCAGCGCCGCGGCAGATTTTTCCTCATTCCGGCCGCTGATGAGCACGCGCGCGCCTGCTTTGACGAAACCGCGCGCGATGCCCAGGCCGATGCCGCTGTTGCCGCCGGTCACTAGGGCGGTTTTCCCAGCCAGGCTGAAGATGGAAAAGTCGGGCATGGTCGTTTCCTCGGCAAATCCCGGTCGTTGGATGACCGGCCGTCTGTGCGGACGCCGGCCATCAACGGCCCATCATACCAGGACGTGCCGTTCCTGGCGCTGCGCGATATCATAGATCGGCCGACCGGGCACGATGGGGCCTCACAGTTTGCGCGTCGCCAGCCCACGCGCTGCCTCTGCGATGTCCTGGGTCTGCGGCAGCACGAAGTTCTCGAGCTCCGGACTGTAGGGCAGCGGCACGTTTTTGGCTGCCACGCGCACGATGGGGCCGTCCAGATAGCCGATGGCCTCTTCGGCGAGCATGGCTGCGATCTCGGCCCCTGGCCCCAGGCGCTTGTGCGCTTCGTGGACGATCACGACCCGGCCAGTCTTGTGCACCGAGGCGATGATCGTCGCCTTGTCTAGCGGCACCAGGGTGCGAGGGTCAACGATTTCGGCCGCGATCCCTTCTCGGGCGAGCATATCCGCCGCCTCCAGCGCTTTGGGCAGCATCCCGCCGATGGCGACGATTGTCACGTCGTGGCCCTCTCGCCGGATCGCGGCCTGCCCGAAGGGCACCGCAAAGTCGGGGTCCTCAGGCACTTCGCCTTTCGTGGCGTAGAGCATTTTGTGCTCGAAGAAGAGCACCGGGTCCTCGCCCCGGATGGCCGTGCGGAGCAATCCTTTGGCATCGGCAGGCGTGGCGGGCACAGCGATCTTCAGGCCGGGCACGTTCATGTACCAGCCCTCGGGCGACTGCGAGTGCTGTGCCGCGGCCGAGCCGGGCGCGCCGGTGGTCACGCGCACGGTCACCGGCACTTTGGCCTTGCCGCCGCTCATGTAGCGCGCTTTGGCGAGCTGATTCACCAGTTGATCGCCGGCCACGGGCAGAAAGTCGCCGAACATGATCTCGGCGATGGGCCGCAGGCCCATCATGGCGGCGCCCAGCGCCGCGCCGATGATGGCGGTCTCGCTGATGGGCGTGTCGCGCACGCGATCTTCGCCGAAGAGCTTCATCAGGTCGCTACTGACGCCCCACACGCCGCCGAAGGTGCCCACGTCCTCGCCGATGAGGATGACGTTGGGATCGCGCGCCATCTCTTCGCGCATGGTTTCGTAAATGGCTTGACTGTAGGTGATTGTGCGCATGTGTTTCCTCCCAGCTTCTGGCTGCCGGCTTCCCGTCCCTGACCTCCAGTACCTCCGTGCCGGGCACTCTGCGAGATGCCCGGCGCGTCTGGCGGCGATGTTCGGTCAGAATACCAGGCCGCCGTCGGTGTCTCCGTACACTCCTTCCAGCGCGGTCTGGGGCTGGGGTTTGGGGCTGGCAGCGGCGAAGGCAACGGCCGTATCCAGCATTGCCTGCACCTCGGCCTCCAGGGCGTGCAGTTTTTCCTCGGCGAGGCCGGCCTCGGCCAGCAGTCGCGCCCGGAAGCCGGTCACCGGATCGCGGAGTTTCCAGGCTTCCATCTCTTCCTTCGAGCGGTAGACCATCGGATCGCCTTCGTAGTGGCCGCGGTAACGATAGGTTTTGCCCTCGATCAGGGTCGGCCCGCCGCCGGCTCGCGCGCGGTCGGCCGCTGCTTTCGTCGCCTCGTAGACCGCGAGCACGTCGTTGCCGTCCACGATGACGCCGGGCATGGCATAGCCGGCGGCCCGAATCGCCAGGTCGGCCACGGGCGCCTGTTTGGCCTGCGGTGTGCCCTCGCCGTAGAGGTTGTTCTCGCAGAAGAAGATCACCGGCAGCTTCCAGAGACCGGCCAGGTTCAGTGCCTCGTGGAACGCGCCCTCGTTGGCCGCGCCGTCGCCGAAGAAGCTGAGCGCCACGCGCGGCTCCTTCCGCTGCTGGAACGCCAATGCCGCGCCGACCGCGATGGGAATGCCGCCGCCCACGATGCCGTTGGCGCCGAGGATGCCCAGGTTGAAGTCGCTCATGTGCAGCGAACCGCCCTTGCCGCCGCAATAGCCGGTTGTGCGCGCGGCCAGCTCGGCCATCATGTACTTCGGCTCGCCGCCTTTGGCGATCAAATGGCCGTGGCCGCGATGCGTGCTGGTGATCACGTCGGTCGGTTCCAGCGCGGCACACGCGCCCACTGCGGTCGCCTCCTGGCCGACGCAGCTGTGAATGAAGCCGGGGATCAGCCCGGCCCGTCGCTCGTTGATGGCGCGCAGCTCGAATTCGCGCACCAGGTACATCTGGCGGTAAAGATGAAGCAGCTTTTCGTCAGGATAATCGGTGATAGCCATGGATTGACCTCGAATGGTGAAACGTGAAACGCGCAACGTCGGACGTCAGCCGCGCAGCACGCTCGCTGCCTGACGTCTGTCGTTGACGCTTCTCTATACCAACGCGCGCCCTCCGTCAATGAAATACACCGCGCCGGTGGCGAAATCGCTGTCGGCCAGGAAAAGCACCGTGCGCGCGACATCTTCGGGCCGGCCGACGCGCTTGAGGAGGGAATTGTTTTCTGCCCATCGGCGCTTAGCTTCGGTGGCGCCTTCGGGCAGCAATACGGTGCCGGGCGCGATGGCATTCACCCGCACGGCCGGCGCCAGCTCGGCCGCCATGACACGGGTGAGCGCGACCAGGCCCGCTTTGGTGACCGAGTGGTGCGCGTATTCCCGCCACGTCTGATAGGCTGACAGGTCGGTGATATTGATGATCAGGCCGGCGCCTTGCCGCAGCATGTGCGGCGCGGCAGCCTGGCTCATCAGGAACGGCCCGGTCAGGTTGATGTCGAGCGCGGTCTGCCACGCGTCGGGCGTGATCTCCAGAAATGGCGCGCGCAGCCAGACCGACGCGTTGTTCACCAGGATGTCGAGCCGGCCGAAGCGCTCAATGACCTGTGCGACCGTGCGTTGCGCCGCGCCGAGCTCGCGCACGTCCATCGGCAGCGCCAGGACGTGCGCCTCCTGGCCGGCCTCTGAGCGTGTCAATGCGGCTGCTATCGCCGCAGCCGTCTCCTCGGCCGGCTCGCCCGGCAGGTGGGTGAACGCGATGCTGGCCCCCCGGCTTGCCAGCGCCAGGCAAATGACCCGACCCACCCGCACTGCGCCGCCCGTTACCAGCGCCACCTGGCCGGCCAGGGAAGTGGTCAGGGGATACAAATCTGATTCCGTCATGTGCCCTCTTTGTAGATCTCGGTCAGAAAATCGTGAGCTTCGGCCTCGGCCATGTCGTCGGTGATGAACAAGGCGAAGCCCTTGCCGCCCAGCGCCCGCACGATCTCCAGCGCGCCTTTGGCCGACACATAGAGCTGACACAGCTTGCCTGCCTCCCGGATGCGTCGGAGCAGGGGCAGCCATGCCTCGGGCGGCGGCGCGCCGTCACCGGGGATCCACTGGATGCCGCGCAGCCGTGGCAGCGCCAGCAGCATGTCCAGGTGTACGATCTGGCCTTTGCCGTCCAGGTGATAGAAGGGATACTCGATGGCGTCGCAGCACGCCGTCAAATCGGGCAACACGAGGCGCTCGAACATGCGCGGGGAGATCATGTAGGCGAAGTCGCTCTGGAGCATGTAGCACGTTCCCGGTGCCCAGAGCGCCGCCCAGGACGCCCGCCCGCGCGGGCTGGCCGCGATGATTGCTTCCAGCTCGGCGAAGTAGCGCAACCAGAGCGCGGTGATCTTTTGTACGGCCGCCTGCACTGCCTCCGCCGCATCGTACAGATCGGTCAGCAGATTTTGCGTGGTGCGCAGCGAGGCGAGGATGTCCAGGTTGCCGCCCAGATCGGTGTAGGCGATGGTCGCCTGATCGCCCCAGCGCGCCACGGCTTGCCGGGTGACTTCACGGACCTGCGCCCACCAGGGGTCGTCGGCCGCGTAGTTCAACGCAAGCGCCTCGATGGGGATGGGTTCCGGCATATCGAACCAGACCGTGTCCCAGGTCGCCGAGACGCGCGCGCCCAGAAAGCCGGCCACGATGCCCGGCCCGTAATTCGGCCACCATTTCGGAAAGGCATCGCCGAACCAGTGCATGGCGGCCAGCTTTGTCTCGTACAGATCGAGCAGCGCATCGGCCGATCTGTGCAGGCCGTAGTACGGGATGAATGAGGTGGGATAGGGCCGCCCGGGATCGGCCGGCGGATCGAGATGTTCGACCATTACCAGCGGCCGATTCAGCTCGCCGGCCCACCAGGCCGTCCAATTCCGCTCGATGCGGGCCCAATCGTCATCGGTGAAGTTCAGTCGCATTGGATCCCTGCCCGTTTCATCAGTGCGGCAGCTGCTAGCCGGCACTGTTCGATCAGCCCGGCCTCATCCAGCACGGTCACCTGACCCGCGTCCACCAGGATTTCGCCGGCCACGATGACCGTGTGGACATCGGTGCCGCAGGCGTTGTAGACCAGCGCAGAGGCGGCGCTGTAGACCGGCTGGCAGCGCACGTTGTTGAGATTGACGATGGTGATATCTGCCGGCGCGCCGGCCATCAGCGCGCCGGACACGCCGGCCGGCGCGTCCGATGCCCCCGGAGCGAAGCCCACCATCATGTGGATCACGTCGGCCGGCAAAAGTGCCTGGGCGTCGCCGGTCGCCTGTTTGGCCAACAGGGCGGCGATTTTGGCACACTCCAGCAGATCTTGCGAGTTGTTGGAGCCTGGGCCATCGGTGCCCAGGGCCACGGGAATGCCGCGGTCGAGCATCTTCCGCACCGGCGCAGCGCCCGAAGCCAGATACATATTACTGGTGGGACAGTGCACGACGAGCGCCCCCGATTGCGTGATCAGATCGAGCTCGGCGTCGGTGACGTGCACGGCGTGGACGAGCTGGGTGTCCGTCCCCAGGCAGTCCAGGCCGGCCAGCCATTCGATGTGCCGTTTCCCGCAGCGCGCCAGCATCATCTCGACTTCGTCCTGCGCCTCGGCCACATGGATGTGGGTGGGCACGCCGCGATCGCGAGCCCAGGCTGTGACCTGGCGCATGGCGTCGTCGGAGCAGCGCCAAGGCGCCAGCGGCCCAGAGGCGAGGCTGATTTTTGCTTGCGGCTTGCAGGCCGGAGAGTGGAGCAGGCCGTCGAGCCAATCCAGATCGGACAGGATGGTGTCCAGCGGTTCGCCCGTGGGTCCCAGGTCAATCCAGCCGCGAGCCAGGGTCATCCGGAGGCCGACCTCGGCCGCGGCGCGACAGGTTGCGGCCACGTGCTCCCGGCCGGGCAATTTGTGGTGCTGAATCACCCGCGTGGCGCCGCAACGGAGGTTTTCCACCAGCCCCAGCCTGGCGGCCAGGTACATGTCCTCCGGCGTCATGGCCGCCTGGAGCGGCCATATGACTTCTTTCAGCCAGCGCAGCAGCGGCCGGTCGTCGGCCAGTCCGCGCATGAAGGTCTGCTCCAGGTGGGTATGGGCGTTCGTCAGGCCGGGCAGCACCGCCATGTGGCGGGCGTCAATCGTGCGCTCCGCGCGCGTCTGCCATTCGGCCGGCGCGTCTCCGGTGCCCACAGCAGCGATGCGGTCGCCCTCGATTGCCAGCCATCCCGGCCAGGTCGCCAGTCGGCCGCCTGCGCTCGTCAGCAACGTGCCGTTGACGATGAGCATTATCGTGTTTCGTTCTGCCATCACGCTCTGCGCGCTCCTCGCTCCCTCTCTGACGCCCGCTTGACGCCTCACACTTCCCGGATTAACAACGCCATGGGCCGTTCCACCAGCTGCTTCACGCGCTGCAAGAAACGCGCTGCGGGTGCGCCGTCCACAATCCGGTGGTCGAAGCTCAGGCTCAGGGTGATCATGGGCCGGATGACCACGGCGCCGTCGCGCGCCACCGGTTTCTCGATGATACGGCCTGCGCCCAGGATGGCAGCCTGTGGCGGGTTGATGATCGGCGTGAAGCCGTCCACGTCCAACGCGCCCAGGTTGGTGATGGTGAAAGTGCCGGCCGCGAAGTCGTCGGGCAACGATTTGCCGGCCATCGCGCGGGCGATCAGCGCGTCGTAGCCGCGCTGGATCGCGAGGATGGACAGCGTGTCCACCCCACGCAGCACCGGCGTCACGAGGCCGCGCTCGGTGTCCACGGCCAGGGCGATGTTGATCTCATCCAGCAGGCGGATGCCCTCCGGCTCCCAACGCGCGTTGAGGTGGGGATGCTCGCGCAGCGCGCGAGCGACCAGCGCGGCCAGGAGCGCGTTGTAGGATATCTTCGTCCGGGCTCCGGTGGTTTCGGCAGCCGCCGCGTTGCGCATCACTTCCTCGTTGAGCTGATCGCGCGCCGAAACCAGGTTCGTCGCCTCGGCCTCGGTCATCAGCGTCACATGCGGTGCGGTGAACGCGCTCTGGCTCATCCGCTCGGCGATGGTGCGGCGGAGCGTGGCGTGCGGGATGAGGGTGCCGGGACCGGCGGGGGGCTGAGGGCTGGGGGCCGCCGCGCCCATGCCGGGCTCTCGGCTTTTGATGGCCCGTTCCACATCTTCGCGCGTGATGACGCCATCGGGGCCGGTTCCGGTGAGGCGGCTCAGGTCAACGCCCTCGGACGCCGCGATGCGACGGGCCAGCGGCGTGGCTTTGATCTCGGCGGGGGCGGCCGGCGTCGGCCCGGATCGCGCGCTTGCTCCGGCTGCCAACACGTCGGCAGCCTGGATCCGCCCGGCCGGACCGGTGCCGGAAAGCCTGGTCAGATCTATGCCGAGCTGGCGGGCCAGGCTGCGCGCCTTCGGGGTGGCGAGAAGCAAGCCGGAAGCCGGGGGCTGGGGGCTGGGGGATGGGGGTTGGGCCTGGCCGGTGGTGCGCGCGAGATCGCGATGCTCGCTCCGCTCGCGTCGCTCGCTTTTGCCCCGAAACTCGCACACGGGCGTCCCGGCAGGCACGGTGGTCCCGGCCGGCGCCAGGATCTGCACCAGTACGCCATCCTCGGGCGCGGTCAGCTCCAGGGTGACCTTCTCAGTCTCATAGGTGCACAGGGCCTCCTCGGCCTGCGCGGCCTCGCCAGGCGCCTTGAGCCATTCGATGATGGTGCCGTGGGTCATGGTCAGACCCAGTTTGGGCATGATGATTTGCATACTCGCGTCTCTTTGAAAAAGATCATCGTGCGCCGGACACCTGCGACACTGTCCGGCGCGTTGCCTGCCTGTCTGCCGGGCCGGGCCATGGGCGGTCACGCCAGCCGATTTGCCACCGACTCTCCGGCCAGGAAGCGCAGGATAGGCGTGTAATCGTCGCTGCGGGTTGGGACAACGCCGGCGGCCGGCGCGCCGGCCGCCGTGTGCGGCGTCATCAGGACGTTCCAGGCTGGGCTTTCGGCAGCCAGGCGGCGCAACGGGTTGTCTGGCCGGAGCGGTTCCCATTCGAAGGTGTCGAGCGCGACGCCGGCGAGATGCCCGCTGCGGACCGCCTGCGCGAGCGCGGCTTCGTCCAGTACGCTGCCGCTGCCACAACTGACCAGGAACGCGCCCGGCTTCATGGCGGCGAAGTGTTCGCCGCGCAGCGCCAGATCGGTGGTCGGGAAATAGGGCAACAGATTGACCAGGAAATCGCTCTCGGCCAGCAATTCATCCGACGTCGCGTAGACGATGCCCAGCTTTTGCTCCTGCCAGGCGGGCAGCCGGCGTCTGCGCTGGTAGAGAACGCGGCAACCCCAGCCGCTCAGACGCCGCGCCAGCTCCGCGCCGATCTCGCCGAAGCCGAGGATGCCGATCGTCTGCTGCCACAGCCCGCCCAGCCCCTGCCGCCCCGACCAGTTGTAGGCGAAAGTGTCCTCGTCGGTGCGCCGCGACGCGCCCCAGTCGCCGGCATAGCGCGCAATGGCTTCGACCTCGCGCAGCCGTTTGGCCAGCGCCAGCATCTGCATCACCAGATGTTCGGCCACCAGGATGACCCCGCGCTGCGGCCAGGTGGCCACGACGATGCCCGCGGCGCGTGCGGCGTCCAGGTCAATGTCGTGGGCCAGCGAGCCGAGCCGCAGGATCATCTTCAGCCGCGGCGCGGCCGCGATCAGCGCGCGATCAATCACGCCGCTGCGCTCGCTGATCAGGAAGACCGCGTCGGCCAGGTGCGGCCGCAGTGTCGCCGCGTCGGGCTGGCGCAGCATGACGATGTCCAGCTCCGGCGGCGCAGCGGCCAGCGCATCCCGCTGATGGCGCAGGCCGCGCTCGGTCAAGAAGAGTGTGCGATAGGCCACGTTTTTCCTCTCGCTTTTGTTTCGTGTCCGACGTGCCGGGCGCCCGCGTCGCGGCCCGGCACATCGGGCCGGCGCGCAGCCTCGTTTGGCCCGGATGATGGTATACTGTGGGCCAGGACGGTGCCCTCGCGCCGGCCGACCCCATCTCATGACGGAGGAGTCAAACCCATGGATCTCAACGGCAAAGCCGCCCTGGTGACCGGCGGCGCGGTGCGCGTGGGCAAGGCCATCGCCCTGGCGCTGGCGCGGGCCGGTGCCGACGTGGCGATCAACTACTTCTCCTCGGCCGCTGCCGCTATCGCAACGGTCGGCGAAATCGAAGCCACAGGCCGCCGGGCTCTGGCGATCCAGGCTGATGTGGCCCAGGGCGACCAGGTAAATCGCCTCGTCGAGCAGACCGTGGCCGGTCTGGGCCGGCTGGATGTCCTGGTCAACAGCGCGTCGCTGTGGCGCAAAACGCCCTGGGCCGAGCTGGACGAAGCGGCCTGGGATCAGCTCGTGGATATCGCGCTGAAAGGGCCGTTCCTGTGCGCCAAAGCTGCGGCGCCGCATCTGGCCGCGCATGGCGACGGCGCCATCATCAACATCGTGGACTTGTCGGCGTTCGTGCCGTTCCCCAATTACATGCCGCATTCGGCGGCCAAAGCCGGGCTGGTGAACCTGACCTACGCCCTGGCGATGGAGCTGGCGCCGGCCGTGCGCGTGAACGCCATAGCGCCCGGCCCGGTGCTTCCGCCACCCGATTACACTGAGGCCAAGATTCGGGCCGTCGCGCGCCGCACCCTGCTGGGTCACTGGGGCACGGCCGACGATGTCGCCGATGCGGTTGTCTTCCTGGCCCGGGCGCCGTACATCACTGGCGTGGTGTTGCCCGTAGACGGCGGCGAGCGCCTGGGCCGCCATTGACGATTGCGTGACTCCCGTCATGTCAACACGCGTACCCGGCCGTCGCGGCGCGCGCCGCTCTCCGGCAGAATACCTCCCTGCGCGGCAATGTGATCGAGCAGGAGGTCGCGCACGCGCAGGCCGGTGTACGCGCGCGGGACGCTCATCAGATCGAAGAGCGGCCGGGGCAGCCGGCCACCGACATGCGCCTCCCAGACTGCGGCTGGCCCCCGGAGAAAGCTGGCGGCGGCCACGACGAAATCGCGCGCATGCCAGGCGGCGATCGGCCGGCCATCTACCGTGATCCCTTCCGCGTCGGCCATCTCGCGCGTGGGACCGAGCCGAATGGCGTAGCGCACGCCAGCGCTGAAGTGGAGGAAGCCTCGCTCGGTGTGCGGCTCGCCGGGCCGCTCGACACGCAGCGCGTTGTCGCGCACCAGCGCCTCGAGCTGACGGCCGGTCAGGCGCAGCAGGCAGACGACATCGGGAAACGGCATGACGCCGAACCAGTCGCCGAGTGTCACGACCTGGCCGGGCTGCAGGCCATCGTGGACACTGCTGGCGTCCACGATGGCGAGATCAACGTTGTGGCCGGCCGCCCGACAGCCGTACACCAGCGCATCCGCGATGAAATTGGCGAGCGCCGATTCGCCCGCCGCAAAATGAGTGCGCACGGCGTCGGCGCTTAGATCGGCGTCGGCGGCGACGCTGCCGAGCACACGCTGCCGCTGCGCCTCGATCTGCGCCAGCAGCGGCTGTACGTGCGCTTGCTCGAACAGCGCGTCGTTCGGCAGGTCGAGCGTGGGGTGCAGTCTGGCATCCACGACCTCGACCGTGTCGCCGATATGGATCTCGACCTCGCCGACGAACTGACCGAATTTGCCGGCCTGCACAATGGGGATGCCGTTGACGATGTTCTCGGCGCTCAGGCCGGCTTCGTTCAGCGCGCTGTGCGTGTGGCCGCCAACGATCAGGTGAACGCCGCCGGGGGGCAGGCTGCGAGCCAGCTCCACATCGCCTGCGGCGGACACCACGGCGCTGCGCTGGTTCAGGCTCAGGCCCAGATGGCTGAGTACGATCAGCACGTCGCACAGCGGCCGGAGCGCGGGCAGCAGATGGGCCGCAGTCGTCACCGGGTCGGCGATGCGGCGGCGGCTGTACGGCTCCGGATGTACCTGGCCGGGCGTGGTCAGGCCGATGCAGCCGATGCGCACTCCTCTGGCCACGACGATGACGGCGGCCGGACAGCGCTCGGCCAGGGCCGGCGCGTCGGTCACGTTCGCCGCCAGCACAGGAAAGCTCGCCTCCTGGTCGCACGCGCGCGCCAGGGTCGCGGTGCCCAGATCCAGGTCATGATTGCCGGGCACGCCGAGGTCTATGCCGGCCAGCGAGAGGAGGCGATAGCCGGGATGCGTTTGATGGGCGGCGAGACTGTGGCCCAGCAACAGATCGGAAAGGTGCCCGCCGCTTTCGTCGCCCGTCGTGACCGCCAGCACGATCACATGGGGATCGGCTGCATGGCGCCTGCGCATGGCCTGCAGCCAGGCCGCCAGCCGCGACAAGACGGCAATGCGGCCGTGCAGGTCATTCAAATGCAACAGCTTGATGCGCACCGGCTGATTTGGGCGTCTGGTGCCGACCGGCAACGCCCCACCTGCCGCCGGGACGATCCGCGTGATGGGCCCCGCCGTGGCATCGCCGTGCAACAGATAGACCGCCGCATCTGCCGCACCGTATGGGTTGGCCTTGCCTTGCACCAACCTCATGACCCCCAGCGAGCACACCGCTTTTTCTCCGTCCTGTCACGCCCGTTGCCCGACGCTTGACGTCCGACACCTGGTGTTCGCCGCTTCACGTTTCGCGCCTCACGCAATCCGATCAAGCATCTCCGGTCGGATCGGATAGATGGCCGGCTCGCCGGCGAAGAAACGGCGCAGCTCTTCCACGGCCAGTTCGCCCATGCGGCCGCAGTTTTCGATGCAGCCCGCGATGTGCGGCATGACCACGACGTTCTCCAGCCGGCGCAACGGGCTGTCGGCGGCGGGCGGCTCCGGGTCGGTGACGTCGAGGAAGGCGAAGAAGCGGCCCCGGCTCAGCTCGCGGATCAGCGCGGGCTCGTCTATGAGGGCGCCGCGGGCGGTGTTGATGAGCAGCGCGTCGTCCTTCATCAGCGCCAGGCGCTCGGCGTTCAGCAGATGGATGGTGTCGGGCTTGGCCGGTGCGTGCAGCGAGACGATATCGGCCCGACGCAGCAGATCTTCCAGCTCGACCTTCTCGGCACCCAACTCGACCGCGGCCTCGGCGGTGAGGAAGGGATCGTAGACTAGCACGTGGACGGCGAACGCCTGCAGCAGCTTGATGACATGGCGGCCCACGCTGCTGGCGCCGATGATGCCGACTTCTTTGCCGAACAGCTCGCGCGCGGGCCACCAGGGCGTCTCGCGCCAGCCGCCTGCGCGCACGTGCTGTGCCAGCGGCCATACCCGCTTCATGCCCACAATCATCAGGCCGAGGGTCGTTTCGGCCACATCCACGGCCAGCGCCAGACCGGCACTCGTCACATGCACGCCGGCCGCCCACAGGGCAGGGGAGACGAAGCGTTTGACGCTGCTGCCCATGTGGGCCATCGCTTTCAGCCGTGGCGCGGCCGCGATCACGTCGGCGTCGAGCTGCGCCACGTCCCAGCTGGTGATGCACGCATCGGCCGCGGGCAGCAGGGCGAGCAGGCTGGCCTTGTCGGCCGGCTCCGGCCCCTCGTGGTGGATGACATCGGCGAAATCCGCCAGCGCGCGCAAGGCCGCCGGCGTGAACATGCGGCGATAATGATTCTTGCCGATGGTGATGGCGACAACAGGTCGGGTCATGGGCGAATCCGTTCCACGGGATGGATGCGACCGGCCTCAGCCCGCAGCACGGCCAGTTCCGGATCAAAGCGCGCCAGCAGGGGCGGCTCGGGCCAGAGGCGCAGGTTGGAGTCGAGCAGGAGGGTCGCTGCGCGCACGGCCCCTGCCAGCAACACGATCGCCATCTCCAGGTCATCCTGGGCCAGCTGGATGGATGGGCGGAATGCCTGGAGCGACGCGGCCGCCTCGAGCGCGCGGCGCGCTATCTCTATCGGCGCTTGACATAATTGTTCTTGGCCGACCAGCGTCTTGCCGGCGGCGCGCAGCGCGGCGAATGCGATGATCGCGGCGCCGTCTTCGTCGGCGAGCGTCAGCAGTTGTGTGCGGATCGCCGCCAGCCGTTCAGCGAGCGACCCGATGGCGGCTTCGCCCAGGATAGAAGCGTTGAGGCGTACGCACGCTTCGCCCAGGCTGCACGCCAGCGCGGCCGAAGCCGCGATGACGGCGCCGGCCATGGCGGTGTTCTGGCCCGCGATGTGCGCAGTGAGGTCCCGGAAGGCGTTGTCGGTCAGCACAGTTCCTCGTGTTTTCTAGCCCTTGATGGCGCCCTCGACCATGGCCCGGAAGAAGCTCTGGCGCGCAAACAGGAAGACGACGATCATCGGCAGTGCGATGACGATACACGCCGCAGCCACGGCCTGGGCATTGATGATGTTCTGGCCCAGAAAGTCGTACATGCCGAACATGGCCGGCTTCAGGTCGTTTTTCGTGATCAGGAGGTAGCCCGCGATGAACTCGTTCCAGACGCTCACGAAGCTGAGCAGGAAGATCGCCGTCAGACCGGGCACCACCAGGGGCATGACGATGCGCGTCAACGTGCCGAGCGGGCCGCAGCCGTCAATCAGCGCGGCCTCCTCCAGCTCGCGCGGGATGGCGTCGAAGAAGCCTTTGGCGATCCAGACGCTGAGCGGCAAGAAGAAGCCGGTGTAGACGATGATGATGTAGACCCGGTCGTTGTAGAGTCCTTCCGCCAGGTGGCGGATCGAGGCGCCCATCTGGTAGAGCGCCAGCAAGTTCGTCAGCAGCGGCACGCCGGTGATGGCGAGGATGGCGATCATCATCGCGTCGCGGCCGGGGAAACGATAGCGCGAAAAAGCATAGCCCGACATGCCGGCCAGCACCATCACGATCAGGGCCGTGCTGATGGCGTAGAGTATCGTGTTGGGCAGGTAGGTGTTCAGCATCCGGCCTTTGATCTCGAATCCGAGCAGCGAGCCGGGGGACGGCATGGGCAGCACCACGCGTTCATAGCCCTCGATGGACCAGCGACAGGCGGTCAGGTCGAATTTCGACGTGGGCGTGTCGCACGGGAAGACGACCGGCGGCTTGCGCGTCACGTCCTCCTCGCGTTTGAACGAGATCAGAACGGTTGTGGCGATGGGCAACAGGGCAAAGAGGGTGATGACCAGCAGGGCCAGGTTGGCCAGCAGCCCCTCGCGTTGGCCGCGCGTGGTCAACAGCGCCCTCAAATCGGCAGGAGCCTGGGATTCGGTGGCAACTTGCATGTCAGATGCTCCTTTGCTGCACGCGAGTGATGCGCAGCGTGCCCGCGATCAGGGTCAGGTTGATCGCGGCCAGGATGAGCGCCAGCGCTGCCGCGCGGCCGAAGTCCAGCGAGACCCAACCGATCGAGTAGAGCAGATAACTGAGCACGTGCGTCGAGGTGCCCGGGCCGCCGCCGGTCAGGCTGAAGACCATGCCGACGCCGTTGATGCCGCCGAGGGTCAGGCTGAAGAGCGCCACCACCATGGTCGGCAGAATAAGCGGGATGATGATATGGCGGGCGATCTGCCATCGGTTTGCGCCGTCAATGCGGCTGCTTTCGATCAGCTCGTTGGAGATCGTCTGCAGCGCGGCCAACAGCAGCAGCGTGATGAAAGGCAGCGCGCGCCAGGTCGCGGCCAGGATCAGGTAGACCATGGCCGGCGAGGGCGGAAAGGGGAATTCGCCGATCCACGGCCGTGGCGCATCTGCGGTCAGAATGGACAGCCCTCGGGGTGGAAAGAGGGCCGGGTTCTGCAATACGCCGGAGAAGAGGCCGTAGTCGGGCAGCACCAGCAACCGGAAGACCACGCCGGCGATGATGTCGGCGAGGATCCAGGGGATGAAAAGCAGGGTGATGTAGACGCCCGACAGGCTTGACTTGCGGTTGAGCAGCAGGGCGATAATGAAGCCGAGGGTCAACGTGAGGGTCGCGTAGCCGATCAGGAAAATCAATGTGTGGCCGGCGCTCTCTCCCAGCTGTCTCGAATCCAACAGGATCTCGAAGTTTTTGAGGCCGACGAATTGCCAGCCGCTCGGCTCCCGTTCCTGCACGCTCAGCACCAGGGTGTAGAACATGGGATAGACCTGGATGGCGAGCAGCACCAAAATCGTCGGCAGAAGCAACAGGAACGGTAGCGGGTCGAAGCGGCGGTGCGGTTTGGTTCTTTTCGTATGGCGCCCCCCAGACGGAGGGGCGGTCGCGAGTTGAGTCATAGGAATGCCTGCCTCCATCTCCGGAAGAACAGCCCTGGTCGGCCGACAAGCGGGCCTTGCAGCGCCAGACACCAGGCTGGGACGACAAGGTGGGGGAGAGGCAAGAACAAAAGGGGGCGGTGCCAGGTCTCCCCGAAGCGGCCTGGCGTCCCTGCCCCGTGTGCTCGACCGGTCGAGCACACGCGCCAGGGCACGGTCCGCCCCCCGATACGGTCATCGTCTCAGGCGATGGATCTCACTTGACCGTCTTGTTGAACTCGTCCTCTGCCTTTTGTAGCTCAGTGGCGATGTCAGCCTTTGGATCGGTCTTGATCAGCTTGTAGACTGCGTTCATGACCGCCATCTTGGCGCCGGTCACATTTACGACCGTCGGCCATGCGACCTTGCACTCGCTGGCTGAGGCCACCTGATAAGCTTGCTGATAGAAGGGCGTCTGGAAGTCCGGCAGCGCTGCGATGGACTTGAGCACCGGCAGACCGCCGCCCGGCCCCTTCACGTAGGCCGGGTTGTGTGCCGGCGACAGCGTCCAATTGATGAATTCCTTGGCGCCTTCGGGGTTCTTGGCGCCGGTGGGAATGAAGAGGGCCGCAACGCCGGTGCCGCAGCCGTGCTTCTTGCCCGGAGCAGCCGGGAAGGGCTGGAGGATCACGTCACCCGCTGCAATGGCGTCGAGCATATCCTGCTCGTTCTTCTTTTCATACTTCTTGCCGCTGGGCGCAACCAGGGGATTGATGTAGCGATAGCCGAACAGACCGGTGGGGATGGCGCCCGCCGAAGCATCCTTGAACGCCTCCTCTTCCTGGAAGCCGCCGGCGAACGAAATCTCCGTCACATAGCCGCGCTGCACCATCTCGCGCAGCCAGGCCACTGCCGCCACGTTCTCCGGCGTGTTCAGCTTCAGCTTGCCGTTGCCATCGTCGTAGCCGCCGCCGAAGGAGACGATGGCCTGGAACACGGCGCGATTGGCACCATCGCCGTTGAAGGCCGTTGAGCCGAAGAAGGTCATGGCATATTTGCCTGCCTGCTTGAGCCGCTCACCTTCCTTAAGCCAATCGTCAGTGGTCTTGGGGAACCCGTTGGGGTAGAGGTCCTTCCAGACAAATACCTGAGAGGGCCGGTTTGCCATCGGGATGCAGACGATCTTGCCATCGGGCGTAGTGCAGATTTTTAGCGCGCTGGGATCCATTTCGGCATACCATTTCTGCGCCTTGGCCCACTCCGTCAGATCCTGGACCGCGCCGTTCTTGTAAAAATTATTGACCTCGGTGCCACCGGCCTCGATCAGATCAGGCACCTCGGCCTTGGCCTGCACCGCGGCGACCAGCTTGGCTGCCAGGCGATCCCAGGGCGTGAACTGGTTCTCCCAGACGTACTTGCCTTCGAATTCTTTGTTGAAGATGGGGATGGTCTTGCGCAGGTATTCGTTTCCGACGCGTTCATCGGCTTTGGGGTCTACGTTGTTCTGGTCGTACTGGAACCAAGACACGATCTTCTTGGCCGGCACCGGGGTGGCTGCCTGCACCACCACGGTCTTCTCCACGACCTTCTCGACCGGCTTTTCGACGACTTTCTCAACCACTTTCTCTTGGGTGACGACCTGCGTCACGACCTTTTCAATCACCTGTGGCGTCGGTTGAGCGCATGCGCCGAGCAGCAGGACGATGATGGCCAGCAGGGCAATCAACGCGAAACGAGGTTTCATAGGTTATTCTCCTTCTGATTGGCTGGCAGTAAACCGGAACAGAACAGTGGGGATTCGACAGGCCTGTGGTGATTCGACTGATCTATCACCTCCTTTCGCCGCTTCACGACGCCATCTTAAAGCACCGGCGGTGTGACGCAGCAGATCATCTGCAATTCCTCATTGTCCAACGCCGAAAACTCTCGTAAAGTCAGGCCGTTGTAAGTAATGCTGTCGCCTGGGCCCAGCACATAGGTCTGATCCTCGATGGTGATGGAGAGCCGTCCGCGCAAGACGTACATCAACTCGTCGGTCGGTTTGGATAGCCGCTCGGCAATCCGCCGCCCGCCAGGCTGCACGGTGATGAGTACAGCCATGATCTGGCCGCCCAGATCACGCGACAACAGCTCGTAACAGATCTCGGCATCACAGATGTTCAGTTTCGGCCGTTCATTGGCCCGAATGATCGGATTCGGTTGGTGTGCCTCATTCAAGAAGGCGAACATGGGCACTTCTAACGCGGTGGCGATGCGTTGGAGCGAATCGAGCGACAACGAACACTGATTGTTCTCAATCTGACTGAGAAAGCTCGCCGTCAGGTTGGTGCGCGCGCCGAGCTGCCGGAGAGTATAGCCGAGCTCTTTGCGCCGCCGACGGATTTGCTCGCCGATCATGGAATGGTTTGCCCCTTTCGGGTCATGGTGCTGTTGGCTACACGTGGATAAAACAAGTATAACAGAGTTCAGCTGCTTTGTCAAATTTGTTCAGTAGCACTTAACAACGGGCGTGTTTTCAGGCCAAAGCCTGCACGACGGTCTCGGTCAGGTCGAGCACGCGCAGCCGGACGCGTTCCCGGCGGGCGGCTGTCGCCAGCGTGCGTTTGCATTGCTGACACGGCGTCACCAGCAGCGTCGCGCCGGTCTCGACGGCCTGCACGAGGCGCTGTCGAGCGAGCTCGCCGGCCAGATCCGGATTGATCGCCTCCAGGTTGCCGCCTCCGCCGCAACAGCGCGCGTGCTTGCGGTGGTCGGCCATCTCGACCAGCTCCAGGCCCGGAATGGCCTGCAATACCGCTCGCGGGGCATCGTAGACGCCGCTGTTACGGCCCAGATCGCATGGATCGTGATAGGTCACGCGACCCGGCAGCGGCCTGAACGCGATGCGGCCCTCGGCGATCAGTCGAGCCAGCAGCTCGCCGGCGTGCATTACCTCGACGCCGATCGGGCCGCCCAGCAGAGCCGGATAAACATCGCGCCACATGTGGAAACACGAGGGACAGGTCGTCACCACCGCCTGGCCGGCGAGCGCTCGCACGGCAGCCAGGTTGTGCCGGGCGACCGCTGCAGCCTCTTCGGGCAGGCCCAGGCCGAGGAGCGGAAAGCCGCAGCACCACTCCGCGCTGCCGAGGGTGGTGAAGTCCAGATCGGCGCGGTGGAAGATCTCGACAGCAGCCCGGGCGATGGCGTGACCCTGGCCGTACAGCGCCGCGACGCAGCCGACGAAATACACGACCTGCGCGCCGGGCCGGGCATTCAAGAGTGCCGGGGCCAGGCTCAGCTCTTCCTGCCAGAGCAAGCGGTTTTCCGCCGGCTCGCCGGTGATGTTGTGGGCTGCGCACAGATTGTCGCGCAGCCGGCCGAGCGGCAGCCGATCCAACGCCGACTGATCGGCCAGCCGCTGCCGCGCTTCCAGCCAGGTGGCCAGCGTGTCAATGCGCGTCGGGCATACTGTCCGGCAATGGCCGCAGAGGGTGCACTCATAGAGGCGCTGCGCGGCTTCAGCGGACAGCGCGTTGCCGTGCACCAGCGCAGCGGCAATCGCCATCCGCCCGCGCGGGCTCGCCGATTCCCAGCCCACGGCCTGGTAGATGGGACAACCGGCCAGACAATAGCCGCAGTGCGCACAGATGCGCGTCTCCTGGGCGAGACCGCCAAAGGGCGCCGGGGTCGTCATCGTAGCCACCGCCTTCCGATCCGGCGTATGCCGGCCAGCGCCGCCATCCCCAGCCTGAACGTCGGTGGCCAGAGGAGCGCAGGCGGAGCATAGCGCTTGCCGGGATTGAGGAGATTGGCCGGGTCGAACGCCTGTTTGCGGCGCCGTTGCGCCGTCAGTTCTTCTGCTGCAAACGCGCGGCCCAGATATGGCGTGTTCCAGACGCCGATGCCATAGGGCCGGCCACCGTGACGGAAGGCGATCTCATACAGCCGGCCGGTCAGGCTGAGCGCCAACAGATACGCCAGAGGCCGCGCGTCATCGCAGCCGAAAAGCGACATGACGGTCGCCATCCCCGGTGCGACGACCATGCCGTAGGTGGCGATCGGCAGGTTTTGCCGCCTGGCGAGCCTGGCCACGTTTGCCGTATAGGCGGCCAGCTGCGACACCGACAGCCACGCCTCGGTGCCCAACACGCTCGGCCCGGCGCGCTTCAGATGCAGGGCCAAAAACCGCTCATCCCACGCGCGCGCGGCGGCTGCGGCCGGCAACTCCTCGCCGGCAGTCTGTGCGGCGGCCCGTTCGACGGTCGCCGCGCCGGCTGCAACTTCGGCCGCCGCACCGTCGTACGTGATGGCCAGCAGGGCGCCGTCGGCAGGCGGCGGGAATCCGGCCTGCGTCAGCAGGCGGCCACAGGCGTCATCGGCGAAATGGAGGTAGTATGGGGTGGGCCGCGCCGTGCTCAGATCGAGCGCAGCCGCCTGGAGCGTTGCCATGTCGCGAAAGCGCAGGAGATGGTGGCCCACGGCTGCCGGCGCCGGCCGGAGCCGCAGCCGGATGCGCGTGATGACGGCCAGTGTGCCTTCGGAGCCGGCGAGCTCGGCCACCGTCGGCGCGTCCGGTGTCGCCGCCGCGATCTGTGCGATGTGGCCATCGGCCAGGACGGCCTCCAGGCCAGCCACGTGGCCGGCCATCCCGCCATACTTCAGGCTGCCGATTCCGTGCCCCTCCATGCAGAACCAACCGGCCACCGTCGCCGCTGGCGCGCTGGTCGGATAGGCGAGCACGGCGAAGCCGCGGCGGCGCAGCGCCCGCTCGAGGTCGGCCCAACGCGTGCCGGCCCATACGTCAGCCGTCAGGTGGTCGGTGTCCAGCGCGGCCAGCCCGGCCAAGCCGTTCAGGTCGAGCAGCAGGCCGCCGTGCAGGGGGACGGCGTTCCAAAAGGTCGTGCTGCCGGCCGCGCGCGGCGTCACGGCCAGCTTGCGTTCGCCGGCATAGCGCATGATCGCCGCGACCTCCTCGGCTGTGCGCGGCCGCGCCACGGCATCGGGCAGGGTCTGGCCGATCAGTCTGGCCAGGCTATGCGGCACGACGGCCAGATCACGTTGGTAGAACGAACGCTCGAAGGGGCTTTCCGTGTAGCGATCACCGAGAAGTTCGGCCAGCGGCGGATGGCAGAGAGGATTGGCCATAGGAGCGGCCTGAGCTATCGCGGGTACCTGGCGACCTCGGCCAGGAACCACGTCTCGAAGCCGGGATCGGTGCACCGGCGCAGTGCGGCGAGCTGGCCCAGGTCGGCCGCACGCAGTTGTACGATCCAACCCTCGCCGTACGGATCCTGGTTGATGAGGGTGGGATCGGCCTCCAGGGCCTGATTCACGGCGATCACCTCGCCGCTGACCGGCGCGTAGAGCCGGCCGACCCACTTGCCCGATTCGACGGAACCGATCGGCTTGCCCTGTTCCACCTTGCGGCCCGGCCTCGGCAGGCCGACATAATTGATCTCTTTGGCGATGGCCTGGGCGAAATGGCTCAGGCCGATCGTGACGACATCGCCGTCCACGCGGGCATACTGGTGATGATCGTCGTAGTACAGCCCTTCCTCGAAGTCGTAACCGCCGATATGGAGCACTGGATTCACCTCGGTTTCACGCAGCTTGCTAAGAACGTGCGCCTTGCGCGTTCATCCGGTAGGAAGGCTGGCCGCGCCAGCCAGAGAGAGTTTCAGCTGACTCCCTGTGGGGTCGTAATATGGCCGGGGCACGACTGTGGCAGGATGGTGCGCGGCACCGACTTCGACCATCACGACGACATCCGGCTGCGTGTGGGCCACGTCCAGGAGCGCCAGCGCCAGCGGAGCGCCCACAGTGTGGCCGACGGCGCTGCTGGTCACTTTGCCGATCACGCTGTCCCCGCGCCAGACCGGGCTGCCGGGAGGCGGCAGCGTTTCGTCGGCCAGCGCCAGGCAGACCAGCTTGCGCCGCACGCCCTCGGCTTTTTGCCTGGCCAATGCATCCCGGCCGATGAAATCGCCTTTTGCGAGTTTTACCGTCCAGCCCAGGCCGGCCTCGAAAGGGGTGACATTGTCCATGAAGTCGAACCGCATGATATAGCCCTTCTCGATGCGCAGGCTGAAGGCCGCCTTCAGACCGGCCGGTTGCAAGCCATGCGGCTGGCCCGCGGTCATCAGGGCATCCCAGACATCTGCCGCATACTCCGGCGAGACGCAGAGCTCATAGCCCGACTCGCCGGTGTAGCCCGTGCGCGAGATGATGGCCCGCGGCGCGCCGGCCAGCCGGCTCTCGACGAAGTCCATGGGGCGCAGCAATCCCAGGTCGGTCGGGGTCAGCGCTGCGAGGATGGCGCGCGCCGCAGGTCCTTGCACCGCCAGCAGCGCCACGCCCGGCGAGACATCGGTGACGCAGACCTGCATCCCCTCGGCATGATGGACCAGCCAGTCGAATTCAGGTCGCTCATCGGCGGCATTGCTGGCCCACGCTGTCATAATCCAGAAACGCCGTTCGCTCAGCCGATAGACGGTGATGTCGGAGAAGATCGCGCCATCGGGCCGACACATCGTGGAATAGAGCACCCGGCCCACCGGCAATGCTGCGGCATCGTTCACGATGACTCTCTGCACGAGCGCCAGCGCATCGGGGCCGGCGATCTCGATCTCACCGGTGGAAGACCAATCGAACAAGCCGGCCGCACGGCGCACAGCCAGGTGCTCGGCTTGCTCGCCGACCACCTCGTCTGGCATTTCCCAGCCCTGGACCGGGCGCATGGTAGCACCCGCAGCGAGGAATTGGTGGTAAAAAGGAGTTCGTTTCATGGCAGCTCCCCGGCCGTCACATCCTGCTGTCGGCGGAGGTGTAACGCGACCTCACGGGTTGGCATTATACGCCAGGGCAGCAACAAGTCAACAATCGCCGTCGCGGGCCTCGCGCCGATCATTCGTCACATTCGCCCGATTTTTGACACGCCGCGTCCCACATGCTAGAATGTTCATGCTTGTTGGTGAGCCGCCGCTCCGTCAGGTCATACCGGGCGGAGAGGAACTTCCCGACTCCCACCTCGCAGCGGCGAGGAAGGCTGCCTCACGAAACGACAAGTGAGGGCGCCTGGGGCGACTCAGGCGACTACAACCGCAACAGAAAGCAAACCTGCCCGAACAGGGTGAGGGCTGAAACGGTGGGGTAAGAGCCCACCAGCGGCGGCAGCAATGTCGCCGGCTGGGCGAGCGTGCGGCCGGGAGCAAGGTGAGTGGGCCGGGCATCGGTCAGCGTCGGAGGCGATGCTCGATGGCGCAGACGGATGTTCGGTCTCATCGCAGCCATGGCGGTGAAGGCGGGTTACACCCGCCAGGCCAGGCATGGCCGTTTGTCGGTGATTTCATCTAGCCGTACCCTGGAAGATGGAATATACCGGCGGACGAGACAGATGGCGGCAACCCCAACCTGGGGCCACAGAATCGGGAGTATGATCCGACAAGCAGATGCGATCGCGGCGTAGCCGACCGGTCGCAGAGGGGCCAGGGAGCCACACGGCCACGACCTGGAGCCCGTCGAACGCATCGCGCCGACGTGGCGGAATGGCAGACGCTGCAGACTTAGGATCTGTTGCCGCAAGGCGTGGGGGTTCAAATCCCCCCGTCGGCATCGAAGACAGGCCGGTCCCTGGCTTCCGGCTTCTAGTTCGGGCCCGTAGCCGAGCGGGAAGGCGCCTCCCTTGCACGGAGGAGATCACCGGTTCGAATCCGGTCGGGTCCACCTGTTTTGAGCGCCGCGGCTGGTTTTTGACAGCCGCGGCAAAATGAGTATAATGCAAAGCGTCTTTGACAAATATAGACCGTGCGGGTGTAGTTCAGTGGTAGAACGTCTCCTTGCCAAGGAGAAGGCCGTGGGTTCGAATCCCATCGCCCGCTCTGACTCCGGGCTGGAAGCCGAGGCTGCGTCGCGCTGGCTGATGGCTTCCAGCTTTGGTTTATGCGCCGAGGTAGCTCAGTTGGTAGAGCACGCGACTGAAAATTGCGGTGTCCCCAGTTCAAGTCTGGGCCTCGGCACTCCTGTTGGCGAGGCGTTCGGGGGTCGTTCAACGGCAGGACCGGAGCCTTTGGAGCTCCTTATCGGGGTTCGAATCCCTGCCCCCGAGTGAATGCGGGGCCGCAGATGACCGAACGTCATTTGTTTGGGCGACATCCTAAACGCATCTATCAATATGGTGGCCATAGCTCAATCGGCAGAGCATCTGGTTGTGGCCCAGAAGGTTGCGGGTTCAAGCCCCACTGGCCACCCCTTTTCAACTGTGCGTGCCCGGCTTCCGTTCGGTCTGAGGCCGGGCGTTGTTTTTTAACGTCTTTTTGAGTGTCGGTGATGGTGCAGCGTGTCCTGGTCCTAAACGCCACGTATGAGCCGCTCAGCATCGTCTCGGTCAGGCGGGCGCTGGTGCTTCTGCTCAAAGAGAAGGCCGAGCTGATCGAATGCGCCGAGGAGCGGCTTCATGCCGCGCGCACATCGTTGCCCGTGCCCCTGGTGATCCGCCTGGTCTACTATGTGCGCATTCCGCGGCAGGTCACCATGGCGCCGACCCGGCGCTCGGTGCTTCTGCGCGACAATCACACCTGCCAGTACTGCGGCGCCTCTGGCCCGCACGCGGCCCTCACGCTCGATCATCTGTTGCCGCGTAGCCGGGGCGGCGAGACGACCTGGGAGAATGTCGTCACCGCGTGTCGGGCCTGCAACATGCGTAAGGGCGACCGCACGCCCGAGGAGGCCGGCATGGTGTTGCGCCGCAAGCCTGGCCGGCCGCATTACCTGGCCTTCTTGCTCCTGAGCGAAGCGAAAGATCGCCATGCCTGGGGCAAATATGTTTTTTCGAGTGCCGAGGCATAGGCGCGTGCAGAAACCGGGCTTGAAAAGGCAAGAGGGGGGACGGGCCGTGGCCTGTCCCCCCTCTTGTTGGGCGCCGTAGCACTACCGATCCAACCGAGGTGATGCTACGACGCCGCGTTTGGTACTACGTTGGTCCATTCGCATCACCTCCTCGGCATTAGGATGGCGAAGGAAGCTGCTCTTGCGAGCAGGGACATTATCCCCTAGATTGTCTGGTCTGTCAAATCGGGCCGAGTATGGCGCAAAACCGGCAGGAGATTGCTTCAGGGCAAATGACGCCCCTCGCAATGACCGACACTTTTGCGGTATACCCAATCGGGCCGAACGCCAAAAAGGAGCTTCGATCCAGATGCGCGATCCGCTGCTCTACCCTCTCACTTTCATGCCGGTCCTGCGCGATTACCTGTGGGGCGGCCGGCGCCTCGAGACCCTGTTCGGCCGTCGTCTGCCGCCCGGCATCGTCGCCGAGAGCTGGGAGATCTCTGGCCATCCGAATGGTTCGACGATTGCCGACGCCGGTTACTGGCAGGGCCAGTCGCTCTCTGCGATCCAGGAGGCTTTGGGCGAGCGGCTGGTGGGCACGGCCGGCCGCTGGGCGCTGGCGCGGGGCAAGTTTCCGCTGCTCGTGAAGCTGCTCGACGCGCAGCAGCACCTCTCGGTGCAGGTACATCCCGACGATGCCTACGCGCTGGTGCACGAGCACGGCGAGCTGGGCAAGACCGAGATGTGGTACGTGTTGCACGCCGATCCAGGGACCGAGCTGATCCGCGGCCTGCAGCCAGGCGTGAATCGCGAGACGTTCCGCCGCGCCGCCGAGGCGGGCAACCTGGAACCGCTCCTGCACCGCGAGCCCGTGCGCGCCGGCCAGGTCTTCGCCGTGCCGGCCGGCACCGTGCACGCGCTGTGTGCGGGCGCGGTCGTCGCTGAAATCCAGCAGAACTCCGATACCACCTACCGCATCTACGACTGGGGCCGCGTCGGGCCGGACGGCCGGCCGCGCGAGCTGCACCTGGCCAAGGCGCTCGACGTGATTGACTTCTCCGGCGCCATCGGCCAGGACGCGCCGCGCGAGCTTCAGGAAGGGCCGGATGTCCGCCGCGTCGAGGTCGTGCGCAATCGCTATTTCATCGTGGAAGAAGTGACATGTGCGGCTGGCGCGAGCTATGCGGTCGAGTGCACCGGCGACACGTTGGAGATCTGGGGGTGCGTGGCCGGCGAGGCAGCCATCGCCTGGGACGGTGCGCCCGTCCCGCTTCCGGCGATCCGGTTCGCGTTGATCCCGGCGGGGCTGGCCGCGTTTCGCATCACGGCCATCACGCCGTGCACCTGTCTGCGGGCGACTCTGGCGCCGGCCTGACCGTCAGCGCGACGACGAACGCCGCGGCCAGCCCGGCATCGTGTGACAGGCTGATCGCCCAGTGTTGCAGGCCTCGCGCCTGCGCCAGTTCGGCTGCCCGGCCATGCAGATGCACGTGCGGGCAGCCGTTTTCATCGCGCACGACCTCGACGTCGCGATAGGCGACCGGGCCGAAGCCGACGCCGAGCGCCTTCACGACCGCTTCTTTGGCTGCCCAGCGCGCGGCCAGCGAGTTGAGGCGCGTCTCTTCTGTTCCCCGGCTGCATTCCGCCTGCTCGCGCTCGGTGAAGACGCGGTGTACGAAACGCTCGCCGTACTCGGCGACGAGCGCGGCGATGCGTGACACGGCCACCAGATCCACGCCCACGGCCACGCCAGCGCTGTCCAGATGCAGATCGCGAAGCACGCGTTCGTCCATGATCCTGGCCTGTGCCGGCTTCAGGCCGGCCCCGCCACCGCCAGCGCGTATTTGCCGGTCGCCAGATATTTCTGCGCGGCCGCCTGCACATCATCAGCCGTCAGGCTGTTGATGATGTCCACGTAGCGCTGCACGTAGTCCAGCCCCAGCTCGTTCCATTCGATGTCCACCAGGATGCTGGCGACGCCGTCGTTGGTCTCCATCTGCAGCGGCAGCGAGCCGGTGAGATAGCGTTTGCAGTCGTCCAGTTCTTCCTGGGGCACGCGCTCGTCGGCCAGGCGTTGCACTTCCTCGATAATGGCCGCGATGGCGCGCGCCACGTTGGCCGGGTTGACGCCGGCGATCGCCAGCCACATTCCGGCCTGTTTGTTGCTGGCGAGTTGGCTGTAGGCGTAATAGGCCATTCCTTGCCGCTCGCGCACGTTGGTGCCCAGCCGGCCCATCATGCCGAAGACGCCGAGCACGGTGTTGGCAAGCCGGGCCCGGTCGAAATCGGGATGCAGCCGCGGCATGGCCGGCCAGCCGATGATCAGGTCGGACTGGCTTTTGTCCGGCATGAGGACGCGGCGTTCCCGCACGGTGTCCAGCTCGGGCAGCGGCGGCAGCGGCGGCCGGGGCGGTCGCTCGCCGCTCCAATCGCCGAACGCGGCCGCGACCTTCGCCACGGCCTCTTCGGCCGGGAGCGCGCCGACGACTGCGATCACCATGCCCTGGGGCCGGTAAAACGTCTCGTAGAACTGCACCAGGTCATCGCGGCGGATGGCCGCGTTGGTTTGCCGTGTGCCCAGCAGATTGCGGCCGAGCGGATGCGCGCCGAACATCAGCTCGCGGAAGGTCAGGCTGGCCATCTGCCGCGTGTCGTTCTCGCGTTCGGCGATGGCGGTCATGCGCAGCCCGCGCACCTTTTCGACGTGATCGGCCGGAAAAACCGGATTGCGCAGCTCGTCGGCGAGGACGTCGAGCACCAGGTCAATGTCTTCGGCCAGCGATTTGGTCGAGAAGCTGGTCGTGTGGCGGTCGGCGGCGAAGCCGATGGAGGCACCGACCGCTTCCACCGTCTCGCTGATCTCGGCGAAAGAGCGCCGTCGCGTGCCGCGACTGAGCATGCCGGCGGTGTAGGAGGTCAGGCCGGTGAGGTGCTCCGGCTCATCAAGGTTGCCGACCAGCAGGTAGCCCTCGATGACGACGGACGGCGCGCTCCAGTTCTCGCGCGCCAGCACGGTGATGCCGTTGGGCAGCGTCTGGCGCAGGATGTCGTGTGGGCCGGGCAGCGTCGGTTGCAGTGCCTTCGGCGCGCTGCGGCGAGGAGTGCGAATCATCCCGGCCACGACAGATTGCAGATCACGCATCTTCAGCCTCCTCGTCGGGCATGGCGGTCGGGCCGTCGCCGGTCGGGACGTACCAGCCGACCGTGCGCAGCCTGGGCTGCAGTCGGGCGCGCGCGGCCCGCTGGACATCTTCCACGGTCACTGCGGCCAGCCGATCCAGGAAGCTCTCGAACCAGCCCACATCGGCGACGATCTCGCTGAAGCCGAGCCAGTAGCCCTGGTCGGTGACGCTTTCGCTGGAGTAGGCGAACTGGGCGCGCGTCTGTTTGATGGCTTTGGCCAGCTCCTGCTCGCTCACCGGCTCGGCTACCACGCGCTCGATTTCGGCCAGCAATGCGGCCTCCACTTCCTGCAGGCTGCGGCCGGCGCGCACTGTGACCGAGAAGCTGAACAGATACGGGTCAATGGTCGAGCTGAGCGTGCAGTCGGCGTCGGCGGCCAGCTCGGTCTCGACCAGCGCCTTGTAGAGTCGCGAGCTGCGATTGGTAGTGCCGCCGCCCCACAGCGACATGCCTTTGGCGCCGCCCAGGATGGTGTCGAGCACGACCATGGCGTGGTAGTCGGGGTCGGTGGCGGCCGGCGCGCGGTACGCGATTTCCAGATAGGCAGTGGTGCCCGGCCCTTCGACGATCACCCGACGCTCGCCGCGCTGGGGCGGCTCCTGCGCGGTGAAGGGGGGCCGCGCCGGCCCGGCCGGTATGCGGCCAAATAGCTCCCCGATGCGGTCGAGCATGGCGTCGGAATCGAAATCGCCCGCCACCGTCACGATGACGTTGTTGGGCGCGTAGTACGTGCGATAATGCGCGTAGAGCTGATCGCGTGTCATCGTCTCCAGATCGCACTGCCAGCCGATGACCGAATGATGGTAGGGGTGTGCCTGGAACGCGGCCGCCTGGAGCGCTTCGCTGAGCAGAAAATTGGGGTTGTTCTCGCTGCCCTGGCGCTCCGAGATGATCACCGTCCGCTCCAGCTCGGTCTCGGCCGGGTCGAAGATGGCGTTGGCCATGCGATCGGCCTCGACGCGCAGCGCCAGGTCAATCCGGTCGGAGGGGAGGGTCTCGAAGTAGGTGGTGAAGTCGAGCCAGGTCATGCCGTTGAAGATGCCGCCTTCGCGCGCGATGGCGCGGTCGAACTCGCCCTGCGGATAGGTGGGCGTGCCCTTGAAGAGCATGTGCTCGACCCAGTGCGAGATGCCGGTGATGCCGGCGTGCTCGTTGCGGCTGCCCACCCGATACCACACCCAGAAGCTGGCTACCGGCGCATGGTGCATCTGGCGCAGCACGACCGTCAAGCCGTTGTCCAGGATCGTTTTGCGGATTGGATTCAGTAGCGTCACTCGTGGCTCCGTGAAACATGAAACATCAAACGTTAAACGTTATAACAACGTTAAACGTCAAATGCCGATTTGCCCATTTTCTCACTGCCCTTCCGCCACATGATACCCCCGACCCATGCCGCGGTACAGGAAGCCAGCTTCCCGCATGGTCTCCGGGTCGTAAACATTGCGGCCATCAATGAAGACGGGCGTCTTCATCAGGCTGCGAATGCGCGCCAGGTCGAGGTGCTTGAATTCGTTCCATTCGGTCACCAGGACCAGGGCATCGCACCCTTCGGCAAGGTCGTAGGGGTTTTTGGCCAGCGGCAGCTCGGGGATCGTGCGCCGGGCGGTCTCGTGCGCCACGGGATCGTACCCGATCACCGTGGCCCCCTCGCGCAGCAGCATGTGGGCGATCTCGACGCTGGGCGCGTCGCGCATGTCGTCGGTGTTCGGCTTGAATGCCAGGCCGAGCAGGCCGATCTTGCGGCCGCGCAGCGAGCCGAGCAGCTCGCGCAGCTTGTGGAGCACCTGGCGGCGCTGATCGCGGTTGATCTCCATGACGGCGCGCAGGAGGGCCGGGTGGGCGCCGTGCAGCAGCCCCATGTACTCGAGGGCTTTGACATCTTTCGGAAAACAACTTCCCCCGAAGCCTACTCCGGCGTCCAGAAAGGCGCGGCCGATGCGCTTGTCATAACCCATGCCGGCCGCCACCTCCTTCACATCTGCGCCGAGCTTTTCGCAGATGTTGGCGATCTCGTTGATGAACGAGATGCGCGTCGCCAGGAACGCGTTGGACGCGTACTTGATCATTTCGGCCGTGCGCAGATCGGTGACCATGATCGGCGCGCGCAGGGGCAGATGCAGCTGCGCCACTTTCTCCGCTGCTTCGCGATCCAGGGAGCCGAGCACCACGCGATCGGGGGCCATGAAATCGGCCAGCGCCGAGCCTTCCCGCAGGAATTCGGGGCAGGACACCACCGCGAACTCGATCGGCGTCGGCTGGTGCTTGCGAATGATGTCGGCCACCCAGTCGCCCGTGCCCACGGGCACCGTGCTTTTGTTGATGATGATGAGCGGATGATCCATCGTCTGGGCGATGGACTCGGCCGCCATGCGCACGTACTGCAGATCGGCCTCGCCGTCCACGCCGGAGGGCGTGCCGACTGCGATGAAGACGAACTCGGCGTCGCGCAGCCCCTCGGCGTAGGAGGTGGTGAAGGAGAGCCGGCCGGCCGCCACGTTGCGCTGGATCACCTCCTGGAGGCCCGGCTCATAGATGGGCACGCCGCCGGAGCGCAACACCTCGATCTTGCGCTCGTCTATGTCAATGCAGATGACTTTGTTGCCCAAGTCGGCGAAGCAAGTTCCGGTCACTAGGCCGACATAGCCGGTGCCGACCACTGCGATGTGTTTCATTGCTCCCTCCTCGATTGCGTGTCGCTCGTCACGGCTGCCGTCTCTCGTCGCCGTCGCCGGTCGGATCGCCCTTTGGAAGAGGTTGTTCCGGCATTGCGCTCGCCGCGTCGCGCCAGCGGATGCCGGCCCGCAGCATGTAGAACCCGCCCAGCGCCGTGATCGGGAACCACAGCGCCACGTGCAATGCGATCGTATAGCCGAAAGCCAGGCTGTACGGCACGTCGAGCGCTTCGAGCACGCGCGCGCCTACCTCGAATGTGCCGATATAGCCGGGCGCGGAAGGCAGGGTCGTGGTCAGGTTCACCACGCCGTTCATCAGCATCAGCCCGATGAAAGGCACGGCGAATGCGAAGGCGTGCATCACGAACCAGTACTTGACCGTCTCCAGCAGCCAGATGACGACCGAAGTCGCGAAGACCATCAGCACATCGCGGCCGCTGCGCAGGAAGGAGAGGCCGGCCATGAAGCGCTGATAGAAGCCCGCCACTGGCCGGCGCAGGCGGGCCGGCAGGAAACGGTCGGCGAAGAAGTGATAAAGGGCGTCGGCGCGGCGAGGGTTTGTAGCGGCGGCCAGGAAGACCGCCAACGCGCCGAAGAAGAGGACGCTCGCGCCGATTACCACGCCGCGATAGACGGAAGGGATGTGTTCTGGCCCGACGAACGGCAAGGCCAGAAACACGAACAAGAGCATGACGAGGCCATCGAAGACGCGCTCGATGATGATGGGCGCCAGCGAGGTGCTGATCGGCACGCCGGCGTCGCGGTGCAACACGTAGGCGCGCAGCAGCTCGCCCAGCCGGGCCGGAAAGACGTTGTTGCCGAAATAGCCGATGCAAACGATGGGAAACAGCCGGCGGATGGCCAGGGCCTGAACCGGCCGCAGGAGATAGTACCAGCGCCACGTGCGCGCCCAAACCGCCAGAAAATAGACGACGACCCCCGGCACGATCCACCAGTAGTTGGCCCCGCGCAGATAAGCCCAAACCTCCTGGATGTGTAAGCCCTGTACTGCCAGCCACAGGAACAGCAGGCTGACCCCGATCCCGAGGAGCAATTGCCAGCGTCGCTTCAAACGGTGCCTCCTCCCGCATATACGGAGAGACGTGGCACGCCACGTCTCTCCATTTGTCTCATGCCTGCTCCTGCCCTGCACTGCCGGGCGGGCTCAGCATCACGCCGAGCACGCGCTCCAGCGCCATCGTGTGACTGCACACGCCTCGCTGCTCGAAGAAATCGCATTCGCAATGCCAATTGCCGTTGTCGAAGGTGATCGTATAGGCTTGATGTTTGCCGCTGAATTCGACCGTGAAGCTCTTGAAACTGATCCGTTCCGGCTCCTGCGCGTATTCACGCGCTTTGCTGATCTTGGCGATCATCGCCGAATCCATACGTTGGCCTCCTTGTGAAAATAATCGGGAACCCGACATGGTACAGACTACATGCAATTCCGTCACCTTGCCGGCGCGTGGCGAGCATCCGCGCCGGCGAGCAGATAGATGCGGCGTCCCTCCACCTCCTGGAGGGAGTTCACCAGCCCGATGCTGCCCTGGCGCGTCCACAGCTCGCGCGAGGCATCGGCGAGCTGCGCGCTGAGGGCCTGTTCCGCTGCGGAGTCCGGAAAGAGGCCGAGGCGGGTTGCCAGCAGCCCCTGACGCAGCAACTCCACGCGCGCCTGGGTGGCATCGGCCGGCGCGAGGCTGTCGAGCTGCTGGCCATAGCCGTTGATCAGGTCGGTGTACGCGTTGGCCAGCTCCTGGCGCAGCGCCTCGGCCTCGACCGTCCATGCCGCAACCGGGTCCACGCCGTAGCCCTTCGTCGCCACACGATATTTGATGTTGAGCCAGGCGATCTGATCGTGCAGCAATGCCAGGCGGTCGTTGGCCGACAGCTCGTTGGCCGAATGGTAGAACTCGGCGCGGGCGGCATCTTCGGCCAGCAGCGCCTGGCCCAGCGCCTCGGCCAGAGCTTTGCGGCCGCTGGGATTGGATGAGAGCCAGCGCGCGGCCACCTGCGCGGCGGCTTGCTGGCGGCCGGCGATCGCTGAGACCATCGACGGCGGGAGGACGATCGTTCCGCGCAGGCTGGGGAGCAAAATCTGCGGCGGTTCGAGCGCGATGCCGGGCCCGGCGCTGGCCACATCGAGATCGCGACGCACCGCATCGGCCAGGGCGTGATCGCCCACCGCCCGATACGTGGCTTCGACGCGCTCCAGAAGCGAACGGCGCTGGGCAGGCAGCAGGAATGGGCTGTAGCGGGCGATGCTCTCAGCCTGAGCCAGAGTCAGGCGTGCCGCGGGCAGCTGTTGGAGTGCAGCGAAGCGGGGCGCGGCCTGCAGCGAGATCTCCGCGCGCGCCATGTCACCCAGCGCCGGGCTGAGCGCAGCGATGTCGAGCGCCGCCTGCACCGCCAGGACGGCGCGTTCCGGTTCCGTTTTCTGATAACGATCGGCCAGCAGCAGCCAATGGCCGCTGCGCAGACTATCCGGCAGCAAAATGCTGGCCGCCAGCACCGCGTAGGCCGTTTCCGTCTCGCCGGCATCGAGCGCGGCCCGAATCACGCGGTCGTCCCCTTCGCCGGCCAGCGTCAACACGGCCAGATCGGCCGCTACTGCCTGCGGTCGGACCGCGCTGAGCGGGTTTGTCCAGGTGACCGGCCGGGCCGGTTGACGTGAGAGGTAAACGTAGGCGCCCAGCAGCCCCACTCCGACGAGGGTCAGCACCACCACGCCGCCGATCAGCGCCGTCAGCACCCAATTCGATTTGTGGAGCTGCTTCATGCTCCCGCCATGCGATTTGAGGTTCCTTTCCACTCTCGAAGAAAGAGACGTTAACAGTATACCACACGGTTCCATAGTTGACACAAACGCGGCGCGCGGGGATAATCCACGCGTGATGCGGCGCTATCGCATCGGCTGAATCGCCTCGTCGCCAGGGGGTTGACATGAAAAAAGTGCTCATTACCGGCGCTTACGGCCTGGTGGGAAACGTGGCCTATCGCCGGCTGGCGTCCTCTTCTGACCTCTACGATGTGTATGGACTGGTGCGTCGCCGCGCAGCCTCGGCACGGCTGCCAGCGGCCGATCTGCAGCCGATCCCCGACGACCACCTGCGCGTGGCCGACCTGACCGATTTCGCGGCCGTGCGCCAGGCAGTCGCCGGCATGGATGTGGTGGTACATCTGGCGGCCACGCCCGATCCGCATGGCTCCTGGGAAGATATTCACGCCAACAACATCATGGGCAGTTATCATGTGTTCGAGGCGTGTCGGCTGGCCGGCGTTCGCCGCGTGATCTATGCCAGCACGGTCATGGTGGTGTTCGGCTATGACACGGAAGAGCCGTATCGCTCGCTGCTGGCTGGCCGGTTCGAGGCGGTCTCGTTGCCCGACCTGCGGCCGATCCGTCACGATCAGCCGCCCCGGCCGCGCGAATTCTATGCGGCCAGCAAGGTGTGGGGCGAGGCGCTGGCGCACATGTATGCGCGCACGCACGGACTGTCGTGCATTGCGCTGCGCATCGGCTGGGTGCTGGCCGGTGATCGCGTGCCGACGCGTTGGGGCGAATCGGTCTATTGCAGCCAGCGCGATATTGCCCAGATCATCGAGCGCTGTATCGCGGCGCCAGATAGCCTGCGGTTCGACATTTTCTTCGGCCTGTCCGACAATCGGTACAACCTGGCCGACATCTCCCATACGCGCGAGGTGTTGGGCTATGTGCCACAGGATGGGTATCGCTGAGCGGTTGCGGCAGGGGACGCGCAGGGAAACTCCCCATTCACACCCATCACGGAGCATGACATGACTCATAAAATCTGGCGCGGCAGCTTCGCCATCCCGATGACGCCGTTCGACGAGCACGATCGCATTGATGAGGCGGTGCTGGCCGCCGAGATCGAGTTCTGTGTGCAGTCGCGCGTCGGCGGCATCGTCACCCCGGTGATGGTGAGCGAGTTTCAGGTGCTTTCCGAGGAGGAGCGCCGCCTGATGATCCGTACCCCGGTCGAGGTGGCAGCCAGGCGGGTTCCCGTCGTTGCCAACTGCGCGGCGGTTAACACGCCGCTGGCGGTCAGCTACGCGGTCTATGCCGAAAAAGTGGGCGCAGATGCAGTCATTGCCATGCCGCCCTACGGCCTGGCGCCCGATTTCGAGACGATCTATGCCTATTACAAGGCGATCTCTGATGCCGTCACGATCCCGGTCTGGATTCAAAACGCCGGGCTGGTGCCTCTCTCGCTCGATCAGGTCGTGCGGCTGTGCACCGAGATCGAGCGCGTGAGCTGGGTGAAGGAGGAGGTGGTCCCCGGGCCGCAGCGCATCGGCCAGCTGGTGGATCGCCGATGTCCGGCGATCCAGGGGGTGATGGGCGGCTATGGCGGCCGCTACATGATCACCGAATGGGCGCGCGGCGCGGCCGGCGTGATCCATGCCTGCCAGTTCTGCGATGTGGTCCAGCGGGTGTGGGAGCTGCTGGATGGCGGCCAGGAGGATGCGGCGCGCGATCTCTTCGAGCATCTCCTGCCGGCCCTGACGCTGGAGGGGCTGATGGGCATGGCCTTTGCGAAGGAGATCATGGTGCGCCGCGGCATTTTCAGGAATCATCGGATGCGCAGCCAGGCGCGCCCGCTCGATGCCCATGACCTGCGCGAGATCAATCGGGTCTGGGAGCGGATCCAACCCTGTTTGATCTGGGGTAGATGATCGGAGGGAATGTGGACAAAGCTTTTCGTGTGCGCGCGGTGCATTGCGATTATCGCGCCAGCGATGAGGAGATCTATCGGGCACTGAAGCGGGTGACCGATCCACTCGAGCGAGCTTGGGAGAAGCTGCGCCGGGCCAGGCGCATCGGCATTAAGTTCAATCACCACTGGTCGGCGGGCCGTGTGGTGATGCACGAAGGCCAGCGCCAGCAGCTGGTCAGTGACGGCGTGGCGCGGGCCACGTTGCGCCTGCTGCGCGAGCGCACGTCGGCTGAGCTGTTCGTCGTGGACGTCGGCGTGGAGCGGCCGTTGCCGGGCGAGTCGCCGGAGTCGCTCATCCAGCTGATGCCCGTGCTGCGGGAGTTCGATGTCCCGTTCATTGACGGTCATACGGAGCCGGTGGTTTGGGTGGAGACGCCTGGCGGCGGGCAGATGTTTCGCCGCTATCCGGTGCCGGCCTGTACGGTCGAGGCAGATGCGCTGGTCTCGGTGCAAAAATTGAAGAACCACCTGTTCGCGGGCGTCACGTTGTGTTTGAAAAATCTGTTCGGCCTGATGCCGATCCAGCCCCACGGCCGGCCGCGCGGCTACTATCACCATCTGGTGCGGATGCCGTATGTGTTCGCCGACCTGGGCCGGATCTTCGACCCGGCGCTGAACATCCTCGATGGGCTGGTGTGCCAGGCCGGCGAGGAGTGGGGCAGAGGCGAGCATCCGCGCATCTGCAACACCTTGATCGCCGGCGACCAGGTGATTGCGACCGATGCCTGCGCCGCGCATCTGATGGGTCACGATCCGCGGGCCGACTGGCTGACGCCGCCGTTCCATCGCGATCGCAATACGCTGCTGGTGGCCGCGCAGGGCGGTTTCGGCACAGTGGATCTGGAACAGATTGACTTTCAGTCCGAGGTGCAGGCGCCGGTCGGCCATTTCTTCGCCAAAGTGGTGGATCCGCTGGAGACGATCATCAGCTGGCGGCGCACCATGGCCGAGCAAGCGCTCTACTACCTGGAGCACCGCGCTGAGATCCTCGCGCAGTATGCCGGCCGCTACATCCTCCTGCAATTGGGTCGGGTGGCCTGGGCCAGCGCGACCGGCGACATCACGGTCAGCCGGCGGGAACTGGCGGGAATGTTCCGGGATCAGGCCCTGTGGCTGAAGTATGTGGACCCTGCCGAGGCCGAGGGAGAGCATTACGAGGTGTACGAGGAGACGTTGCGGACGATGAGGGCGTGAGGCGTGCGGAGTTGGGCGGCGGCGGGAGCGAGCGTCGCCCACGCTTCACGTTTCATGCCTTCACTGCGGAGTTGCCATGCCATGAATCCGACCAACACAACCCTGACTGCGGTTTCCGGTATTCGGGTGGGCCATGCCACCGACCGGCAGGGGATGACCGGCTGCACGGTGATTTTGTGCGACGGCCCGGGCGGGACGGGGGCTGTGGCCGGGGTGGATCAGCGCGGGGGCGCGCCCGGAACGCGCGAGACCGATCTGTTGCGGCCCATGCATCTGGTGCAGGAGGTGCACGCGATCCTGCTGACGGGCGGCAGCGCGTTCGGCCTGGCAGCGGCCGATGGCGTCATGCGTTATTTGCGGGAGCGAGGCGTGGGCTTTCCGACCGGCGTTGCGCGCGTGCCGATCGTGCCGGCCGCGGTCCTGTTCGATTTGGGGCTAGGCGCGGCCGATGCCTTTCCCGACGCGGCCATGGGCTATGCAGCGTGCCTGGCCGCTTCGGATGCGCCGGTGGCCGAGGGCAATGTGGGCGTGGGCACGGGGTGCAGCGTGGGCAAGGCGTTGGGCATGGCGTGCGCCGCGAAGACGGGCATCGGCAGCGCCTGCATCGCCGTGGCCGCGGATGAGGCCGAGGCAAGCGGTCGCTCGCCCCTCTGTGTGGCCGCGCTGATGGCGGTGAACGCGTTCGGCGATGTGGTGGACGAGGCGGGCCGCGTGATCGCCGGGTTACGGCCGCCGCCAGGAGCGGATTTCGGCGACACGTTGGGGTTCTTGTGTCGTCACGGGATCGGAGATCTGCCATGGCCGGCCGGCGCGACCGTGATCGGCGTCGTGGCTACCAATGCCCGTTTGACCAAAGAACAGGCCAACAAAGTCGCGCAGATGGCGCATGATGGATTGGCGCGCGCGGTGCGGCCGGCACACACGATGTTCGACGGCGACACGATCTTCGCGGTGGCGACCGGCGCCGTGTCGGCCAGCGCGACGCTGGTCGGTGCGCTGGCTGCTGAGGTGACGGCTACAGCGATTCGCCGCAGTGCGCAGGCTGCGACCGCGTTGGGATAACTTCTCACCGATCCTGCCGGCGAACGCTCGGGCGATTTATGAGGTGGACGGGTTTGTCAAGACAGGGGAACGGCCTTGATTAAGGTACGGTCTCCTTCTTTTCTGCCAGGTGCTGCTGTAACAGTTGTTGCAGCAGTCGTAGTCGGGGCCGTGGATAAGTGGGCAACTGCGTAGCGCAGCGGAGCAGTTGTCCACTTATCCACAGCCCGGGCGTCAGCTGCGTAGCGGTGCCACCGCTTCTGGCGCCGGTATAACGGCTGACGGTGCGAAGTAAACGCTGGCAGATGTCTGATAACCCAACGCCTGATGCTGGCGCTGGTGATCATAGAAGTCGCAGTAAGCGGCAAGCGACTGCGGGGCTTCTTTCGGCTGGGCGTAGTCTTTCAGGTACACCTCCTCGTATTTGACCGTGCGCCACAGGCGTTCGGTGAAGATATTATCGCTGGCCCGGCCGCGGCCATCCATGCTGATGTGGACGCCGGCGTCTAGCAGCAACCGGGTGTACTGCGGGCTGGTGAAATGACTGCCTTGATCGCTGTTCCAGATCACCGGGGCGGCCTGGGCCAAAGCCCGTTCTACGGCGGTCACGACAAAGGGCTAGCCAGCGTCTGATCCAGTTCCCAGCTAATGACGTAGCGCGAAAACCAGTCGATGACCGCCACCAAGTAGAGCCAGCCGCCGCGCAATCGAATATAGGTGATGTCGATGCCCCACACATGGTTCGGGTAGGCGGCCGTGACGTTGCGCAGCAGATAGGGATAAATCTTGTGCTTCGGGTTACGGCGGCTGAGATTTGGCCCCGGATAGATGGCCGTGATGCCCATCTCCCGCATGTAACGCTGCACGGTTTCGCGCGCCACGGGCAGCTTGTACACTTCGCACAACTCGACGGTGATCCGCCGCGAGCCGTAGAAAGGATACTTGGTGTAGATCTCATCGATCGCGTGCTTGATGGCGACCTCGGTCGCAGACACCGGTCGCGGCACATAATACAGGCTCGTGCGATTCAAGTCCAATAACGCAGCTTGGGTCGTGACCGGCAGCTCTGGCTGTTCCCGTTCCAGCAGGGCCAACCGTTCAGCCGTGGGCAACGAGGCCAGCTTTTTTCAGCCAGGTCAACTCGGTCGTGAGCCGCCCGATCTCGGCGTACAACTCGGTCACCTGGCGCTCATGTTCGGCAGCCGTCTGCGCCGCCTGATCGCCCCGGCTGAACAGGCTGGGGAGCCCTTCCAGCGCCGTCGCTTTCCAGCGTTTCAACTGGTTGGGATGGACGCTGTGTTCAGTCGCCAACTGATTGAGGGTCTTTTCCTCTTTCGGGATTTCTTGCACAACGTGTGCCTTGAATTGAGCGGTGTATTGTTTGCGGATGGCTGGTATTGTACCTTAACTCCAGCCATTTCTCTGTCTAGTTTTTGCCGTCCATTATACTCCGTGGCCTCCGTGCCCTCCGTGTCGTGCCGCCTCTCCGTGGCCTCCGTGCCCTCCGTGTCGCGCCGCCTCCATGCCCTCTGAGTCGCGCCCCCTCCCCGTGGCCTCCGTGCCCTCCGTGTCGCGCCCCCTCTCCGTGGCCTCCGTGCCCTCCGTGTTGCGCCGCCTCCATGCCCTCTGAGTCGCGCCCCCTCTCCGTGGCCTCCGTGCCCTCCGTGTTGCGCCGCCTCTATGCCCTCTGAGTCGCGCCCCCTCTCCGTGGCCTCCGTGCCCTCCGTGTCGTGCCCCCCCACCCTCCCAACTCCTCAACCCGCCTCATTGACGGCCTCGTCCGACCGTGCTAGAATGCCCTCATCATTCATTCGGCAAATACGAGCATCGCGCTTTGAACGGCATCCTCCTACTCACGATCATCATTGCCCTGGTCTACGCCGCCATCGGCGTCGCCATGCCACTTTTGACCCTCTATTTGCAGGCGCTTGGCGCAGATTACGGCCGCATCGCCGTCATCCTCGCCACAACCGCCGCGGTCAGCCTGATCTCCAGCGCCATCTGGGGGCGCATCTCCGACCGGCTGGGCCGGCGTAAACCGCTGGTCGTGGCCGGCCTGGCAGGCGGAGCCGTCGCCTACCTCCTGTTGAGCCAGGCCATTTCCTTCGAAATGGCCTGGGGCGTGCGCCTGGGCGAGGCTGCGGCGTTGGCGGCTTACACAACGGCCAGCCTGGCCTTCATGGGTGACCTCCTGGCCGCGCGCGGAGGTCGCGGCCGGCGTATGGGCCTCTATCGCGGCATCGGCTCGCTCGCGTTCGCGATCGGCGCGCTGATCGGCGGTCGGCTGGCCGACATCGTGTCGCTGCGCGTCTCCTTCCTGGCCGCCGCCTGCCTGTACGGACTGGCCGCCGTGATCGCGCTCGCCCTGCACGACGTCCCGATCGCCGCGCGCACCACCGCGCCTTCCCTCCATCTCGACCCCCGGCCCCCAGCTCCTGGCCCTCGACTCCTGGCCTCCGGCCTCCCGCTCCCTTTCCTTGCCGGCGTCTTCCTCTGGCAGATGACCTGGAACGGCCAGGCCTCGATGTGGCCCAACTACATGGCCACGTTCGGCCATCCCAAGACGGCCATCAGCAGCTTATGGGGCCTGGCTGGCTTGATCGAAGCGCCGGCCATGCTGCTGTCGGGACAACTATCCGACCTGGTGGGGCGAGCAGCGCTGCTGGCGGTCGGCGGCTTCGGCGCCAGCCTGGTGATGATCGGCTACCTGCTGTTGAGCGCCGCGCTGATAACGCTGCTCTTCGTCCAGGTCGTGCGCGGGATCGCGTTCGGCAGTTTCACCGCCAACGCCATGACCTTCGCCGTCGAGGCCGGAGACGAGCGGGCACGTGGGGCCAACAGCGGGCTGCTCAACGCCGTTGCAGGCGCGGGGCAGCTCGTTGGTCTCTACCTCGGAGGGACGCTCGTGCAGCACTTCGGCTTTTCGTTTATGTGGATCGCGTTCGCTGCCACGGCCGCGGTGAGCGCCTTCTGTTTCCTGGCGCTGCGTCGCGCCACAACCATGCACCACGAGGAAGCAAAATGACCAAACCGATCACCGCTGTTCTGCTGGGCGCCGGCGCCCGGGGCTACTTCAGCTACGGCCCCTACGCCCTGACGCATCCCGATGAGTTGCGCTTCGTCGCAGTCGCGGAGCCGAACCCCGTGCGCCGCGCCCGCTTCGCAGAGGCGCACGGCATCCCGCCGGAGCGCCAGTTCGTCACCTGGGAGGATCTGCTGGTGAAAGGCCAGATCGCCGACGCGCTCTTCAACATGACCCAGGATCAAACGCACTACCCCTCGACCATGGCCGCCCTGGATGCCGGCTATCACGTGCTGCTGGAGAAACCGATGGCCGAGCGCCTGCACCATGTCGTCGAACTGGTGCGGACCGCTGAACAAAAGGGCCGGCTGCTCCAGGTCTGTCACGTGCTGCGCTACACCCCCTTCTTCTCCACCCTGCACGAGGTCCTGGCATCGGGCCGGCTGGGCGAGATCGTCACCGTCGAGCATCGGGAGAACGTCGTCTACTGGCACATGGCGCACAGCTTCGTGCGCGGCAACTGGCGCAACTTCGCCACCTCCAGCCCCATGATCCTCGCGAAATGCTGTCACGACCTGGACATCCTCTACTGGAACATGGGCCGCGAGGTCGAACGCCTGCAATCGTTCGGCGCGCTGATCCACTATCGGCCGGAGAACGCGCCACCGGCCGCGCCGCTGCGCTGCACCGACGGCTGCCCGGTGGCCGAACAGTGCCCGTGGGATGCCCGGCGCATCTACCTGATCCCGAACTACACCGGCTGGCCCATCTCCGTCATCAGCGAGGACACCAGCCTGGAGGCCCGGCAGCGCGCCCTGGAGACCGGGCCATATGGCCGCTGCGTCTACCATTGCGACAACGACGTGGTGGACACGCAGACGGTCAACATGCAGTTTCCCGGCGGCGCGACGGTCGTGCTCTTCATGCACGGCCATTCCCACGAAGAATCGCGCACGATGCGCTACGACGGCACCCGGGCCACGCTGCGCGGCAAGTTCGACTATCATAGCGGCTGGCTGGAGATCCATGACCACGTGACCAACCGCACCGAGCAGGTGGAGATCCCGGCGGCCGCCAGCGGCCACGGCGGCGGCGATTTCGGCGTCGTGGCCGGCTTCCTGCGTGCACTGCGCGGAGAGGAGGCGCCGATGACCAGCGGCCGCGCCTCATTGGAGAGCCACCTGATGGCGTTCGCCGCCGAAGAGTCGCGGCTGAGCAATCGGGTGGTGGACATGGCAGACTACCGCCGCGCAGCAGGGGCGTGAAACGTTGGAACGTTCAAACGTTTAAACGTTCCAACGTTCCAACGTTTAAACGTTTATCGGAAAGGCGGAACCCGATGGAATTACGGCTGTTTGATTTTGCTGATCCGGCGCAGATCGCGGCAGCGACGAGGCTTTGGAACGCAGCATGTGGTGAGAACCTGGCGATCACCGAGCGGGCGATGGTTTACAACACGATGCCCATTCCGGCCGGCGCGCAGGCCGGCGCCATCGCCTATCAGGCCGGACAGCCTGTCGGCTTTGTGCTGGCTTCGCTCCTGACCGCTGAGCCGAGCGTCTCGCCGCCGGATGCCGGTTGGCTGGACGCCATCGCCGTACACCCCGATTTTCAACGCCAGGGAATCGGGACGGCGCTGCTGGCGTGGGCCGAGGGCTGGCTGGCCGATCAGCGCTGCCGTCGCCTGCGCCTGGGCGGGAGCATGCATCCTTTTGCGGCAGGCTTGCCGGTGCAATTGCACACCGAGGGATTCTTCGAACGTCACGGCTACACGACGGTGCCTGGTCACGAGCGCAGCTGGGATGTCGCCCACGACCTGGCGGCGTACGTCACGCCGGCGAGCGCCCTGAAAGCAACCGGTCTTGAGGCGCGTCCGGCCCGGCCCGGCGAGGAGGAGGCACTGCTGGCCTTCCTCCACCGTGAGTTCCCCGGCCGCTGGCGCTTTGAGGCGGAATGTCACCTGGCCGAGGGCGGTCGCCTCTCGGACTACTTTCTGCTCTGGAGCGAACGGGGCGTGGAGGGCTTCTGCCAGCTCACCTACGAGGATTCCCGGCGGCCGCTCGACCGTTTCTTCCCGCACGGCCTGCCGCGGCCTTGGGGCCAGCTCGGTTCGGTCGGCATCAGCAGCGACCGCCGCGGCCAGGGCTACGGCGCGGTGATGATGGACGTCGCGCTGCGCTACATGCGTGCAGCGGGCGTGCGCGGCTGCGTCATTGACTGGACCAGCATCGTGGACTTCTACGCGAAATTCGGTTTCAAGCCGTTTCGAGCGTATTGGATGTTGGGGAAGATCATGGAGCTGTGAGACGTCCATGGAACGCGAAGTGTGGGCATGGACGGTTGAGATGCCATGGTAGGCCCTGTCGCGCACACCTGCGACGCGATTGTCGTCGGCGCCGGCTATATCGGCTGCGCGGTGGCGTCCGCGCTGGCCGGCGCCGGCCTGCGCACCGCGCTGCTCGACCGCGGGCCGATTCCGGGCGGCGCCTCGCGTGCCAACTATGGCAATGTCCAGGTGCAGGATGCCGAGCTGGCACATAGCCTGCCGATGGTCACGGCGGGCTGGCGCCGTTTTGCCGACCTGGAACGCGAGCTGGGGTGCTCCGTCGGCTATCGCCGTATGGGCAGCCTCCTGCTGATTGAAAGCGAGGCGCAATGGCGGCTCATGGCGGCCCGGCTTCCGGCCCTGCACGCTGCCGGGATTGCCGCTGAGCTCGTGCCTGCGGCGCATCTGGCGGAGCTGGAGCCTCTGCTCGATCCCTGGGCCGTCCTGGGCGCCTGTTATCACGCAAACGAGGGCCAGGTCTCGCCGTTCGCTTTCCTCGCCGCTTTTCTGCGCCTGGGACGCCGACGCGGGCTGGCGGTGTATCCCTACACCGAGGTCACAGGCTTCGACATGGCCGGCGGCCGCGTCGTTGGCCTGCGAGCGACCGATCAACGCTTCAGCGCCGGCGCCGTGATCCTGACGACCGGTGCATGGACGCCGCGCCTGGGACGGCTGCTGGGCCGTCATTGGGCGATCCCGCATGTCCACGGCCAGGCGCTGGTCACTGAACGCGTCGCGTTGACGCTGCGCAATCATCTGGCGTCCGCGGCTTTCTTCGAGCAGATGCACGTCGTGGAAGACGCATCGTCGCATCCGCCTGAGCACGGGACGGCCGCAGCGAGCGCAGCGAGTCCGGCAGTGCTCGCAGTCGCGCAGAGCACAGACGGCCATTTCCTGCTGGGTGAAGCCGGGGTGGTCACCGAAGATCTCGGCGCGCAGGCCACCTGGCAGGGACAGGCCGCCATCGCACGCGAGGTCACGCGTTTTCTGCCGGCATTGGCCCGTCTGCGCGTGTTGCGGGGATGGGCCGCACCGGTCGCCTTCACGGCGGACGGACTGCCGTTTCTGGGGCCGGTGCGCGATCTGCCGGGCCTGATCCTGGCGACCGCGTTCAAATCCACGGTGGTTGTGGCGCCGTTGATCGGCGATGTGGTGGCGCAGCTGGTCTGCACTGGCCGCACCGATCTGGACCTGCAGCCCTTTTCGCCTGATCGCACGATCGCTCACGCGCACGGCTGATCCGAAATCTTTGTTCGATGTTCGCTTTCTGGAGTGACCTGTCATGCAGACGACCGGCTCTGATCTCACGTCTGTGGCGGCTGGCGAAGAAGCGGCTTTCACCGTGCTGGTTGACGGCCGATCTATCTCCGCTCGCGCCGGCCAGACGGTGGCGGCCGTGTTGGGGGCCGCCGGCATCCGGGTTTTTCGTCGCACGGCCCACCGCAGCGAGCCGCGCGGCCTGTTTTGTGGCATCGGCATCTGCTACGAGTGCCTGGTCACGGTGAACGGTGTGCCGAATGTCCGCGCCTGTGTGACCGCGGTGGCTCCCGGCATGTCGGTCGAAACCGGAGCAGCGAAGAGGCATGGCGACGGAAGCTGAACTGGCCATCATCGGCGCCGGCCCGGCAGGCATCGCGGCCGCTCTGACGGCTGCTACGGCCGGCGTGCAAGTCGTGTTGGTGGATGCCCAACCACGGCCTGGTGGGCAATATTTTCGCCAGGCTCCGGGTGCGGCGGCCGCAGAAGCGCTTCCCGTGCGGCAGCTCGGCGCCAGCCCGGTCTGCGTCATGACGGACACGTTGGTCTGGGGCGTATTTCCGGCCGCGGCCGGAACGGGCTGGGAGCTGATGCTGTCCGGACCGCAGGCGCCATCCCGATTGTGGGCGCGCGTGCTGATCCTGGCAACCGGCGCCTACGACCGTCCCATTCCGTTTCCCGGCTGGACGCTGCCGGGCGTCATGACGGCCGGCGGAGTGCAGGCTTTTCTCAAAGGTCAGGGTCGGCTGCCGGGCCGACGTTTTCTCCTGTCGGGGACAGGTCCGTTGCAGGTCGCCGTGGCCGCCAATCTGGTGCAAGCCGGCGCAGAGGTCGTTGCCGTCCTCGAAGCGGCGCGACTGGACTGGCGCGCCGCGCGTCATGTCGCGGCGTTGTGGGGCCAGTGGCCGCGACTGGCGGAAGGCCTGCGCTACTGGCGGGCGTTGCGCGCCGCGCGCGTCTCGCTGCGGACAGGCTGGTCGGTGATCGCAGCGCGCGGCCGGGGGCAGGTGGAAGAAGCGGTGATCTGCCGCCTGGACGACGCCGGCCGGCCCATCGCCGACAGCGCCGAGACGGTCGCCGTGGACACGATCGCCATCGGCTACGGCCTGATCCCCTCCACCGAAGTCTCTCGACTGCTGGGCTGCGTTCACGAATTGCGAATGGATCGGGGAGGCTACGTGCCGCGGCGCGATGCCGAAATGCGCACCAGCCTGCCCGGCGTTTACGCGGTCGGAGACGGTGCCGGCATCGGGGGCGCAGAGCTGGCGCAGATCGAAGGACGCATCGCCGGCCTGGCCGCGGCTCGCGAGTTGGGCCATCTGAGCGCCGCCGAGGCCGGCGCGCGCATCCGCAGAGAACAGCCCGGTTTGGCCCGGCAACAGCGCTTCGCTGCCATGCTTGCCGCGTTGTTCGCGCCTCGCCCCGGCCTGTACGGGCTGGCCGATGATGACACGATCATTTGCCGCTGCGAGGAAGTGACGCTGGGCGCCCTTCGTCGCGCCGTGGCCGAAGGCGCCGCGGATGTCAACGAGGTCAAGGGGCTGACGCGCGCGGGCATGGGCTATTGCCAGGGCCGCATCTGCGGCGAGCTGATCGGTCGCATCATCGCCGCAACATTGAGCCGCGCGGACGATATGGCCGCGCTTCGAGCGGCCGGGTGTTTCACGGCCCGACCGCCATTACATCCGCTGCCGATGGCGACGCTCATTGCGCTCGCCGAGGAGGTCGGAGACTGAACGTCGTGCGCTGCAGGAGCGATCATGGCCCATCATTTTTCGGACGCAGAAGCGATCATCCAGGCCGCGCTCGGCCGCGTCTTTCCGGCCGGCCAGGTGGTGGTGCGCCGGGCCGGGGAGACGCTCTGGTCGGTTGCCTGCGGCTGGCTCGACCCAGAGACGCAGGCGAGGCCGATCACGGCCGACACGCTGTTCGATCTCGCTTCGGTCACCAAGCTCTTTGTGGTCACCGCCTTCATGACGCTGGTCGAAGAGGGCCGCGTAGGGCTGGATCAGCCCGTGGCGGCCGTGTTGGACGAGTTCGTCGGCGAGCGGCCGATCCTGCCCTACGACGACCCATTGAAGCCGGGTGCGCAAGTGGCGGTGACGTGGGATCCGGCCGTAGCGCCCGGCGCGACCCATGTGGACGCGGGCCGCGTCACGTTCCGCCACCTGTTGACGCATACCTCCGGCTTGCCGGCCTGGCGGCCGTTCTACAAAGCCGGCAGCGCCGAGGCGGCCCGTCGCCTGGCCCTGACGACGTATTTTTCCTATCCCATAGCTGCACGTGTCATCTACAGCGACATCGGCCTCATCCTGGTCGGCCTGGCCATCGAGCGCCTCACCGGCCTGCCCCTCGACGCAGCCGTGGCACAGCGCGTCACCGGCCCGCTCGGCCTGAGCCGGACGCGCTACCTGCGCATCAGCGCATCGGCGAATCGGCAAATGGAAGAATCGGCAAACGAGGCGATCGGCAGTGCGACGGGCCCAGATGCGCAACATGCAACGGGCAATATCGCGGCCACCGAATTCTGCGCGTGGCGCCGGCGACGGATCGTCGGCGAGGTGCACGACGAGAACGCGGCCGGCCTGGGCGGCGTCGCGGGTCATGCCGGCCTCTTCTCCACCGCGACCGAACTGGCAGCCTTCGGGGAAACGTTCCTGACAAGTGACGTTGAACGTTCAACGTTGAACGTTCAACGTTCCGCGCCCCGCCCCGCTATCTTCCGGCCGGATACCATCGCCGAAATGACCCGTTTGCAGGCGGAGGACGGCGCGACGCGGCGGGGGATCGGCTTTGCGCTCTGGTCGCCCGACCCGGAGGCGAGCGGCAACCCGTTCAGTGAGCGGGCATTTGGGCATACCGGTTTCACCGGCACATCGCTGTGGATGGATCCGGAGCGGGCGCTCACCGTCGCCGTGTGCACGAACCGCGTCTACTACGGCCGGGATGCAGCCGGCATCCTGGCATTTCGCGTCGCGTTGCATCGGGCCATCGTCGCCGCGCTGGAGGCGTTATGATCGTCGTCGGCCTCATGTCGGGCACCTCGGCCGATGGGATAGACGCGGCGGTGGTCGAGCTGTGGGGCGCACCGCCCACGCTCGGCTGGCGCCTGCTGAAGCACGTCGCCATGCCGCATGGAGCCGACCTGCGCGCCGAGATCTTCGCCGCTTTTCGGCCTGAAACCGGCACGGTGGAGCGGCTGTGTCGGTTGAATTTTCGCCTGGGCCGGGCCTTCGCCGAGGCCGCGCTGGCCGCCATCGCCGCGGCCGGCCTGCGCGCCGATCAGGTCGATCTGATCGGCAGCCACGGCCAGACGGTCTGGCATGAACCGGCCGGCCCGGCGGCATCCACGCTGCAGCTGGGCGAGCCGGCCGTCATCGCCGAGCTGACGGGCATCACGACGGTGAGCAATTTCCGGTCGCGCGACATGGCAGCCGGCGGCCAGGGCGCGCCCCTCGTGCCCTATCTCGATCAGCTCCTCTTCGCACATCCGACCCGGCCGCGCGCGGTGCAGAACATCGGCGGCATCGCCAACGTGACCTTCCTGCCCCCTGCGTCTGTCTCAGCAGGGGAGGGCCGGCGCGGGGGCCTGCTCGCCTTCGACACTGGGCCGGGCAACATGCTCATTGACTATGCCGCCGCACGCGCTACCGGCGGCGCGTGGGCGTATGATCGGGACGCCGCGCTCGCCGGCCAGGGCCGGGTAGACGAGGCGCTCCTGGCCGAGCTGATGGCCGAGCCGTACTTCAGCCTGCCGCCGCCGAAGACGACCGGCCGCGAGCGGTTCGGCACCCAATTCGGCGCGCAGGTCTGGGAGCGGGCGCAGGCAGCCGGCCTGTCGCCCTATGACATTGTCGCGACCCTCACCGCGTTCACCGCTCGCTCGATTGTCCAGGCCTATCGCGATTTTCTGCCGCAGCTTCCCGACGAAGTGATCGTCAGCGGCGGCGGCGCGCGCAATCCCCTGTTGATGACGATGTTGCGTGCCGGGCTGCCTGCGGCGCGCATCCTCACCTCGGATGACCTGGGGCTGCCCGGCGACGCCAAAGAGGCCGTCGCATTCGCCGTCCTGGCCTACGAGACGTGGCACGGCCGGCCGGGCAACCTGCCCGCGGCGACCGGCGCACGGCGATCGGTCGTGCTGGGCGCCATCACCCCGGCCGCGCGCGAGCCCGTCACCCGGGCGCCGTTCCGCCCGACGCCTGACGTTTGACGCCTGACGCATCCCGGAGGCTCCAATGTCCGCATCTACTTCTCTCATCCTCGGCCTGGACGGCGGCGGCAGCAAGACCCTGGCGCTGCTGGCTGACCCCATGGGCCGCGTGATCGGCCGGGGAACGGCCGGATCGTCCAACTACCAGAACATCGGCGCGGAGGCGGCCTGGGCCGCGCTCGACGCGGCGATTGCCGCGGCCTTCGCCGATGCGGAGCAGCCGATTGGCCCGCCGGCTGCGGTCTGCCTGGGACTGGCCGGCGTGGATCGGCCCGAAGATCGGGCCTTGTTTGAGGGCTGGGCCGCCGGCCGTTTCGGCGGCGTGCCGACCATCATCGCCAATGACGGCGAGCTGGTGCTGGCGGCCGGCACGCCGGACGGCTGGGGCGTGGGGGTGATCTCCGGCACCGGCTCCATCGTGCTCGGCCGCCACCCTGCCGGGGAAATGGCACGAGCGGGCGGCTGGGGCCACATTTTGGGCGACGAGGGCAGCGGCTATGCCATCGGGATCGCCGCGTTGCGCGCGGTGATGTGCGCGTTCGACGGTCGTGGCCCGCAGACCGCGCTGACCGCGGCCGTGCTGGCGCACTGGGAGCTGCCCTCGCCGACCGCGCTGGTGGGACGCGTGTATCGAGAGGACGTCGGCCCGGCCGATATCGCCGGCCTGGCGCGGCTGGTGGATGCCGCTGCAGCCGGCGGCGACGCCGTCGCGCGCACCATCCTCGCCGGCGCCGGCCGCGATCTGGCGATCACCGTCGAGGCGGTCGTGCGCCGGCTGGCCCTGCCCGCGCCGACGCCCTGCGCACTGGCCGGCGGCGTGCTTGTCCATGGCGCACAGGCTGCGGCAGCGTTTCAGGCCGCAGCAGCCGACCTCAGCCTGAACTTGGGCCCCATCACCCCGGTCGCCGAGCCGGCCCGCGGCGCGATTCGCCTGGCCGTGAATCTGCTCGAGAGGGAGACCGGATGAACGCTGCCGCCGGCCGGCCCCCGAGCGAGCCGACGAGGGAATTTTTCGGGGCCCTGATCGCCCGATGAACATCCGCGCGTTTTTGCCTGCCGATATCCCCGTCCTGGCCCGGCTGATGGCGGGCGATCCGCTCTGGCAGCGCTACGGCATCACCGAGGCGAGTGCAGCACGACGTCTGGCCGCGGGCCTGGCGGCCGGCGCGACCATCGCCGTGGCCGAGGTAGAGGGCGCTCCGGTCGGCTTCATCTGGTACGTCGCGCGCGGCGCGTTCGCCCGCAGCGGCTACATCATGCTGATCGGCGTCGCGCCGACCCATCGCGGCGGCGGGATCGGTCGCGCGCTGCTGGCCCATGCCGAGGCCGCGCTTTTTGCCCAGGCAGACGATGTGTTTCTGCTGGTGTCCGACTTCAATATTGCGGCACAGGCTTTTTACCGCCGCCTGGGATATCAGCAGGTCGGCGCGCTGTCCGACTACGTGGTCGAGGGCGTGACCGAGCTGGTGTTTCGCAAGCGCAGACACGACGTCCGTTCGCCCGCAGAACCTGGCTCCGACGCGGCTTGAGCGCAGCCATGCCCCGCGCATCGGCGACGCGACCTCAGAGTGCCCGCTCCAGGATCTGCGTCAGCTCGGCTTCGGTCAGCACGATCGGATTTGCCTTCATGCTCGATGCGCGCGCGGCCTTTTCGACCAGCACTGGGATGTCGCCGCGCGCCACGCCGTAAGTCGCCAGGCCGACCACACCGAGATCGCGGCAGAACGCCTCGACCCAGCGGATGCCGTCCGCGGCGGCGGCATCCGCGCGGCCCGTGAGCAGGCAGGCGATCTCGACATAACGAGAGAGCGCCGGATGGTCGGGCTGACGGGCCTGGAGCGCCTGCACGTTGATCGCCATCACGTGGGGCAGCAGTGCGGCGCAGGTTGCGCCGTGCGGCGCGGGGAACATGCCGCAGAGCGGCGCGGCCAGGCCGTGCGCTGCGCCCAGCCCGGCATTGGCCAGCGCCAGCCCGCCGCACAGCGAGGCGAGCGCCATGTCCTCGCGCGCGGCCGCATCGTCGCCGTGCGCGTAGGCCCGGCGCAGCGAGCGCGCCGCGCGGACGATCCCCTCTCGGCAGAAGGCATCGGTCAGCGGGTTGGCCCGGTGCGAGACGAACGGCTCGATGAGCTGGGTGAGCGCGTCCAGCCCCGTGCCTGCGGTCACCTCCGGCGGCATGGAGTGGGTCAGCTCGGGATCCACGAGCGCCAGCCGGGGCAGCATGTGCGGGCTGCGCAGGCTCGCCTTCACCCGATGCTCGGGCGACGCGACGACCGCGTTGCGCGTGACCTCGGCGCCGGTGCCCGCGGTGGTGGGGATGGCGATCACGGGCAGGGCGGGTTGGCTCAGCGGCTTGCCCGGCCCGACCCCCTCCATGTAGTCGAGCGGGTCGCCGCCGTTGGTCGCCAGCGCGGCGATCGCCTTTGCCGCATCTATGGCACTGCCGCCGCCGAAGCCGATCACCAGATCGCAGGCCTCGGCCTGCGCCAGGCGCATCCCCGCACGCACCATCTCGGTCGTCGGCTCGCCGGGCACGACGAAGCCGACCTGCGCCACTCCGGCACCGGCCAGGGCAGCCAGCAGCGGCCCGGCGCGCTCTGCCGATTTTCCTGTCACCACGAGCGCGCGGCGGCCCAGGCCGCGCGCCGCCGGCCCGACCTCCGACAATGTGCCCGGCCCGAAGAGAATGCGACCGGCTGTGGCGAATTCGAAGCGCATCGGTTACCAGCCTGCGTCGTCGGGGAAGATGTTCTGGTATTTCACGCTGGTGCGCGGCTCGGCCATCATCGCCGCGACGGTGTCGCGCCATTTGGCGTAGTGCGCCGTTTCTTTGTGCTGGGCCGGCGCCTCGGCCGTGCGATAGACCTCGACCAGGATGAAGCGGGTCGGGTCATCGGCTTGCTGGATCACGTCGAAGCGGGCGATGCCGGGCTCCTGCACGCTCTGCTGCGCGTTCTCCACCGACGCGGCCTTGAATGCCTCCACGTATTCGGGTTTGACATGGACGTGAACATGGACGACGAGCATGGCATCCTCCTTCTTGTATTCTCGCGCCGGGCACCTGAGCGGCTGCCCGGCACGTTGGGCGGCGGTATTTCCCCAGGCACCTGAGCGGCTGTCCGGCACGTTGGGCGGCGGTCTCTCCGTGCCAGGCACCTGGGTGGGTGCCTGGCACGTTGGGCGGCGGTCTCTCCGTGCCAGGCACCTGGGTGGGTGCCTGGCACGTTGGGCGGCGGTCTCTCCGTGCCAGGCACCTGGGTGGGTGCCTGGCACGTTGGGCGACCGCGCGCCCATGCGACAGGTCAGTCCTGCGGCGGGCCGGCACGCAGCTGGGCCGTGCCCAGCAGCCCCAGCGCCAGCGCGCCGAACGCGGTCACGCCGAACATGGGGCGCAGACCGATGATCTGAGCCAGGATGCCGCTCAGCCATGGGCCGGCGAACATGCCGATGGCGTAGACGGCCTGATGCAGCCCCATGGCCGTCGCGCGTTCCTGCTCCGTCACGTGCACGATGCTCATGCCCATCAGCACGGGATAGCCGACGCCGGTGGCGATCCCCAGGCAGATCTGGGCGGTCATGAGCGCGGCCAGGGAGGGCGCCAGCGCCACGCCCAGCGTGCCGATGGCCATCAGCGCGAAGCTGAAATAGGCCATGCGCGACGCGCCGAAGCGTTTGACCGCGGCCGTGGCCGTCAGGTTGCCGCCGATGTAGCAGAGCAGGTTGACCGTGGTGAATAGGCTGAGAGTGACGGCAGTAGCGCCCAGCTGTTTCGCCAGGATGGGCAGGAAGCCGAATGAGACGCCCCAGACCACGTACTGCGAGACGGAGCTGAGCAGGGAGGGGAGCAGCACGTCGCGGCGACTGGTCAGCCGGCCCAACCGGTCGAGCGACGGTGTTTTTGGGGGCAGCCGCGTCTCGGGCACGGCGACCGTCACCAGGAGCGCAACCGCAGCCACGCCGGTCGCGATGATGAAAGCCAGGCCGTAGCCGCCCAGGTCATTCAGCGGCCCGGTCAGCGAGGTGGCCAGGACGCGGCCGATGGAGCCCACCAGGGTGAGCAGTGCGCTGGCGCGCACGGCTTCGCCCGGCGGAAAAAGGCTGCTGAATGCCACGACCAGCGGCACCCAGGTGCCGGCCGCCAGCCCGGTGATGGCGCGGCCGACGAGCACGCCGGTTGCTTCGCCCGCGCTGCCCATGACCCAGGCGCCTGCGCCGGCCAGCATCATCCCGGCCAGGATGAACGGCTTGCGTCGGCCAATCCAGTCAGACGCGATGCCGATGGGCAGGCGCACGATCGCCTGCCACAGGCCGTATTGGGCCAGGATCGTGCCCACCAGAGCCAGGTTCTCGGTTTTGGTCTGCGCGTAGGTGGGCAGCGTGGGCACGTACAGGTACAGGGCCATCCAGTAGAAGAAAACAACAGCCATGAACAGGGCGAGCTTCACGCTACGCTCGCCGGTCATGCTGACAAGAACAGGGGATGACGGTGCAGTTGGTCTTGGCACGAACGGTCGTTGATCCTTCCCAATCGAGATCAGGCCACGCCGGATCTGGCGGCGCGGAAAACGCTGTTTCGATTAGTATAGCGATGAGGTTAAGGCCTGTCAAACACGGACGCCAGCTCTGCGATTTGGTCCACCTGGAGCCATGTGCTGCCCCAGGCATCGCTCAGCCAGCGGCCGCGGATGACGAGCGGCCGCCAGGGGGTCGGCGGCCGCAGGGTTTTGTCTCCGCGCGCGATGACGAAGGTGTCGCCGTCGGTCAGAAAAAAGCCGGGGCCGCCCGTCCAGCCCGGCAGCCGCGCGCCCGCCGCGATTGCCGGTCGGCCGCCCGTCTCGGCCAGACGGCGCAGCGGCAGATGGTCGGGCACCGTCGCGACCGCGGCGGCCAGGGGACGGCTCAGCGCGCTGAGGGGCAGGCCCAGCGTCTGCTGTTCCCAGAGCAGCCGCTGAGCCCGTTGGGGCAGCGGCAGGCTGGCGATGTCCGCCGCCTGTTCGTCGTCGGGGCTGCCCGGCACAGTTGCCGGTTCGTCGTGCGGCGCAGGCCCGCTCTCGGCCTCTGCGAACGGCAGCGCCAGCTGGAGCGCGGCGGGCCGTGCCGGCCGCCGCACGGGGCGACGCCGGGCTGCGGCGGCGGTCAGCATGGTCGGCCGATCGGGCCCCAGCCCATCCAGCGCGCCGCATTGGATCAGATGCGTGATCTCCCTGGCCTGCAGCTCCGCCCGCTCCAGCAGATCGGCCAGGCTGGCGAACGGCCTCTCGCCGCGCGCCGCGATGATCGCTTCGATTGCGCTGCTGCGCAGATCGCGCACTTGGCCCAGCCCCATGAACAGGACCGGCAATGGCCCACCCCCACCTGCTTGTTCGCTGATTGGCCGTTTTGCCCACGTCAGCGTGAACGTCGCGTTGCTGAAATTGACATGCGGCGGCTTGACCGAAATGCCCAGGCGGATTGCCTCGGCCATGTACACGGCCGGATGGTGGAAGCCGCCGTAGTCGGCGAGCCGCGCGGCCAGGAACTCGGCCGGCCAGTGCGCCTTCAGGTACGCGGAGCGGTAACTGACATCGGCGTAGGCGGTGGCGTGACCTTGATTGAAGCCGTAGCCGGCGAACGACATCACCTGTTCCCAGAGCGCGGTCGCCTGGGCCGAAGAGAAGCCGGGACCATCGGGCGGGGGACGTCGGCAGCCGGCCAGGAACTGCTCGCGCAGCGCGGCCATTTCGTCGGCGCCGAAGTGGCCCATGCCGCGTCGCAGTTGATCGGCTTGTGCCCAGTCCAGCCCGGCCACCTCGCGCGCCACGCGCAGCACCTGCTCCTGGAAGATCAGCACGCCTTTCGTGTTGCCCAGAATCGGTGCCAGCGCCGGGTGCAGATAGCTGACCGGCTCTTCCCCGCGATAGCGGCGCACGAAGGCATTGGCCATGCCGCCCATGGCCGGGCCGGGCTTGAAAAAGGCGTTGGCAATCGCCAGGTCGCGCACGGTGCGCGCCCGCAGTTTGCGCAGCGTGCGCTGCGCGCCGTCCGATTCGCACTGGAACACCCCGATGGTCTCCCCACGGGCCAGCAGGTCGCCGGTGGCCGGGTCGTCGGCAGGGATTGCTTCCAGCCGGAAGGCCGGATCACGGCGGCGGATCAGCTCGACCGCATCCGAGAGCACGGTGAGCGCGCGGATGCCCAGGAAGTCCATTTTGGGCAGGCCGATCGCCTCCACATCGCCATGTTCGAACTGGGTGATCAGAAAGCCTTTGGGCGCCCACTGCACGGGCACGACATCGGTCAGCGGGCCAGGCGTGATGATGACGCCGCCGGGATGCACGCTCAGGTGATCGGGCTGACCGACCAGCGCGTAAGCGGCGCGCACGATTTCCTGCAGCCGCTCATCGCCGACCGCGGCCAGGACATCGGCCATGGTGCGGCGATCACGGCGTCGCGGGTCGGGATGCCAGTTGCGCGGGGCCAGCGCCACCAGCCGTTCGATCTCCGTTTCGGCCAGACCATGGGCTTTGCCGGTCTCCCGGATGGCCGACTGGAGGCGCATCGTGCTGATCGCGCCGATCAGGGCGACGCGCGCCGCGCCGTGGGCCTCGGCCAGATAGTGCAGCACTGCGTCCCTGCGTCGGCTGCACAGATCGAGGTCAATGTCGGGCGGGCTGCGCCGTGCCGGGTTCAGGAAGCGCTCGAAGAGCAGGCCGTGAGCGATGGGATCCACGGTCGTAATGCCGAGACAACAGGCAACCAGCGAGTTAGCGACGCTGCCGCGCGTGCTCACCGGGATGCCGTTTTCGCGCGCGAAGCGCACCGCATCGGCGACGACCAGGAAGAGGGCAGCGTAGCCGTGGCCGGCGATGGCGGCCAGCTCATGGTCGAGGCGTGCCTGGACGGCCGCGCGTCGGTCGCTGTCGGCCTGGCCGTAGTGTCGCGCCAGGCCGTCGGCCGCGGCCTGAGCCAGCGCCTCATCGGCGGTCTGCCCGGCCGGCAGGGGCACCGCCGGCCAGATCGTCCTGCCCGATGGCAACGCATCGCCGCAGCGGGCCGCGAGCTCGCCGGCCTGGGCCAGGGCCTGGGGAAAGGCAGCAAAACGGTCGGCCAGCTCGGCGGGCGAGAGCCAGTGGATGGCCGCGTCGGCATGGGGTGGCGTGGTTTCTTCCAGCCGGCGATTGGCGCGGATGGCCGCCAGCAGGCGCAGTCGGGGCGCATCTTCGGGCCGCAGGCAGTAGACGGGCTGGACGGCCACGGTGGGCAGCCCCAGCCTCCGTGCCAGTGCACTCACCTCCGCGGCGACCGCGTGATCGGCGGCGGTATGGAGCTCCAGCGCCAGGCCGGCATACTCGCCGAAGAGCCCCGCCAGCCGGCCTGCGTAAATCTGGGCGGCCGCGCGCCGGTCGGCCCGCAGGCTGCGCTCGATCCAGCCGCGGCAGCCGCCGCTGAGGCAGATCAGCCCGTCCCGGTTGGTGGCCAGGTCGTCCCACATCAGGCCGCGTGCGGCCAACATCTCGCGCTCGGGGCTGCCCTGGATGTGGGAGGAGAGCCGACAGAGGGAGCGGTAGCCGGCCGGGTTCATGGCCAGCAAAACCAGGTGGCCTGGCCCGTCATGGGCAAGCGCGTCAAGCTCCGGCGGCGCCGCGACCGTCAGCGTCATGCCGATGATCGGCCGGATGCCGACCTGCCGACAGGCGCGCGCAAAGGCGACCGCGCCGTAGAGCGCGTTCGTGTCGGTCAGCGCCAGGCAGCTCAGGCCGTCGGCGGCCGCGCGCTCGGCGAGCTCGGCCGGGCCGGCGGTGGCGCCCAGCAGGGTGAAGTGGGAATGGACTTCGAGATGGGTCAGGTTCACAGGCCGTTCAGTCACCGGCGACGAGGTGGTCAGCCGCGCAGAAGGGCCGGGCCCAGCACATCGAGCACGCGGTAGACCTCGCTCTCGTCGCGCACGTTGCGCGTCAGCAGGAATAGCTCGACCGCATCGGTGTAGCCCCAATCATGCAAGACGCCCTCGATGGAGCCGGTTTTGTGGTGCAGGACGATGGTGTCGCGCGGCACATTGCGCAGCCACAGGCCGAGGTCGGTGCAGGCGGCGAACATGGGGTCAATCCAGGCGCGTTCGACGGGGGTCAGGCTGCGCAGCAAATCGAAGAAGTGGACGCAGTCGAGGGCCGAGATCCAGTTGTCCAGCCCGCGGCTGCGCGCGGCGTAGTCCATCAATTTGCGTTCCAGCCGGGTGCCGTGCTGCAGGCCGAGTTGCTCCCGGAAGACCCGGTTCAGCCGCTCGATGCCGATGCGGCGGATGATCAGGTTGGTGCACAGATTGTCGGAGAGCGCGATCATCAGTAGGAGCACGTCGGCGTAGGGCAGGCGTTGCGCCTGCAGCAGCCAGGAGAGGCCCGCGCCTTGCACCGGCGGCTCCGCGTCCAGGTCGCACAGCTCGGCCCGATCCACCTCGCCGATGCGTTCCAGATGGGCCCAGGCGAAGAGAATGGGGATCTTGATGATGGATGCCGAGGGGAAAAGATCGCATGTGCGCAGGAAGATCGGCTCCTGACCGTCCCGACGGAAGTAGAGCGCGTAGTCGCACGTCAGGCGGGCCACCTCCTGCGCCATCAATGCTCGCAGATCATTCACCATCTCCGCCTCTATTCTCCAGCCTCTGGCCCCGGCCTGCCGCTGCAAGAATGCGTCGCGCCTGTGTGAGGTGGGGCGCTTCGATCAGCTGGCCGTCGAGCACGGCCGCGCCCAGGCCGGCGCCTTCGGCAGCAGCCGCCAGCGCCAGCACTCGCTCGGCCCAGGCGATCTGCTCCGGCGTGGGCGCGAAGGCGACGTGGATGGGGCCGATCTGATTGGGATGGATGGCCGATTTGCCGTCGAAGCCGAGCGCGGCGGCCCGCTGCGCCGAGCGGATGAGGTCGGCCGTGTCTTCCAGGTCCATGTGGGGCGTGTCAATGGCCGCAATGCCGGCGGCGCGACATGCCAGCACGATCTGACATTGAGCGTGGAGCAGGCCAGGGCTGTCGGCCGTGCGCGTGCAGCCGATCTCAACGCTGTAGTCGGTGGCGCCGAAAAGCAGGGCAAGCACGCGTTCGTGACAGGCTGCGATCTCGACTGCCGCGGCTACGCCCGCTGCGCTCTCGATCATGCACATGAGGCCGATCTGGCCAGGGGGCAGGCCGTGCATCTCCTCGAGCCGGGCCAGCGTCCAGGCGACGTGACGCACCGTCTCGACAGATCCGACTTTGGGGAGGAGAATGGCGGCCGGCCGGGCCGGGGTCACGGCCAGCAGGTCACGGTAGCCGAGTGCGGTATCGGCCGGGTTGATGCGGACCACGACCTCGGCGTGGCCGAAATCGTGGCTGCGCAGCGCTCGGACGACCGTTTCACGGGCCAGCTCCTTGTTTGCCGGCGCAACGGCATCCTCCAGGTTCAGGATCAGGCTGTCGGCCCCGCGCTGTCCCGCTCGGGCGATCATGGCTTCCCGATCGCCCGGCACGTAGAGCATGCTGCGTCTGGGGCGCTCAGGCCGTGTGCGGCCGGTTAACCACGGCAGATCAGGGGCAGACGACATCAGAATTGCTCCACAGCTTGGGGAGAGAAAGCAACTTGCCGACGCTCTGGGGAGCGCCGGCAAGCGAGATCATGGTCTATCTGCAGCCCATCGGGCTGATCCGAAGCCAATGGGCGTCTGTGCCCTCACGAGAGGCGGATCAAAGCTTGCGAACGTCTGCGGCGGCAAGACCTTTCTTGCCCTGCTCGACGGTGAATTCAACCTTGTCGCCCTCCGACAAGCTCTTGTAGCCTTCGGCCTGGATAGCTGAGAAATGAACGAACACGTCATCTCCGGACTCCCGGGCGATGAACCCGTAGCCCTTCTGATTGCTGAACCACTTGACGGTGCCGATTTCACGAGTTGCCATAGTAATGAAAAAACCCTCCTGCTAGAAACTGATGCGATCGCCGCAGGTGTGGTGACGGTTGAACAAAAACACCGCCCAGACCAGGTACGTCTGGGCGGTGCACTTTCGTCATCCGGAACCAACTCCCTACGTCTACAAGAGTTAGCATATCTTAAGAGGGGGATTCTGTCAAATACCGAATTTGCGCCGCGATGCATTTCTTGCCACGGGCAGAGCCCTGCCAGATTGCGCGCTCCTTTTGCCCATCTGCCCCTTTTGACGGTACAATGAACTGGATCGGTCTCAGATTCTACCAGCAAGGAGCCACCCATGTCCACCGTCCAGGAAATGCTCGAAGCCTTGAAGGAATTCGATACCCCTTCGATCACCAATGTCGTCGCCACCTACCCGGACAATCCGCTGTGCCTGGGGCTTTACCACCCGTGGTCGCAGAACTGGTACACGGATCAATCCATCCGCTGCATGTACCCGGAGCTGGGGCCGGTGGTCGGCTTCGCCGTGACGTGCGTCTACGGCCTGCCCGATCCCGCGTTCAAGCGCTTGTCGTTCATGGATGTCATTGATGCGCTCGATGCCTCGCCCAAGCCGACCATCTTCGTTTTCGAGCAGCGTTTTCCGCCTGAAATCGCCGGCAAAGTGGGTCTCTCGGGCGGCAACATGACCACCGCGATGAAGGCGGTCGGCTGCGTCGGCGCGATCTCCAATGGCCCGTCGCGCGATATTGACGAGATCCGGCCGATGCGCTTCCAATATCTGCTCAGCGGCATCGCACCCGGCCACGGCCCCACCGCGGTCCATGCCATCAACGTGCCGGTGCGGGTGGCTGGCATGGACGTCGTGCCTGGCGACATCATCCACATGGACGAAAACGGCGCGGTCAAGTTCCCGGCCGACAAACTGGAAGCCGTCTTGACCAATGTGCGCAAGCTGCGCGATGAAGAAGCCGCGCGGATGAAGGCGTTGCGTTCCGCCCGCAGCGCGGCCGAAGTGCGCGCGATCTTCGCCGGCCATTCGTACACGGCCAATCGCCAATGAGGGCTTGAACACAGGAGAAGCGGAACGATGAAAATCACCGATGTGCAAGCGTGTGTCATCGGCCGGGAAGAGCCGCACAGCGGCGGCTCTGTGTGGACCTTTGTGCGGGTTTACACCGATGAAGGGCTGGTGGGCACGGGCGAGTGCAATTCGGCCGCGGCAGGCGCGTCCGGCTTTGCGGTCAAGCAGGCCATCCTGGCCATGAAGCATCTGCTGATCGGTAAGAACCCGTTGGACATCGGCCCGCTGTGGGAGATGCTGCGTCGCCGCGGGCGCTATGGCGGCACGACCAACGCGCCGCTGATCTTCGCACTGACCGGCATCGAGAACGCGCTCTTCGACATCGCGGGCAAGGCGCTGGGTGTGCCGGTCTACCGGCTGTTGGGCGGCAAATTCCGCGACAAGATCCGGCTCTACGCCGACCTGCACGCCGGCGACGAAGAAACGCCGCAGGCCTACGCCGAAAAGGCGCTCCAGGTCACCGAGGAGGAAGGATACAGTGCGGTCAAGTTCGACGTGGATCACACCGGCGTGGGCAAGCTCGATCCCTGGAACTGGACGGTTGGCGCGCGCGAGATGCGCCATATCATCGGCCTGATCACGGCCGTGCGTGAGGCGATCGGTTTCGAGGTGGACCTGGCGATTGACTGTCACGGTCAGTTCGACGTTGGCTCGGCCATCACGCTGGCGAAGGCGGTGGAGCCGCTGCGATTGCTATGGCTCGAAGAGCCGGTGCCGGCCGAGAACATAGATGCGCTGGCGCAGGTGAAAGCCGCCACGAGCACCGTCATCTGCACCGGCGAGAATCAGTACACGCGTTGGGAGTTTCTGGAGCTGTTCCAGAAACACGCCTGCGACGTGATCATGCCCGACCTGGCCAAGGCCGGCGGCATCCTGGAAGGCAAGCGCATCGCCGACATCGCCGATGCGTTCTACATCCCCATCGCGCCGCACAACGTCTCGTCGCCGCTGGGCATGATGGCCGCGTGTCACGTCTGCGCGGCCGTGCCCAATTTCCTGGTGCTGGAATTCCACGGCCGCGAGATCCCCTGGTGGAGCGACCTGTGCGAGGGTGACCAGCCGTTCATCCGGAACGGTTGGATGCACGTCTCGGAGCGCCCGGGCATCGGCGTGGCGCTGAACGATCGGGTGGCGAGGTCGCTGGTGTGGCAGGGGGATACCTATTTCGATTAAGGAGCCATTTTGCGGCGAATGAGGTGAGAAGGTGGCACAAGATGCCATCTTGCGCCACCTTCGGCCTTTTGGCTGACGACGCAATCGGCGGTGCGAAGGGCGCCACCGATTGCGGGTCGTTTGACATCGGCGAGGAAGTGTTCTAAAATTAATATTATTCCATCCATTTCACACGACCTCATGCGAAGGGAGGTGATGTCGCCCCAGCGCATCGCGTTTAACGATGATCGGCCGAGTAAACCATAGCCAGTAGTTCCCAGGAGGAGTCTCTATGCGACCCAAGTTTTGTACCATCGTCGGATTGCTCGTCCTTCTGTCTCTGGTGCTGAGTGCTTGTGCTACGCCGACCCCCCAGGTCGTCAGGGAGACCGTCGTGGTCGAGAAGGAGAAGAAGGTCGAGGTCGTGCAGACTCAGATCGTCGAAAAGCCGGTCGAAAAAGTGGTTGAGAAGAAGGTCGAGGTCATCGTCACACCGACTCCGCCCGCCAAGCCCTTCGAGGGCGTCACCGTAAACATCCTCACCTTCACCGGGCCACAGATCGCCGAACCGCTTCAGCGTCGAGGGCCCGATTTCACCAAGCTGACCGGTGCCAAGATCAACGTCATCGTGGTGCCCTTCAGCGATCTGTATCAGAAAATCCTGACCGATTTCGCCACCAAGACGAATGCCTATGACGCGGTGGTGTTCGCGCCGCAGTGGATGGTGGACTACATCGTTCCCGGCTATCTGGAAGACCTGACCCCGCGGGTCAATGCCGACAAGGACATCCAGTGGGAGGATATCGCGCCGTTCTTCCGTGACTTCAGCGCGACCTTCCAGGGCAAGATCTACACCATTCCGTTGGACGGCGACTTCCAGATGGTCTACTACCGAACTGACCTCCTGGACAAAGCGGGGCTCAGGCCGCCGGAGACGTGGGATGACTATCTCTATATCGCCAAGGCGTTCCACGGCCGAGACCTGAACGGAGACAACACTCCGGACTACGGCTCCTGCATCTCCAAGAAACGCGGCGCTCAGGCCTACTGGATGATCTGGTCGGTGGCGGCCGCTTTCCTCCAGGCCAAGGGTACCAGCGAAGGCAGCTTCTTTGATCTGGATACGTTCAAGCCGTTGACGGACAACGAAGCCTTCGCAGCGGCCTTGGACGTCTACAAAGAAACGACCAAGTACGGGCCGCCCGACGAACTGAACCTGGATGTGGGCGACACCCGCAGCCTCTTCACGGCCGGCCGTTGTGCGCTGTCACTGGATTGGGGCGATATCGGCACTCTGGCCATTGACCCGGAGACCTCGAAGGTGAAGGACAAGACCGGCGCCGTTATTCTGCCCGGCACGACCAAAGTGCTCGACCGCAAGACCGGCAAGCTGGTGCCATGCGATCAGAACACCTGCCCCTATGCCATCAACGGGGTCAACCATGCGCCGTTTGCGGCATATGGCGGCTGGTCGGGCGCCATCAACGTCGGTGCCAAGCCCAAGACCAAGGATGCGGCCTACGCGTTTCTCTCCTACATGAGCCAGCCGGCGCAGGCCAACGTGGACGTCACCATCGGCAAGACCGGGTTCAACCCCTACCGCACCTCGCAGTTCCTGAACCGCGAGCAGTGGGTCAAGGCGGGCATGAGCCCGGCGGCCGCGGCCAACTACCTGGGCGCCATCGAGGCCAGCCTGGCCAGCCCCAACATGGTGCTCGATCTGCGCATCCCGCAGAATCAACGTTATCAGCAGGTGGTGCTCGATAAGGCGATCAGCCAGTTCCTGGCCGGCGAGATCACTCGTGATCAGTGCATGAAGCAGATCACCGACGGCTGGGAAGAGATCACCAACGAACTGGGTCGCGATAAGCAAAAGGCTGCTTATCTGGGCAGCCTGGGTGTCCAGAAGTAAGCGCAGGACGTTCGGCGCCGGGCCTGGGGGGTGTGGGCGACCTGATGGGCCCGGCGTATCGGGCGCGCGCTGTGGGCTGTATCGGCGTGCCGGGCCTCCTCAGGTGCCTGGCACGTCTGCCGACGATTTTGCAGGCGGGATCATCTCTCGGAGAGCGTCCATGGACAGAGTGAGAGCTGCTTTGGAGCGCTGGGCGGGCCATGCTTTTCTGTGGCCGGTCGTGCTGGTCGTGTTATTTCTCTCCATCTTTCCCTTGCTCTTGTCGTTGTATCTTTCCCTGGCGCGATTGCAATTCGTCCCTGGCGGCTTTCAACTTACTTTCATCGGGCTGAACAATTATCGCAAACTCTTCCTGGGCAGCGAACAGGTCCATTTCCTGGGCCTGGCCGGCCAGCCATCGCTGATCGGCTGGGCCATCTTCGGCCTGGGCGTGGCTTTGCTGGCCTGGACGTTGGTCTCCTACGCGCGAGGACAACGCGCGACCGTCGGCGGCGTCGTCGGCCGCGGGTTGGCCGCGGTCATCGGCAGCCTGATCCTCCTGATGCTGGTGCGTACCCTGGCGCCGGGCGGCCGGCCGGGCACGATCACGGTCACGTTGATCTACGTGTTTGTGGACCTCACGATTCAATACCTGCTCGGCCTGGGACTGGCATTGCTCTGCACGCAACGCCTGCCGGGCAGACGCTTTTTCCGCGTGGTTTTCCTGCTCCCGATGATGATTACGCCGGTCGGCGTCGCCTACATGTTTCGCATGTTGGCCGACACGACCAAAGGGCCTTTTAAACCGATTTGGGGCGCATTGGGGCTGTACAACGTCTCCTGGGTCAACGACCCCTGGGGCGCGCGCGCGGCCGTGATGATCGGCGATATCTGGCAGTGGACGCCATTCATGTTCATCGTGTTGCTGGCCGCGCTCGAAGGACAATCCGTGGAACAGGTGGAGGCCGCTACGGTGGACGGCGCCAACTCGTGGCAGATCTTCCGCCATATCACCCTGCCCGAGATCTTGCCCGTCAGCACCACGTTGATCCTGATCCGCATGATCGAAGCGTTCAAGATCGTAGACCTTCCCAACGTGCTCACCAACGGCGGGCCGGGCACTGCCACCGAGTCGCTGACGCTGCAGGCGTATATCAACTGGCGCACCCTCGACCTCGGCGGCGCATCTGCCGTGGCCTACGTGTTGTTGTTCCTGGTGACCTTCCTGGCAATGACCTATGTGAATGTAATCAGACGTCGCCTGGTGGAGACATGATGGAGACCTTTTTGAAATTATTCCGCCGACGTTCGCTACTTCAGCCGTCTGTCGCCCAGATGGTCGTCTCGTATTTTCTGCTGATCGGCTGGGCGTTCGTGGTCCTGTTCCCGCTCTACTGGTTGGTCATCACTTCCCTCAAACTGCCGATCCATGTGAACGATGGGCCTGTCTACCTGCCGTTTGTGGATTTCGAGCCATCGCTCCATGCGTGGAAGTACATTCTGATCGGCGATCTCAAAAACGACACGATTCGCCCCTACGTGAACACCTTGATCGTGGGCCTGGCAAGCGCCCTGCTTGCCCTGACATTGGGCACCATGGCCGCCTACGGTCTCATTCGGTTCCGCTATCGCCCGCGGTTGGGCGCCATCGGCGCCTTCCTCGGCTGCCTCGGGCTGGCCGTTATCGCGGTCGTGCTGGGCGTCCCCTGGACGATAGCTGCGGTCGCGGCATTGGCGCTCTTCATCCTGATATTGCAGACCGTAGGCCGTCGTTTTCAAAAGTCGCTGGGCAACTCCGACATCGCTTTCTGGCTGATCTCGCAGCGTATTCTGCCGCCAGTGGCCGTGGTCATCCCGATCTACGTCCTGTATCAGCAGTTCCGTCTGTTGGACACGCACGTCGGGCTGATCATCGCGTACGTTGGCGCCAACCTCCCCATCGTCGTCTGGCTGATGCGCGATTATTTTCAGACGATTCCCGTCGAGCTGGAGGAATGCGCGGCGATTGACGGCGCGTCGCGCTATCGCATCTTCGTGTCCATCGTTTTGCCCCTGGCCGTGCCGGGATTGATCGCGACCTTCCTTTTCGTCCTGGTTTTTGCCTGGAACGAGTATTTGCTGGCGCTGTTTCTGTCGAGCGCCCGGGCCCAGACGATGCCGCTGACGGTGGCCGCCCAAAATGCGACGCGCGGCCCGCAGTGGTGGTACATGTCTGTGCTGATCATCATCATGATCTTGCCGGTGATCATCATGGCCATCGTGCTCGAACGCTACATCGCCCGCGGCCTCCTGGTCGGCGCCATCAAAGGTTGAACGCCGCACCAAACCACACTCCAGATGCGCTCAAGGTGACGACATGACCATCCAACGCTATCCTCCCATCAACCCGCGCTTCCCGCACATGCTCCACGGCGGCGACTACAACCCCGACCAGTGGCCCGAGGCGGTGTGGGACGAGGACATGCGCCTGATGCGGCTGGCGCACTGCAACACCATGACCGTGGCGATCTTCGCCTGGAGCAAGCTGGAGCCGGCCGAGGGCCGGTTCGAGTTCGGCTGGCTCGATCGCGTCATGGACAGGCTGGCTGCCAACGGCGGCTACGCCGTGCTGGCCACGCCGTCGGGCGCGCGGCCGGCCTGGCTGGCGGCGCAGTATCCCGAAGTGCTGCGCGTGCGGCCCGACCGCGGCCGCAACCTGTTCGGCGTGCGCCACAACCACTGCTTCACCTCGCCGATCTACCGGGAGAAGGTGGCCCTGATTGACGGCAAGCTGGCCGAACGGTACGCACAGCATCCGGCGCTGCTGGCCTGGCACCTCTCCAACGAGTACAACGGCGAGTGTCATTGCGAGCTGTGCCGGGCCGCGTTCCGGGAGTGGCTGAAGCGGAAATACGGCACGCTCGACGCGCTGAACCATGCCTGGTGGACCGCCTTCTGGAGCCACACGTACAGCGACTGGGAGCAGATCGAGCCGCCGTCGCCCATCGGCGAGACGTCGGTGCACGGGCTGAACCTCGACTGGAAGCGCTTCGTCACCGACCAGACGATAGACTTCATGCGCGTCGAGATCGCGGCCATCCGGCGCTACACGCCCGACGTGCCCATCACCACGAACATGATGGGCACCTTCCCCGGCCTGAACTACTGGCGCATGGCGCCGCACCTCGACGTCATCTCGTGGGACTCCTACCCGCGCTGGCACAGCGGCGACGACATCGCGTTGGCGGCCGAGGTGGCGTTCGTGCACGACATCAACCGTTGCATGAAGGGCGGGAAGCCGTTCATGCTGATGGAGAGCGTGCCCAGCGCTACCAACTGGATGCCGGCGGCCAAGGTCAAGCGGCCGGGGATGCACATCCTTTCATCGCTGCAGGCGGTAGCGCACGGCTCCGACACGGTACAGTACTTCCAGTGGCGCAAGAGCCGCGGCTCGGCCGAGAAGTTCCACGGCGCGGTGGTGGATCACGTGGGGCACGCGCACACGCGCGTGTTCCACGAGGTGGCGGAGCTGGGCCGCCAGCTGGAGCGGCTCGATGCGGTGATCGGGACGACCGTGCGGCCGGACGTGGCGATCATCTACGACTGGGAGAACAACTGGGCGTTGACCGACGCGCAGGGCCCGCGCCGCGGAGAAAAGGGCTATCTGGACGACTGCAAGCGCCACTATCGGCCGTTCTGGCGGCGCGGCATCCCGGTGGATGTGATTGACATGGAGCAACCGTTCGATGGGTACAAGCTGCTGATCGCGCCGATGCTCTACATGGTGCGGCCGGGCGTGGCCGAGCGGATCGCGGCGTTCGTGCGGGCTGGCGGGACGTTCGTCGCGACGTACCTGAGCGGCATCGTGGACGAGAACGATCTCTGCTTCCTGGGCGGCTGGCCGGCGCCGGCGCCGCTGCGCGAGACGCTGGGCATCTGGGCCGAGGAGATAGATGCGCTGTACGAGCAGGATGCGAACGCCGTGTTGCCCGTGGAGGACAACGGCCTGGGGCTGGCCGGCGAGTACGTCGCCCGCGACTTCTGCGATCTGATCCACGCCGAGACCGCCACCGTGCTGGCGACCTACAAGACCGATTTCTACGCGGGCCGGCCTGCGCTGACGGTCAACAGCCTGGGGCGGGGCCGGGCGTACTACATCGCCTCGCGCAACGACGAGCGCTTCCTGGATGATTTCTACGCTGGGCTGGATCGGCAGCTCGGCCTGCTGCGCGCCCTGCCGACCGAGCTGCCCGCCGGCGTCTCGGCGCAGCTGCGCACCGATGGCGAGCGCCACTTCGTCTTCCTGATGAACTTCAACCCGACGCCGATCCAGCTCGATCTGGGCGTGGCCACCAGGACCGACCTGCTTACGGGGCGCCAGGTGTGCGGCCGGATCGCGCTGCAGGGATACGAGGTGATGGTGCTGGAAAGCGCGCAGTAGCCCGTCACGCCAGACGGCCCGACGCGGGGATCAAAAGCTCACCGCCAGCTGATCGCCTGCCGCGGTCCCCGTGCGGCGAATCGTGCCGGCGGGCAGTTCGATCACGTAATGGGCGTCGCGGTGGAAGCGGCCGATGGTCCAGGGCTGCATCTCTGCGTCGAGCGCCACCACGCGGTGATCGGCCGAGACGTACAGCACATCAATCGGGATGGACATGAACAGGCAGTGCACCCCGTTGCACGGGATGATTGCCAGCCCGTCTCCCGGCTTCAGCTCGCGCACGCCGATCAGCCCTCTCAGCCGTGTCCAGACTGTATCGGCCACGCGTCCGCGTTCCACAAGCATCACGTCGCGCGTCAGGTTTTTCACTCGCAACACGTTCGCCTCCTCGTGCATTCGATTTACCGGGAATTATATCACCTCCGGCAAATGGGCAAATGGGCAAATAACGTTGATTTGTTGATTTGCTGATTTGCCGATTTGCCGATTCGCTCCTAAACTGTGTCGCATGAGTATGTCCGAAATAGCAGCGGCGCAGGCGTTTCTCCTGCGCACACAGAACAGCGATGGCGGCTGGGGCTATGTTGTCGGCCATGCCTCGAACGTGGAGGCGACCGCTGTGGCCGCGCTGGCGCTCACCTGCCTGGCGGGCGAGCCGGCTGCAGCCCGCCGCGGCGTTGCCTGGCTGCAGGCCGCACAGCGCGCCGACGGCGGCTGGGGCCTGACAGCCGACGACGCGGAGAGCGGCTGGCAAACCGCCTGGGCCCTCCTCGCTCTGGTGCGGTGCCGTGGGGATGAGGCCGTCGTGCAGCGCGGGGTGGCGCAATTGCTGGCCGCACAGCCCATGCACTTCGACAGATCGGAAGATGTCCGTTGGGTGAAGGCGGTGCTGGGCATCAACCCGAACCTGCGCGGCTGGCCCTGGCTGCCCGGCCAGGTCGCCTGGGTCGAACCGACCGCGCTGACGCTGCTGGCGCTGGCGCCGTGGGCTGCGGCGCCGGAAGTCAGCCCACGGCTGGCCGAGGGCGTGGGCTATCTGCAGGATCGGCGCTGCAATGGCGGCGGCTGGAACGTGGGCAATCCGGTCATGTTCAGCCGGCCGCTGCCGCCGCGCGCAGTGCCCACCGCCTGGGTGTTGCTGGCGCTGGCAGCCGTGGCGCCCCAGGCCATCCAGGATGACGATGTGCGCGTCCTGCGCAGCGAGATGTTGGCTGATGGCGGCGCGTCGGCGCTGGCCTGGGGCCTGCTGGCGCTCGCTGCGCTGGACCAGGAGGAGCGCGTGGCCGCCGACCGCCTGCGAGCGGGACAGGCTGCCGACGGCGGCTGGGATACCAGCCCGTATCACACCGCAGCGGCGCTGCTGGCATTGGCCGGAGGGTGGCCATGAGTGATCCAGGGCCTCGTCGGATCAGCCGTCGTGCCCTTCTGCGCCTGCTTTTGCTCGGCGGCATCGGCGGCGGACTGGCTGCGGCCGAGTGGATCACGCGCCCCGCAGGCCTGGCGCGCTACCTGACCTGGGCCGGCCGCGGCGCTGTGACGCGGCTGGCCGCCCGGCCGGCGGCCGTTGTGCTGGCCCGCTGTCCTTCCTACCATGACGACGTGCTGGCCTGCCTGACCGAGGCATGGGCGCAGGCCGACATGCCCGACGTGCGCGGCAAGCGGGTGCTGGTCAAGCCCAACCTGATTGACTTCATCGAGGGCTATCCCGTCACGACCGCAGCGCCGGTGGTGACCGCGGTGGTGGACCTGTTGGCCGAGGCCGGCGCATCCGAGATCGCGGTCGGCGATGGGCCCGGCTTTCGTCGAGACGCATTGCCGGTGGCCCAGGCGTGCGGCCTGGCGGCCGCGCTCGCCGAGCGAAAGGTACCCTTCGTGGATCTGAACTACGACGATCCGCGGCCGGTCACCGCGGCCGATGGCTGGTTCTTCCGAACGCGCACGCTCTGGCTGCCCCGCCACGTGCGCGAGGCCGATCTGATCGTCTCGGTGCCCAAGCTGAAGACCCATCACTGGGCCGGTGTCTCTCTGAGCCTGAAAAACCTGTTCGGCATCGTGCCGGGCGCGCGTTATGGCTGGCCGAAAAACCTGCTCCACATCAACGGCATCACGCCGAGCATCCTGGGTTTGTATCAGACCGTGCGACCGGTTGTGGCCGTGGTGGACGGGATCGTGGGGATGGAAGGGGATGGCCCGCTCTTCGGCGCCGGCGTGCCGCATGGCTTGCTGGCCGTGGGCGCCGATCCGGTGGCCGTGGACGTAGCCTGTGCCGGCTTGGTGGGATTCGGCCTGGCCGAAGTGCACCATCTGGCGGTGGCCGCCTGGGCCGGCGTCGGCCGGGCCGCTGCCATCGAGCTGCGTGGCGCGCCGGCCGACGCGCTGCGCCGCCGCTACGAGCGACCGCCCGCGGCCTGATCTATGCCCTGACCGCGCAGTCGCTCGGCACTTGCGTACCAGAGCAGCAGGCCCGGCGCCAGCCAGAGTTGCCAGAAGTCGGAAACGCGGCCGTACAGCGTCCAGGCTGCCATGTTGAAGATCAGATAGGCAGCTGTCAGCAAAATGCCGATCCGCAGCGGCAGTCTACCGAACAGGCTGTGCATCACCACCAGCACTGCGGGCAGCAGGACGACCTGGTCGAAGCTCCAGCCGAACGCCGCGGTGGTCACCGAGACGAGCAAGATCAGCGGCATGTGGGCGGACCACTGGCGGCCTGACCCATGCCGATGCCAGTAGCGCGCCAGCCACAAGATGCCCGGCGCCAGCGGCACGAATTGCAGCCAGCGTCGCTCGAAGCCGAACAGCATCCGCAGCAGGCTGCCGAAAGTGGGCGTGGCCCAGACCAGGGGTGAATCTGCAGCCGTGGCCGCCAAATACTGGCCGATCACGGCTGGATTGGCTGCCAGCGCGGCGGCGGTCGCGGCGGCCAGCGTCGCGGCGGCGCCGGCCAGGACGCGCCAGCGCCGCGTTTGGGCCAGCCACAGCAAGAGCGCGATCCAGACCAGGTAGAGGAGATGCGGCTTGATGGCGACCAGCGCAAGAAAGGCGCCGGCAAGCCAATCGCGACGTTGGCGTTCGTGCCACAGGAAACCGACAATCCCCAGCAGCAGAAGCGGCCCGATCTGGCCCATGCGCAGCACGGTGACGGTGGGGAAGAAGGTGAACGCCACCAGCTGGGCCAGCCATCCTCGCCGCAGCGGGCCGCCGATCAGTTGCCACCACCACGCCACGGCGACCATCACGGCCAGCAAGTTCAGCAGCAGCCAGGTCAGACGGCTGGCCGGATAGGGGAGAAGCGCTAGCGGCATCGCCAGGGCCAGCGTGTACGGCGGGTTCCACATCATCAGGACTTCGGCGGTGCGACCGACAGCCCGCTCTAGCGGCAACAGCGCATCGGCCGCGTACGGGTTGCCGGCGGTCAGGTTCAGCCGGCCGGCCGCCCAATACTCGACATAATCATCGGCGAAGACGCGCGGATCAGCCGCCAGCGTGTTGAGCAGATATGCCGACAACGCCAGCCCCACGGCAATCCCCAGCCAGACCAGAACGCGACGATCCAGCCGCCTCATGCTGCCTCACCGCGCGCGAGTTTATTGCCCGGCCGCGTCGCGGCGCAGCAGGACGATGGCCCAGGCATCTTCGTAGATCGTCTCCCAGTGGCCGGAACGCTTTGCCGCCCTGATCAGCTCGTACTCGCTTTCCTTCTGGACGAACAGCGCGTTCACGCCGTAGCCCACCAGCCGCTCCTCCCAGTCGTGGAGGCCGTTGGTGATGCGGATATAGTCCAGCCACATGGCAGCCGGATAGAGCTCGAAGCGGGTGTCCATGAAAGTGAGCACAGCCGGGCAGGCCCACTCCAGATAGCTGGCGAAGAAGATGTTGGCAAAGGGGCGCGCGGTCGGCCCCAGGCGACAGAGCACGGCTGCGGCCTGTTCGGGGTTGAAGTCCTCGACGACATGGGAACGCGAAAAGGGCGGTGGGACATAGGGCCGGGTCCAGGGCGACAGGAGCACGGCGCAGCACACCATCAGTCCGAGCAGCGCGTAGTTCAGGCCGGGCCGGCCCGGGCGGAGCGCCGGCGTGGGATCGGCCGGCCGGCGGGCGAGCGTCCATGCCAGGACAGGGCCAAGCGCCATGCCGTACCACGGCACGATCCGCCGGGCGTACAGGCTGGCCAGGCCGAAGATGACCAGGCTGGCGAGCTGGTCGGCGGCCAGGCTGGCCCGACGGCGCCAGAACGCGGCCAGGAAGAGCAGCAGGACGACGAAGAAGAGCAGGCCGTCGGCCTCGCGGATGCTCAGGGGCTGGAACTCCAGGTTTTTCTGTACCGTGATGCTGCTCTGCAGGAAGCCGAGGACATAGCGGACCGCCTGCATCGGGCCGCCCGGATTGAGCGCCAGGGCCAGCGCCGAGGCGCCGGTCGCCGCCAGCAAATGGGTCGCATCGCGGCTGAGCCGGCGAGTGGTCAACCACTCCTCGACCGCGCGCATCACGGCATGAATCGCCAGCAGCCCCAGCCCGAAGATGAAGCCGCCATGCAGGTTGACCCACAGTGCGAAGAGAGGCGGCAGCACCCACAGGAGCCGTGTGCGTCCGGCGCGCCGCCGCGTCAGCACATATACCACGACGCCGAAGCATAGATAGGAAGCGCTCTGAGGTCGCACGTTCCAGTGCACGATGCCGACCGCCATGGCCGCCACGGTGGCCAGCGCGGCCGCGCGCGGCTGGCCGTCGGCCATGCGCAGACAGGCCAGCTCGACGAGCAGGTATCCGGCGCTGATCACGACCGCATGGGCGAAGAGGATCAGCGGCAGGCCACCGGCCCGGAGAAGGAGATACAGCCAGGTCTGCATCAGCCAGCCCTGGTTGATCCAGGTCTCACCGGCCCGCGTGAAGGTGAAGAGATCCGTGGTCGGGATCTGGCCCGTTTGCGCGATGATCTGGCCGATGCGCACGTGCCACCAGAAGTCGGCCGGGTGGATCTGGAGGTTGAGCAGGAAGATGAACGCCATGGCCAACGGCGTGACGAGCCACAGATCGTCGAGGGTCAACCGGCCGGTGACCAGTCGCATCAGGCCGGCTGCCGGGCCGCGTGCTGCTTGAGCCGGGCGCATGTTGGACGTGCTGTCGGTGGTTTGCATGGGACCGCTCTGAACTCAGGTTGCCGATGCTGCGGATATGGTATGAGGGATGGCCGTTTCTGTCAAGATGCCGCTCCGCCCCTCTGCGGTGAGCCAAAAACGTTCTTCGGCTCAGCGCCAGGCCGCGGCCCGATTGACCCGATGCGCCTCGACGATCTCGCGGTGGATCGGCAGCTGACGCATATATGTCCGGCGTATGGCCGGGTCGCTGATGCGATCGGCTTGTTCCTTCAGGAAACGATAGGCGGCCTCTTCGCACTCGCGGGCACGCGGGCGCCGAGCCGCGCGCAGCACCCTGGCGCAGGTCAGGCAGATCCGACACGGTTCGCGGACGCTTTGCAGTCCGGCCAGCGAGATCTCGCGTCGTTGTGGCGACATGAGGTGGCCCATGATCTCCTCGACGCGGGCCAGTGCCTGATCGAGCCGGCCCTGGGCCTGGGCGACGGCGGCCAGCCCGGCCAACGGTTCCAGCGCCTGGGCCTCCTGTTTCAGGTCGCGGTAGGCTTCCAACGCGCGTTGGTAGGCAGTGGCAGCTTCGGCGGCCATGCCCAGGCTGAGCAGCGCATGGCCGGAGATGGTGAGCGCCTCGGCTTCGACGGCGCGGTTGCTGGCGGCTGCGGCCAATCCGGCCGCCCGATCGCTCGCCTCCCAGGCTAGGTTGTGATCGCCCATGTGGTGGGCCAGAAGCGCCTGGCTGGCCAGCGTCTGCGCCTCCAATCGTTCATCTCCCAGGCTGCGGCTGAGGCGCAACGCGAGATCGAAGTAGCCGAGTGCTTCCTCGTAGCGACCGACCGCATCCAGTGTCCGGCCGAGGTTGAAGGCGGCCAGCGCTTCGCCGGCACGGTCACCGTTTTGACGGCAGGCCTGCTGGCAGCGTTCCAGATAGACCCTGGCCGCCGCATAGTCGCCATAGAGCATCAGCACGGCGCCCAGATCGCTGAGCAGGCTGGCCTCGACCTGCGGCTCGCCGAGTGCCTCGCACCGCCGGAGGGCAGCCTCGAGATGGTCGCGCGCGGCGATGTAGTCGTTCTGCAGCAGGGCGACGCTGCCGAGATTGCTGAGGCTGGCGATTGCCAGCGGCTCGATGTTGTGTTCCTCCGCCTGCGCCAGGGTGTAATGGAACTGAGCGCGCGCCGCGTCGGCAATGGCGGCCAGACGTTCTCGTTCCCCCTGCAGGTTCAGGAAGCGCGCCTGGATCAGCAGGAACTGGCCGTGCGCCAGCGCGCGCACCAGCGCCTGCTCATCGTGCCGGCCCGCTCCGTCGTACTCGGGCAGCCGAAACGCTTCGGCAGCTGAGCCGAACAACCGCTCTCCGGTCTGATAGAAGCCGCGCAATGTGAGATAGCGCGTCAATGCGTTGGCGGCGCGCTGCAGGCGCTCGACGTCTCGGCGTTCGATGGCCCACTCCCAGGCCTGTTGGATGTGCCGCCATTCGGCCTGGATTTCGGCCATGGCCCGCGCCATGCCTCGCTTTTGCAGGCTATCTGCACGCTGTGCCAGCAGGTTCAGGTAGTAGGCGCTATGGCGATCCCGCGTCAGGGCACCCTGGCTATCGAGGGTCTCCAGGCCGAATAGCCGTCTGGCGGTGTAACGATGGATCAGCCGATGCATAGCATAGCGGCCGGCTGCCGGCGTCTCGAGCAACAGGCGTTCGGCTAATGCGGCCAGGGTATCGGCCGATGCGCCGGTGATCGCTTCGGCCGCGGCCACGCTGAAATCGCCGCGAAAGACGGTTAGCTGAGCCAGCGCGCTGCGCTCAACAGGTGCCAGCAGATCCCAGCAGCCCTGAAAAGCCGCCTCGACCGTGAGGGGCGGGTCCTCTGGCGGCGATACGTCGCGCCGCCCCTGGCCGAGCGGGGCGGGGCGCTCGTCGAAGAGGCCGGCCAGTGCATTGAGGATATCGGCCGGTGACCAGTGCTTCACCCAGGCAGCGGCCAGTTCGATGCCGAGGGGATTGCCCCTCATCAGCCGACAGATCTCAGCGATGGCGGCCAGGTCTGCCGCGGCCGGCCGGAAGTCGTCGGCGGCGCGCTCTGCGCGCTCGATGAACAGGCGCACGCTGGGGGAGGCGGTCAAGCGGCCGTTGTCGCCTGTCGGCGGCACGGGCAGCCCTTGCAGCGCCAGGTGATATTCGGTGGGCAGGCCAATGGGGCTGGCTGCCGTGATCAGCAATGTGGTGCCGGGGGCCTCGGCCAGCAGCCGGTCGAGGAAGCTGACGACTGACGCCGGCACCGGTTTCAGGCTGTCGAGTACCAGCAGCGTCCGTTTGGAGCGTAGATGGTTGATCAGTTGCCGGGCCGGATCAAGGGGATAGCAGAAGGAGAGTTTCATGGCCGTGGCGATCTCATCCACCAGGAGCTGGCTCGCCTGGCCGTTGGCCGATGTTGTCAGCCTGTAGACGTCGGGCAGGTCGTTTTGGGCAAAAAGGCCCAGCAGCGGGACATACCAGACACCGTCGGGATAGCTGCGTTTCGCTTCTGCTGCGGCGGCCAACACCAGCCTGGTCTTGCCGATGCCGCTGGCGCCACTGATGGTCACAACCCGATGCTTGCCCTGGCTCAGGCAGGCGACGATCTCGGCCAGTTCGGCCTGGCGGCCGATGAAACTGGTCGGCTGCTCGGGCAAGTTGTTCGGCACAGGGGCCGTCAGCTCGCCGATGACAGCAGGCCGGCTTGGGCTGAGCTGGCCGCTGCGGATCTGCTCGTAGAGCGCTATGGTCTCGGGCGTGGGGTTCACGCCGAGCTCTTTGGCGAGCACACGGCGACAGGTTTCGTATTGCGCCAGCGCGGCCCCGCGCTGACCATTGAGGGCCAGCAGACGCATCAGCTGCCGATGGGCTTCCTCCTGCCATGGCTCGATCGTCAGCAGCCGGGTCGCCGCGTTGATCCCCAGCAGATAAGCCCCGCGTCGGGTATAGTGGTGGATCAGGCGATGGAGCGCCTGGAGCACGGCCTGGCGCAGCCACTCCTGTTCGGCCGTGACCCACTCTTCGAAGGCGGGCGCATTGGGCACGAAGAAGCCGGCCAGAAAATCGCCCCGATACAGGTCGGCGGCAGTCTGGAGGGCCACGGCTTGACTGTCGCTCAGCGCGTCTTCGGCCTGGCCGGGGACCGGCGCGGCCATTTGAAGATGGCGGTTGAATTCGGCCACATCGAGCCAGTGCGGCGCGGCTTTGTTAAAGGCAACCGTGTTGCCCTCCACGAGCAGATAGGGCGCCAGGCTGCCGCTCCGCAGGTCGCTGAGCACCTGGCGCAGGCTGGCTTTGGCCTGCGCCTCGGGCGAATCGCTCCAAAGCAGGCCGGTAAGCGCCGCCCGCGTGTGGGGTTGGCCTGTGTATGCCAGGTAGCACAAAAGAGCTGGCGACTTGCTGGAGATGAAACGGCCTACCGGCTCATCTCCCCATGTCAGGGAGAGGCCGCCGAGCAAACTCATGCGCAAAATTCCTGCCATCGAGGCCCCTCTTCACGATCTCTTTACGCTGTTCTCGTATAATGCAGACGCAAGAGTAAGGAAAAAGATATGTTGTATTTTTTCGGAAGTCAGCACGATGTGAGAGGTGCCATGGGCAGCCATGAACCAATACCGCGCTATGGGGCGTATGTGCTGCGGATTTGGGAGGTACGCGGTCAGATCCCCGGCGCAGAACCGGTCTGGCGTTTCAGCCTTGAGCCGGTTCACAGCCGAGAACGGCGCGGCTTTCCTGATCTCGAGAGCCTGATGGCGTATCTGCGAACGCTGACGTTGCCGACGCCCGTCGGAGAAGGTGGCCTGGAGCAGGATCAGTTGGCCGCCGACGCGTCCCCTCTCGCCGCCTCGAGTGGGGGATAAACAGGGTGCTGAGACAGCCAACATCGGCCACTTCCGATCGAGCGTATCGGGTGGAGAGGAAAGGAGGAAGAAGGGACTGCTTGAAGAAGAGGATTCAAATCCAGGCAACGTCGGAAAAAAATCGGTTCATCGAGTAGACCATAATGCATTCTGTGGGTGACATCAGGTTGACACGTTGGTTAAGTCGTTCAGATCGCTCAATTGCTAACAATATCAAATCAAATCTCATATCACAAACCGGGTGAGGCCCGGAGGAGGAAACAATGGTTCTCTATCAGGTTCTGCAGGCTTGGCTGAATCAGATGAAGCGTGAGGAAGGCCAGGGCATGGCCGAGTATGGCTTGATCCTGGTCCTGGTGGCCGTTGCACTCATCGGTGCCTTCATCGCACTGTCGGGTGGCATCGAAAGCGTGCTCAGCCAGGTGGCGAGCGGCCTGGGGGCCGGCGGCAGCTGAGAGGAACGCGCCGGGGCCTGACATCTTCTCCGGTTTCACGCGGTCGGCATGACCGGCAAGACGCGAGGCGGAGTAAAGAGGGCGCAAACCGGACAGATCTCTCGGATGCGGGGGCTGCCCTGTTCAAGTCAGGCGACACGGCCGGGTTGAGCAGGTGACAGCCCCCGTATCGCGTCCGATGACAGATGTTTGTGGATTCCAATAGGATCGTCATGATACGTGTATTTGGGCTTTTCTGTGAGCACTTGGGTGACTGCATGCGTCCGGCGCACTGCCAGCGGCCTGGCGCGGTGGGAAAGGCCTGTAACGCGCGCCGCGAACACGGCCAGGCAGCGGTCGAGTTTCTCCTGACGCTGCCGCTGGTTATGACGATTCTGTTCGGCATCCTGGAACTCGGCATTGCCGTGTTCAACTACAACACGATCGCGAACGCAGCGCAAGAGGGCGCGCGCTTCGGCGCACTGACTCCGGCAGCCGTTTCGGGCACGTGCACGAACCCGGTCGCCGGCATCGGCGAGCGGGTGTGTCGGCTGGCCGCCGGCCTGGACAGCGCTCAGCTCAGCTATGTGACGACGGTCCAGGGCGGCGTCCTGCGGGTCGCCGTGACCTATCGCTACCGGGCCATCAGCGGGCCGGTGGCGCGGGCCATCGGTAACGGCATCGTAGAGATGAGCGCTGTGGCGACGACGATGATCGAGTGAGCTTGTGAGGAGCGAGTAGCATGGGACGCACGCGCGGATTCCTGTGGCTGTTGGCCGGTTTGGTCGTGGCGATGCTTGCCGGCGTGGTGGGCTTCATGACCCTCTCCGGCGCGATCGCCCAACGTGCGGGTGCTGGCGCGAGCGCGCCCGAATCGCAGGTGGTGGTGGCGGCACAGGCGGTCGCAGTTCGTTCGGTGCTTAAGCCGTCCGATCTGATGCTGCGCGCCGTGCCGGTGAACGCCATTCCGGAAGGCGCGCTGCGTGATGTCAACGAGGCGATCGGCAAGATGATCCTGACCGACCTCTACCCCGGCGAGGTGGTCTTGCGCCAACGGCTGGCCGACCCGAACGTGAAGTCCGACGATGGCCGGGTGGCGCTGGCGCTGGCCGAGGACCAGGTGATGATCGCATATCCGGCCAACGACCTGCTCAGCCGTTCCGGCGTGCTGAAAGCCGGAGATCGGGTTGACCTCCTCTTTTCGGTGCGGGTTGATCCGAACCGGGTACTGGCTGTGGCCGGCGCGCGGCCGGGCGTGGTGAGCGGCGTGGGCGGCAGCGGCGAGAAGGAGCTCTCCACGTTCAGCGCGTTGCAGAACATCACCATCTCCGCTGTGGTGGGCCTCGTGCCGGGCGGCGACAAGGCCCAGGCCGGCCTGCCGCAAATGCTCATGCTCACCGTCAGTCCGCAGGACGCCCTGGTGCTCAAATATCTGAAGGACATTGACGGCATCTTCGACATGGCCTTGCGCGCGCCGGGGGCCGAACAGCCTGTGGAGACCGAGCCGGTGGACATTGACTATATCATTCGCCGTTATCAGCTTCAGAGCGGCATCGAGCGGTAAATCAGATCGGTGAATGGAGGCGAACGTGCCTGGTTTGATCAGCGGCGAAACGCTCCGCATTCTGCTTGTCAGCAGCAACGAGGCCATCCGCAACGAGATCGGCGTGGCGCTGGCCGGCCGCGCTGGCGACCATCGCCTGTACTGGGTTTCGCAGGCCGATCTGGCGCCGGGGCGCGCCCAAGACCTGTTGCCGCACGTGATCCTGGTGGATAGCGACCAGGCTGGCGCCAACCCGACCAACGTGATCCTGGCGCTGACGAATCGGCTGCCCGCCGTGCCCGTGTTGGCCCTGGTGGGCACCACAGCCATTGATCTGGCCCGTCAGGCCGTGCTGGCCGGCGCGCGCGGCTTCGTCACCAAGCCGATCCTGGCCGAAGACTTGCTGGCCGCGTTGCGCCAGGTGCTCACCCCGCGGGGGGCCCTGACCGAAGCCGCAGAGACAGCGGCCGGCCGCGTGGTGGTCTTCTGCGCGCCCAAAGGCGGCACCGGCCGCACCACGTTGGCCATCAACACGGCCGTCGCCCTGCGTCAGCTCACGAATGGCCCGGTCGTCCTGACCGACGCCGACTACGCAGCGCCGGCTGTGGACGTGGCGCTCAACCTGGTGGCCCAAAAGAACATCGCCGACCTGCTCCCGCGCCTCTCTCGGCTCGACGCCGATCTGGTCTCCAGCATCCTGGCGCACCACGCTTCGGGCATTCGGGTGTTGCTGGCGCCGCCGCCGGCCGATCTCTCCAGCCCCATCTCGCTGCCGCAGGTGCAGCAGGTGCTGGTCTGGCTCAAGCGCATGTTCCCGTGGGTGATCGTGGACCTGGGGCTGCCGCTCGACGATACCGCGTTCGCCTTCCTGGATGGCGCCGACCGCATCATCATGTCGGTGTTGCCCGAGCTGGTGGGCCTGCGCAACACGCGGTTGATGCTCGAGCAACTGAACCTGCGCGGCTATCCCGACGAGAAGGTGTGGCTGGTGTTGAATCGGGCCACGATGCGCGGGGGCGTGCCGGCGGCCGACATCGAGGAGCGGCTGCACGTGCCGGTGCGCTATCGCATCCCCGACGATCAGCCGCTGGCCACGCACACGATCAACCGGGGCGTCCCACTGGTCATGAGCCACCCCAACAGCGCGCTGGCGCGCGCGATGATCGGCTTCGCGCAGGAGCTGCGGAGGGAAATGGCGCCTGAAGAAGCGCCGGTCACGGCCGCAGCCGCGGCCGCGCCGCTCTCCAGGCTGTTCGGCCGCCTGATGCCGGGCAAGGGAGGTGCCGCATGATCGTCGCGCTGCTGTTCGGCCTGCTGGTGGCCGTGGCCGTCTTCCTTTTCTTCCTGGGGATCGGCCGGCTGTTGGCTGCCGAAGAGCCGGTGGACGAGCGCATGGCGCAATACGGCATCACCGGTGATTTCGGCGACATCGGCGACGAGAGCGCATCAGGAGAGCGCGGCCAACGCCTGACCGGGCTAAATCGCGCGCTGGCCGGGCTTTCGATCAGCGCCTCTCTCTCTTCTTTGCTGAGCCGCAGCGACAGCCGGATGACCGCGGCCGAGTTCACGCTGATCATGCTGGGCACGGCGGCAGCCGGTTTTTTCCTCGGCTGGCTGCAACTCGGGCTGTTGCCGGGAGTCCTCGTCGGGCTGGTCGTCGGCTATCTGCCGATCGTCTATTTGCGTTCGCAGGTGACGCGGCGTCGGGTGAAATTCGCCGAGCAACTGCCCGACGCCCTGTCGCTGCTGGTCGGCGCGCTGCGCAGCGGCTACGGCCTGCTGCAAGGCATCGAGATGCTGGTGACACAGATGCCAGCGCCGATGGCCAGCGAGCTGGCGCGCGTGGTGCGCATGGTGGGCCTGGGACTGCCGATGCAGCGGGCGCTGGCCGAAATGGCCCGCCGCATGGAAAACGACGACCTCGACCTGGTGGTGACGGCCATCAGCGTGCAGTATGAGCTGGGCGGCAACCTGGCCCAGACCCTGGAGACGATCAGCGAGACGATCCGCGACCGCGTGCGCATCAAGCGCGAGATCCGGTCGCTGACCGGCCAGCAGCGCGCCACGGCCTACCTGCTGGCGATCATGCCGGTGGCGACGGCTGCCATTCTCTATGTGATCAACCCATCCTACATCGGCCGCCTGTTCGAGCCGGGCTGGATCCGTGTCCTGCCCATTGCCGCTGTTTTAATGATCGCGCTCGGCTTCATGGCGATGAACAAGATCGTGGCGATTGAGGTGTGATCCGATGAGCAGCGAGCTGTTGTTCGGTCCCTATGGCCTGTTCTGGTCGCCGGCCGTGTTCGCCGGGCTGATCGGCCTGGCCGTCTTCCTGGTCTGGTTGGCCTACATGCCGGCGAAGCGGTCTGGCGACGCGGAGGAGCGCCTGGAAAGTTATCTGCGTCGGGCCCAGAGCCTGCCCGAAGACGACATGCGCGAGCCGATAATGCGGCGGGTGATTTTGCCGATGTTGCGCCAGATGCTGCGCGCGGCCGGTGGGCTGGCGCCGAAGCGTAACCTGGCCAGCACGCAGAAACTGCTGATGCAGGCCGGCGACCCGGGCGGGTTGAGCGCGCTCGACTTTTTGGGCTTGCGCGTGCTGTTCATGGCGCTCATCGGCGGCCTTGCCCTCATGTTCAGCATCGGCAGCCAGCCGTTGATGATCGTGCTGCGCAACACGGGCCTGGCGGCCGTCATCGGCTTCATTTTGCCCAACTACTGGCTGCTCTCGAAGGTGCGCCAGCGCCGCGCCGCGATTACGCGCGCGCTGCCCGATGCACTCGACATGTTGACGATCGGCGTGGAAGCCGGCCTGGCTTTTGAGTCGGCTCTCCTGCGCGTGGCCGAAAAATGGCACAACCCGCTCACCGAGGAATTTCGGCGCACGGTGGGCGAAATGCGCGTGGGCACTTCGCGTGAGACCGCATTGCTGCGCATGGCCGAACGTTGCGATGTGCCCGACCTGAACACCTTTGTGGCCATTCTGGTGCAGTCCAGCCAGCTCGGCGTGAGCATTTCCCAGGTGCTGCACAACCAGGCGGCCGAAATGCGACTGAAACGCCGCCAGCGCGCCGAGGAGCTGGCGCGGCAGGCCGGCATCAAAATCATGATCCCGCTGGGCTTTTTGATCTTCCCGGCGCTTTTTATCGTCATCCTGGGGCCGGCCGTGCCGGCTGTCTTGAGCGCATTTCGGGGCGTGATGAGGTGAGTGGAAACCATGGCATCACAGACCATCACGGGTGAAGCTGAAGTCAATCGCGATGACGCACTGTATCTCGAGGGGCTGGCGCATCTGCAAGCCGGCGAGTTCGCGGAAGCGATCCGTTGCTTCGAGGCGCTCTCGCCTGAAACGGTCGCTGCGCCGACGGTCCGCCGCGCGCTCGATGAAGCGCGCTTCAAGGCCAGGCTGGATGCAAAGACAACGGTGCGCGCCAAACGATGGCTTTTCCCGTGGCGGCTGGTGCTGGTGCGCGGCGGGATCGTGCTTATTTTGGTCATCTTTGCGATCGTCGCCGTCAATTTGCTGAGCCGTCAGGCCGCGCCGATGTGGGCGGCTGCCCAGGCCGAACGCCAGGCCGCCGACCTGATGAAGCGCGGGGATGCTTTTCTGGAGGCGAATAAGTTCGACGAGGCTGAAGCGGCTTACCGCCGCGCGTTGAGCATCCGGGCCGACTATGCCCAACAGGTCGAAGTTGCGCTGAAACAGGTGGAGGCCGCGCGCGAGCTCGCGGCCCTGTACAACGCAGGGGTGGCGCTGCAGCAGGCGGGCGATCTCGCTGCCGCGCAGCAGAAATTCACCGAGGTCATGTTGCGCCGCAGCGACTATCGCGACGCCAGCGCGCGAATCGTCGAGATCCGCCGCCAGATAGAGCTGGAGGCGCTCTGGCAACGGGCTGAGGCCGCTTATGGGGCTGGTCGCTGCACCGAGGCGATCCAGGGCTATGAAGATGTGCGAGCGTTGAATGCAGCGTACAAAAAGGAGCTGCTCAGCCGCCATCTCTTTGATTGCTACCTGCGCCTGGGCCAGGAGATCGTCCGGCGCGATCCGCCGGCATCCGAACTGGTGGGCCAGGCGCTGAACTACTTCGTGCAGGCGCTGGCATTGCAGCCGCGCAACCCGGAGGCGGTTGCTGCTCAGCAGGCTGCGGCCGCATTTCTGGCCGGCCAGGCCGCCTTCGAGGCCGGCCGCTGGGAAGAGGTCGTCTCGGCACTGGCCGTCCTCCATGCGCGACAGCCCGGCTACTTGAAGGGCGCCTATCTGCCGCTGCTCTACGAGGCGCACATTCACATCGGCGACAACTACCTCAAAGCCGAGGACTATGCTATGGCCTGGGCGCAATACAACAAGGCCGCGACGCTGCCGGTGGCCGACAAGGTGGTGGCCCAGGCGCGCCTGATGGCGATCGAGCAAAAGCTGACGCCGACCCCGACGCCCACGGTGACGCCGACCCCGACGCCGGTGCCCACTGCCACGCCGCTGGTCCTGCCGAAAGCGCTGCTGTCGCCGACGCCTGTCGCGCCGCTGAGCAGCTATCGCAATCAGATCCTCTTCTGGTCGGACAAAGAAGATGAGCCCGGCCTGTGGGTGATGAACCCCGACGGGACCAACCGGCGCTACCTGGGCAACCGCGGCCAGCTGCGCAAGGAATACGAGGACCTGCTGAAGAAAGAAGCCCTATCGCCCGACGGCCGCTACCGGGTCTACACGACGAAGGACAAATGGGATACCAACCCGCAGGTCTACATCCAGGGGCCGGTGAACGAGTGGGGCCAGGCACCTACCTGGCGGGTGAGCGAAGGGCTGGCCGGCACCTCTTACGACCCGGTCTGGTCTCCGGACGGCAGCCGCATCGCATTCGTCAGCCAGGAAGGTCGCAGCGACGACATCTGGGTGGCCAACGTGGACGGCACCAACTTGCGCAACTGCACGCCGAACGATTGGGAATGGGACAAACATCCCACCTGGTCGCCCGACAGCCGACGCATCGTGTTCTGGTCGAACCGCACCGGCGTCAAGCAGATCTACATCATGGACGCGGACTGCCGCAATCAGCGGCGTCTGACCGATACGCAATGGGATGAATACGACCCGCTTTGGGTGAAATAGGAAAAGGGCATCATGTTCAATCTTTCACGTACACCGCCAACGCCGCCGCAGCGCGTGGCATCTTCGCCTGTCCGGTCCGCCGAGCGCGCGCCGAGCGTGACCGCCTCGGCCGACCGCGAGCGCGCCAACGCCATCGCCGAGCGTGTCCAGCGTCGCCTCCTGTCCGAGCTCAGCCCGACCGTGAACGCGGACAATGTGGAGGAGATCCATCGCGCGCTGGAGCGGATCTTTACCGAGACGCTGGCCGAAGAGGCGCTGCCGCTGAGCCGCACAGAGCGCAACGAGCTTTACGATCAGATCGTCGCCAACATCCTGGGGCTAGGACCGATCGAGCGCCTGTTGCGCGATGACACGGTGACCGAGATCATGGTGAACGGCCCGAATCTGGTCTACGTCGAGCGCGGGGGCAAGCTGCAGGAGACGGACATCCGCTTCCGCGACAACGAGGACCTGATGCGCATCATTGACCGCATCGTGGCGCCCCTCGGCCGTCGCGTCGACGAGAGCAGCCCGATGGTGGACGCGCGCCTGCCCGACGGCTCGCGCGTGAACATTATCATCCCGCCGTTGGCGCTGAACGGCCCCTGCATGAGCATCCGCAAGTTCAGTCGCACGACGTATGGCATGGAAGACTTGATCCGGCTGGGCGCGCTGACGCAGCCCATGGCCGAGTTCCTGCGGGCCTGCGTGCTGGCGCGCTGCAACATCGTGGTCTCCGGCGGTACATCGAGCGGGAAGACGACTTTCCTCAACGTGTTGTCGTCCTTCCTTCCCGGCGACGAGCGCATCATCACCATCGAGGACGCGGCCGAGCTGCAACTGCGCCAGAAGCATGTCGTGCGCCTGGAGTCGCGGCCGCCCAACGTGGAAGGCAAGGGCCAGGTGACGATCCGGCAGCTGGTCATCAACTCGCTGCGTATGCGGCCCGACCGCATCGTGGTGGGCGAGGTGCGCGGAGGCGAGGCGCTGGACATGCTGCAGGCCATGAACACGGGCCATGATGGATCGCTCACCACCGCACACTCAAACGGCCCGCGCGATACCTTGCATCGCATCGAGACGATGGTGCTGATGGCCGGCATGGATCTGCCATTGCGCGCCATTCGTGAGCAGATCGCATCGGCCTTCGACCTGGTCTGTCACCTGGAGCGCCTCCAGGACGGCTCGCGCAAGGTCGTCCGGGTGACCGAGGTGCAGGGGATGGAAGGGGATGTCATCGTCATGCAGGACATCTTTAAGTATGTCGAAGAGGGGGTCAAGGACGGCAAAGTCCAGGGCTATCATACCGGCCTGGGCATCCGGCCGAAGGTGATGGAGAAGATCGAACGTCATGGTCTGTTCGTGCCGCCGAGCGTGTTCGTGCCGGTGAAAAATCGTTGATGTGTTTTTGCCCGTCCCTGGGATGCAGGGAGGGCCGGGAGTGGGGGCTAGAATGGCTGAGTTGTTGGTTGCCGGCCATGGCCGGGTCCCCGAATCATTGGGCCTATATCTGCAGGACGCGTTGCCCGACGACTGGGTCGTCGTGGCCGATCCTGTGGTCAATCGCTGCGAGATCACCGCGATCGTCGTCGGCCCGGCCGGGTTGGTTTTGATAGACGCCGACGATGGTCGTCTCTCTGCGGCAGAGGCCGAGACGGCGGCGGCCGCGGCACTGGCCGCGGTGCGTGCCTTTCTGGCCGAGGAATATCCGACCCTCCGTCTATCGGTGACCTATCTGCGGACGGCCGAGGCCGGCCCACGCGTCACTACCTGGGTCGGTTCTGGTCAGCCGTCCTGGCGCGTCTCAGCGCCTGATGGCGGCGATGGGATGGAACTGGCCGAGGCGATCCTTGCCGCTTTGCCGACAGCTGTGCCTCCGCCGGCCGACGCCTCCACACGACGGGCGCTGGCCGTTGCCCTGCGCGATCGCCAGATCACGCCCTCGCAGCGCACGACGCGGCCATTCGTCTTCCGTTCCGGCAGCACATGGTCGGGCGGCCCCCACAAGGTCTGGACGATCCGCGATGCCATCCAGTACATGGATCAGCATCCCGAGGATGGTGTCTATCATCTGCGCAATCGGACGCTGGAGCAGTGGCTGGCGGCCGAGGGCGCGCCGCACCTGGCGGCGTTGGCGCGCGCGGCCGGCGACCGCTGTTTCGATGATCCCCGGCGCGGCCTGGAGGAGTTCTTGATCTGTTCCGGCCTCGTGCGACGGCCAGAACCGGTCGTCCGACCGCGGCGCCTGGATCTGGGCTACATCCTGGCCGGCGAAACGATGACCGGCCATGTGCGCGTCAGCCGAGGCGGACGCACCGGCTATCTGCTCGGCCATTTGACCACAAGCGACCCCTGTCTGCGCGTTACGCCCGAAGCGTTCAGCGGCGAACAGGTAGATTTCGCGGTGACGGTGGACACGGCCGATCTGCTGATCCAACCTCAGCCGTATGAGGCGACGGTGGCGGTCCATGTGCTGGGCCAGGCCGAGCCGCAGACGGTCGCCGTGTGTTTTCGGGTGGCGCCGGTACCGTCGCCGTTCAGCCGCTTCGTCGGCCGGCCGGCCATCGGGCTGCTGAGCGGTGCGCTCATGGGCGGCCTGGTGGGGCTGGCGTGGTGGCTTACCACCGTGCTGGGAGATGCAACGCCGAAGATTGGCGCGCTGTCGGTGTCGCCGTTCTTCTGGCTTGCCGTGTTCGGGATCCTGTGGGCGAGCATGGGCTTTTTCCGCGGCCTGTTGCAGCCTCTGGCCTGGCCCACGGCCTATGCCGTGCTTCGCTGGCTCTATGCGATCGTGATCTGGGCAGCTGCGTTGGGCCTGTTCGGCGCCACTGCGGTATGGTGCTGGTATCAGGGGTTCCTGCCCGGTTCCGGCTTTCGCTCCAGTGCAATGACCATTGCCTCGTACTACGGGGTTGCGCTCTCCATTCTGCCGGCGACGTTCCAGGAGTTGCTGGCCGCGCAGCAACGCAGCAGCGTGCCGCCGCCGGAGCGGCCGTGGCAACAGATCAGCCGGCGGGTGACGTGGGCGTTGGCCAGCGCCGGCCTGTTGGTGACGCTGGCCATCGCGCCGACTTTTGTCCGGCCGGTCTGGGAGCGGGCGGCGCAGGGCGACCTGTGGGCCGCGCTGGAGCGTCGTGCCGCAATCCTCTGGGCCGAGGCAGCTGAGACCGCCGATGCATTGGCGCAGGAGCTCTATCTGCTTCTCTACGATCGTCAGCTGCCGACGCCGCCGCAGCTGCCGTTGACTCCGTCCACACTGTCGGGGAGTGAGGGAGGTCGCCGATGAGGATCGGGTTGTTTGGGCGGCGGCGCGAGCGGGGCTCGAACCTGGTAGAGGCGGCCATTGTGCTGCCTGTATTGCTTTTGCTGTTGGCCGGCGTGGCAGACGTCGGACGCGCGTTTCGCGCTTACATCGTGCTCACGGCCGCGGCGCGCGAGGGCGCGCGCTATGGGATGTATTTTCCCAGCCAGCAGGCGCTGATCCTCCAGCGCGTGATAGACACGGCTGCGGCAAGCGGGGTGTACCTGGTCCCTGGCCAGGTGACCGTCACACGATCTGTCATTGCCGGTTCTCAAGAGGCGATGCGGGTGACGGCATCGCATCAGATTCCGTTGGTATTGGGCAGCATTCTCGGCCGAGAGACGCTGACGGTGAGCAGTTTTGCCGAGATGCCGGTGCTCGACCCGGCTCGTTAGCGCGAAGACGGTCGCCCTGTGCGGGTGCCGGGCCAGGGAACTGAGGTGCTGTTTTTGCGGACGAGGACAATGATGTGGTACATGTTGAAACGCGAGGAAGGACAGACGCTGGTGTATGTGACGCTGGCGCTGATCGCGCTGCTGGCAGTCGTGGCGCTGGCCATTGACGTCGGCTATGCCTACAGCGCCCGTCGGCACATGCAGAACGCAGCCGATGCGGGCGCGCTGGCGGGCGCGCAGGCGCTCTGCCGCGGTGAAGGCGCCGATGCCGCGCGCACAGCCGCGCTGCGCTACGCCGTCGTCAATAATGCCCAGACTGCTACCGTGACGGTGGAAGAGGTGGGTCGCGGGGGAGCGGTCACGGTGGTGGCGCGCGGCGTTTTTGACACCTATCTGGCCGGCGTGATCGGCTTGCAGCAGATCACCGTGGCTGCCGATGCCCAGGCTGCGTGTGGGCCCATCAGCTCAGGCCGCGCGTGCGGCATCGCACCGATGGCCTTCCCTTACCAGCAGTGGCAGCAGGTGAAGGGGCAGTGCGGCCGTGAATTCATCGTTATTGACAGCGACAAGGTGTGCGGCCAGGATGTGGTGTGCGATCTGAACAACGGCGACCGCGGCTGGCTCGATCTGCCGCACGTGGATTTGAGCCTCTACAGCACATCATGCGTCCAGAGCTGCGGCCAGGCGACCGTGCGTTGCTATCTGGAAAATGACTACCCGGCCCCGATCGCACTGCCGGCGTGTATCCGGGCGCAGCCGGGGGTGGCAGCGGGCACTTTCCGCCGAGCCGGCGATTCGCCGGGCCGCATCATGCGGGTGCCGCTTTACGATCGGGGATGTGGACAGCCAGGGGACCCGGCGCCACTCGGCAGTTGTGGCGGCAACAGCGCGTTCCGCGTTGTGAATTTCGGCTGCATCGAAATAGTAGAGAGCGGCCAGGGCCTGCCCAAGCCTAGAGGCGGCAAAGACGCTTCGGTCAAATGGTTACGCGCCAAAGTGAGTTGTAGCTCCGAGTGCTATCAGGGCTGCAACACCACGCGCCAGGCCGGGGGAGATGCCGGCGACGTGTTGGGCGTAGGGATGCTCCGATAAAACGAAGCACGCAAAGTTGTGGAGGCCGCGTTTTTGTATTACCATAAGCATCGTTCGGTGTTTGCCCGATCGACGGGGCTTTGACGGAGCGTCGGGCGTGCCGATGTCGAATCGCAGCCGGGGCCGGTTCTCCTGCCTTGCAAAGGCAACCAGGCGAAGGCTCGATTTCCGAAGATGATCTGCGCATCTGGATTCGGCTGCCCGGCTGCGATCAGGCGATTTCGGTGGGGAGTGGGGTGGTATGAGGCGGCGCAGAAGGCCAGGCGGCTGCGCGTCGGACGAACGCGGTCAGGCGACGGTCGAGCTCACACTGCTGTTGCCCGTGTTGTTGCTCATGGTTGTAGGTGTGATTAATTTTGCATTCATTTTTCATACCTACATCCTCGTTGTCAACGCGGCCGGCGTGGGCGCGACCTATGCGGCATCCAACGCGGTGGCAGCCACCGATCTGGATGGCATTCGGAAGGCGGCGCTGGCCGACAGCGATCACTGGCATTGTAATCAGCCTACCGTGACCGCGACCGCGCCGGTGGGCGACCCCTACGGCTACCAGCGGATCAGCGTCACGGTCACCTGCCCGGTGAGCGATCTGATCATCGGGCCGAGTGGGTTGGGCCCGGTGACGGTGAGCGCGACGGCGACACGGAGGGTGCGCAAATGAAGCTGCCGCGACGCGAGGCGGGCCAGGCGATGGTGGAATACGCGTTGACGGCCGCCATCTTCTTCATTTTGCTCCTCTTTATTCTGGACGGCAGTCGTATTCTGTGGAGTTACGCCACGATTTCGCAGGCGGTTGCCGCGGGCGCGCGCTATGGGATCGTGCACGGCGCGCGTTCCAGCCAGCCGGTTGGGCCGGGTAACTATGCGGCCCTGCAAAAGGTTGTGGTGAACAACGCGATCGGCCTCGATCCGGCCATGCTCGTTGTCAAGGTAAGTTGGGAGAACGAGTCGAATGTGCCCGGCAACCGGATCACCGTGGAAGCCGTCTATCGAACGCGTGGGGTCACCGGGCTGTTTTGGCCGGGCCAGACATTCGCTTTGTACAGCAGTTCGAGCATGATCATTCAGAATTAAGGCGTGGCGGGTGATACGCAGGGCGTGATGGATGGGACGTGTTGTGTGTGATGGAAGCCGGTGAGTCGGGAGGCGGAGATGGTGAAGTGGGCGTTGCGCGCGGAGCGAGGCCAATATGCGGCGCAATATGTGTTGATTCTGCCGTTGCTCCTGGCCTTCATGGGGCTGGTCATTGATGTCGGCAACGTCTATGTGCATCAGCGGCGGGCACAAAACGCCGCCGACGCAGCAGCCTCTGCCGGCGGCATGGTGCTTTATCCGCGCGACGCAAGTACAGGCAAAGAAGCCGCCCTGGTGGCTGCCCGTTACTATGCCGGTCTACATGGCTACAGCGGCGATGCGGTTCGGGTCACTCTGACTCCGCAGTGCATCCGTGTCGAGATCACGGAGCAGGTCATGCCGATCTTCGTGTCGCTGGTGTGGGGCGGCACGTTTACGGTGCGTGGCCAGGCTGGCGCCTGTTACTGGACGGCCGAGGTGGGCGCCTCGGTGATCGTGTTGGACCCGAAAGCTTGTTCGGCGCTCAGCGTGGGCGGTTCCGGCACCATCCAGGTCAGCCGCGGCAATATCATCGTCAACTCGATCTGCAATTCGGCGATCGGGGTCTTCGGCAGCGCGCGCATCAAGACCGAGACGCCTGTGACATATGTTGGCGGCGTCTCAGGCGCGGAGCGAATCACTCCGCCGCCGATCCCTGGCCCGCCGGCGCCCGATCCGCTGGCGCATCTGCCGGTGCCTCCTGAATGCGCTGCGTGTGCGTTCAGCCCCACTCAAAGTTGCACGAAGACATCATGCGCGCCCGGCTGTTACAAGAATGGCCTCAGCTTCAGCGGCGGCACCCTGAAGCTGGCGCCAGGCGTCTATTGCATCGGCGGTTCGGGCATGACGGTGACGGGCAAGACCGATCTGAGCGGCTCCGGGATCACTCTGTATCTGATGCAGGGCGGCGTAGATATCAGCGGTACCGGTGTGCTGGACCTGTCGCCTCCGATGACGGGGGGCTATCAGGGAGTCTTGATCTTCCAGGCGCGCAATAACACCAGTACTTCCAAGCTCACCGGCCAGGCGGTGCTTTCGGGCGTCAGTGGAATCATCTATATGCCGGTCGGTACGCTGGAGCTCGCCGGCGGCGCTGCTACCCGGACGAACTTCGCGGTGGGCACGCTGAAGGTGACCGGCGGCGGCGGCATGGACATTCAGGGATACACCGGCGCCGGCATGAACTGGGCCACCGTGATGGATGCGTTGACGGAATAGGCCGGGCAATGGACGGTACGACCTGGTGGGGGAGCGTGGCGGCGACACTGGTCGGCCTGGCGGTCGGGTGGCTGGTTAATCGCGCTGCGAATGTGTTGCCGTGGATGGGCCTGGCGGTCGCCGACGCGCCTGCGGTTCGATCCTGGGCCGGTCGCCGCCAGGCAGTGCTGGCGGCGACGGCCGTGCTCTATCTGCTGGGATGGGTGCGCTTCGCCGGCAAACCGCTCGCTCTGGCCGCGTTCTGGCTCTATGCCGCTTATTTTTTGGCTGTGCTGGTGATTGACCTGGAGCACCGTCGCGTCCTCAATGTGATGACGGCGCCGGCGGCAGCCGTGACATTGGGATTGGCGGCGCTGCGTGGCGGGCCGGGCTTAGTCAGCGCTGTGCTGGGCAGCCTGGTCGGCCTGGCGATTTTTCTGGCCGTCGCGTTCCTCGGCCGGGGCAGGCTGGGCGCCGGCGACGTCAAGCTGGCCGGCGTGATCGGCCTCGCCGTCGGCTATCCTCATGTGGTCTCAGCGCTTTTCCTCGGCGTCGTGCTGGGAGGGCTGGTTGCCGGCGCATTGCTGCTCACGCGGCAGATCGGTCTCAAGAGCTACATCGCCTATGCGCCCTATTTGTGCCTCGGTGCCCTCGTCGTTCTCTTCTTCACCCTCGGATCATAGCTCCGTCAGAATGTTCAACGGGCTGCGCTCGTGATCGAGCGGCAAACGCACAATTGAGAGCCAGAAGTTCTCGATCGCCTTCACCACGGCCTGAAACCGCTCGTAATCTACCGGCTTGGTGATGTAGCAGTTGGCCTGCATGTCGTAGGCCATCAGCACGTCCGGCTGCGCTTGCGAGGTGGTCAGGATGATGACAGGGATGCGTTTGAGCACGGGATCGGCTTTGATCTCCCGCAGAACCTCGCGCCCGTCTTTGCGAGGCAAATTCAGGTCGAGCAGAATCAGATCGGGGAGAGGAGCGTTCGCGTATTTGCCCTGTCGAAACAGGATAGCGGTGGCTTCGATGCCATCTTCGGCGACGCGCAGGCGATTGGAGACTTTCGCAGTACGCAACGCCTCTTTGGTCAAACGAATGTCGCCGGGGTTATCTTCTACGAGCAAGATCTCGATGGGCCTGCCAACAGAGAGATTGACCATTGACGCAGTGCTCCGGTGAACCTGGTTAGTTGAATGTGGTGGCCCCAAGATGGCCCTGGAAACGACTTTATTTCCAGGGATGAATATAATACCATATAATCATAGCATGTTTTTGGAAGATGGGCAAGACTGACACTAGATAATAGTACTGTAAATCCACGGAAACGTACTCAATCATTGTCCCTCAGCTGTGCGTACCGGGTTCAGTCTGCCAGAGCACCGGCGGCTGTGGTCGTTCATCCACGATCAGCCGGAAGACATCGGACCGGGCGTAATGGCCGGCCACGTCGAAATCGAATTTTCCCTCGACGGTCTGCTCAAGGTCGAGGTCGGCATAGAGAATGCCCGGTCGATCATACAGTGGCCCGGCGATCACTTCGCCCAACGGCGAGATGATCGCGCTGCCCCCGCGACACAGGATCGGGGGCGCATCCGCCAGCTCCTCCAGGCCGGTCAGGTCGGCCGGCAGATCGTCGCGCGTCACGAATTGATTGCAGCCGAGCACGAAACAGCGTCCCTCGCAGGCGATGTGGCGCAGGGTGGCCTGCCATGTGTCGCGCGCATCGGCGGTCGGCGCCAGGTAGATCTGCACGCCCCGGGCGTAGAGCGCCATGCGGGCCAGCGGCATGTAGTTTTCCCAACAGATCAGCCCGCCGACGCGGCCGATGGGAGTGTCGAGCACGGTCAGGGTGCTGCCATCGCCCTGGCCCCAGATGATCCGTTCTGCCGCCGTGGGCATCAGTTTGCGATGTTTGCCCAGCAGCGCGCCGTCTGGCCCGAAGTAGAGCAGGGTACAGTAAAGGGTGCCGCGGCCGAATTCCCCGTCCTGTTCGATCACGCCGACGGCCAGATAGGCACGGTGACGGCCGGCGATCTGGCCCAGAGCGGCTGTAGTCGGGCCGGGCACGGGCACGGCGTTGGCCCAGTAGCGCGCCCACAGGCGTCGCCCCGCCGCGGTCCGACTGCCCACGACCGTCCCGAAGCTCAGCCCGCGCGGATAGGCGGGGATGAACGCTTCGGGGAAGAGGATCAGCCGCGCGCCTTCGGCCGCGGCCGCAGCCGCCAGCTCGGCCACGCGGGCGACGGTTGCCTCTCGGTCGAAGAAAACAGGCGCCGCCTGGACAACTGCCGCGCGGAGCGCAGATTGCATCGGCATCAGCTCGCCTCGCCGCTCAGGTGATCAGGTCGGCCGGTAGATGATCCAGCCGATTGAGATAGCGCACGCTCAGCTCGCTGTTGGTGCGGAAGCGCACCAGGGAGATGCTGGCGTTGTCCAGATGATAGTAGACCGGTTGCGCGGTCGGCATGCCCAGCAGGGCGCGCAGCAGCAAGGTGGCGAACGCGCCGTGGGTGATGATGGCGATCTTTTCGTCGCGTGGGCCCCAGCCGCGGAGCGTTTCTGCGACACGTGCGGCCCGCGCTTCGGCCGCTTCCAGCGGTTCATGGCTGCCCCGCCACCAGCCTGCCTCGGTGAGCTCTGCCGGCGCGACGTAGCCCGGAAATTCCGCCTCCAGCTCATTACGGGTAATGCCGCCGTGGCCCCGGATGCCGATCTCTGGCCCGTGGTCGAGCCAGACGCCGCCGTGCTCGTGCAGGTCGAGCCAGATCTCAGGCCGCAGGCCGAGCGCCTGCCCGATCGGCCAGGCGGTCTGCAGGGCGCGACGCATGGCACTGGTGAAGACGCGCTGGATGCCGTAGCCCCGGCCGTTCGTGCTGATCGGTGTGTTCCAGGGCCGCGTGGGCTGCGGATGCAGATCACGGCCGGTTGCCAGGTGGATGGCCAGCAACTCTGCCTGGCGTCGGCCGAGCCCGGTCAGAACGGGATCGCAGACGCGCTCCCGTTCGTCGGGAAGCGCGTTGTTGGTAGATTGGGCGTGTCGGATGATGTAAAGTTCCATTGCGGAGGAAGAGTGTAGCACAGAATGGCATAAAGCACAATTCCGGCTGTGGCACGGTCGGGGACCGGCCACAGCGGGGAAGATCCTCTGCCGGCTCTGTTCAGGCCGGCAGATCGGCCAGAATCTTGCGGTAGCTGTCGTAGCGCATCGGCGAGAGACGGCCTTCGCGCACGGCCAGTTTGACGGCGCAGCCCGGCTCGCGGCTGTGAGTGCAGTCTTCGAAGCGGCAATGGCCCTCGAGCGCCGCCAACTCCGGGTAGTAGCCGGCCAGGTCGCCCCGGCGCAGGCCGCTGAGGCCGAACTCGCGAATGCCGGGGGTGTCCACCACAAAGCCACCTGCTGCCAGGCGGTGGAGCGATGCCTGCGTGGTGGTGTGGCGGCCCTCATGCCGCCGCTCGCTTACCTCGCCCACGCGCAGCTGCAGGCCAGGCTCGACGGCGCTCAGCAGCGAGGACTTGCCGACGCCAGACAGCCCTGCCAGCGCGGTCGTCTGGCCCTGGAGCAGTTGCCGCAGCGCCTCTATTCCTTCGCCGCGCGGCACGCTGGTGTTCAAGACGAGATAACCGGCGCGGTGGTACACCTGGCCGACGGCCTGGAGCGCCGCCACGTCCTCGGCCAGGTCGGCTTTGTTGATGCAGAGGATCGGCCGCAAACCGTGTCGCACCGTGCTGATCAGATAGCGGTCTACCAGCTCGGGCCAGAAGGCCGGCTCGCGCCACGAGGCAACGATCAGCAGCTGATCCACGTTGGCGACAATGACCTGGCGCAGATGGCTGTAGAAGGGGTCGGGTCGGGCCAGGGCGCTGCGGCGAGGCAACACGGCCTCGATCATGCCGCGATCGGCGTCATGCCG